>Ga0310786_10002196_pt1 | contig 30297 bp, 52 predicted proteins | sample AusTroGonzalo_MG_FD_203881 | JGI IMG/M metagenome (GOLD analysis project Ga0310786, IMG submission 203881) | Bovine rumen microbial communities from tropical cattle in Woodstock, Queensland, Australia - Gonzalo_03 (v2) (version 2) | ecosystem: Host-associated > Mammals > Digestive system >...
CGCAACATACCGAGCGGATACGCCGACGGGGAGAGCGATAGGCTTCTGATGCCGAACGAGGCGAAAGTCTTGGAAATCCCGTCCGCAATCCCTATCGAGGGCTTCTATAACAACGACGACATCTATCCTCGCAGAAACTCGCAGATTAACGGCGTAAGGAAGACGGAGAGGGGCTTCTACTTCGTCGCAGACACAACGCTGAGGTTCGACATAAACAAGCAACTCGTGGCAGGGCAGACGGCTAAGATAGCCTTCAATAGCGGACGGCTAACGGGCTACGAGTTCGAGATCGCCTCCTTCAGCAATACCACGAAGGAGATCGAGATCAAGCAACAGACCGAAGGCGAATACGTGATACCTAACGAGACGATGCGCCCCGCGGTTGGCGACAAGTACGTGCTACTCGACATCATCATGCCGAATCAGTACGTGGACGATGCGGAGGAGGAACTGGGGCAAGACGCGGAGGAAGTGTTCGCCGACAAATCAAAAGACAAGGTGAAGACGGACGCTCAACTCAGCACGAGGTGGCTAATCCTCAACAATAGAGACATCCACCTCTTCGACATGGTGACGGTCAACCACAACGGCGTTGACAAGGTGATTCGGGCGGTCAAGGTGACGAGATACCCGTTCGGGAAATCAACCTACGGGCGCAAGATTGATGTCGAGCTTTCCGAGTTCACGCCAGCCACCGCAATCACGCAGATACGGCAGGATGTGGCGCAACTCGGCACGAAACTCAACAACGTGCAGGCACGGCAGAGCAACAAGAACGAATCGACGGATAGGAACTCGAACAGAATGGACGACGCCCTATCTTGGAAGGTAGGAGACGAATGATATGGTAGAGCAGGACGAGAAGCGACATATCGGCTTGTGGTACGGCTCAAGGGCTTACTTCGAGATGCTCGTTAGGCGTAAGGCGTTGAGGGTAGACCGCATCTACTTCGTCGGCGACTCGACTGGCATGAGCAACGGCTTGAGCGCGTCGGAGATAGGCGTCATCTACGTAGCAACGGGAGCGGACAAGTTCGTAAGGTTCGGCACATTCTCGCAGACGGAGAACGTGACGGAGGACATCACGAACATCTACAACATACTCGAAGGCAAGACGGAGATACACGAGTACGAGTGGGACGGCGCATTCCCAGAGGAAGGGGACGAAGGAAACCTCTATGTGTCGTCAGTCACGGGCAATATCTACAGATGGGACGCCACCGCGCGGAAATACACCATAATGGGAGGCTACACGGCGGGGGACGGCATCGAGATAAAGGACGGAGTCATATCCGTGTCGCTTGATTCTGAGAATAACAAGTTATTCGAGGACATAAAGGCGTATGTGAACGACGAACTCGAGCAAGCGATGGAGCAAGTGCCCGTCATACACGTGATAAGCGTTAACGAGGTGGAGAGCCTCTGCGACGAGGCGTGGGGGACGACTTCGGACAGATAGTAACAATAAAAATACTACGATATGAGTGTACAGACTTACTCGCTCACCATCACGGGGAGCAATTACAAGATAGAATCGAACGAATGCCCATGGGGCGTGATAGGCTCGTGCGGGAATGTCGCCTGCCAGTTCAATAGCGAGACAGAGGAGGTGAAGTTCACCGATAGGGCTTGGCGGAACTGGTCGCCTATCCTCGAAGCCAAGGCGGAGCAGATAGAGGTCACGGACTCGGACGCTGGGTATAGCGGGGATGTCTTGGACTTCGCCGACCTCGTCACCTACTTGCAGGGTGTCATGGTATCGCCCGAAGGCGGTGGAGGCGGTGGCGGAGGTGACACGCAGATACAGAGCGACTGGAATCAGACGAACACATCCGCCGTGGACTATATTAAGAACAAGCCTACATTGAGACAACCCGCAAGCGACGGAACGGCTGGACAATATCTTAAGTCTGCGGGCGGTGGTAACGCACCGACATGGGAGACCCTCGACACCACTCCGACGGCATCGAGCACGAAGGCTATCACGAGCGGTGCGGTGTACACTGCATTGGACGGCAAGCAGGCTACGCTGACCTTCGACAACGCACCTACGGAGAACTCGAACAACCCCGTTAAGTCGGGCGGAGTGTACACGGCATTGGAGGGTAAGGCGGACGCAAGCACCGCAAGGTTCATGATTCACGCCGAATACAACGTAGGCACGGGTGCGGTCACCTTGGCGAGCGGAACGACGCAGGCGTCCTTGATGTCAGCCCTCACGGACAAGAAGGCGATGGACATAGACTTCACCGTCAGCGGGACTTACTACCAGTGCCCGATGCTCTCCTTCTACGAGGACGGGACGGGTGCGCATGAGGTGCGCTTCCGTAACGACGCACTCGGCATGGACATCGTGCTGAAGGCTAACACGACGAGCAACACGTACACCTTCGAGGTGGAGGCGTTCGTGCTTACGGAGAGCGCATACACGGCTCTCTCGACGAAGAACCCGAACCTCATCTACTTCCTAACCGCAGACCCTCAATCCTAACGACTATGGCGATAAAAAAAGGAACGGACGGCATCGTGAAGGTCTACCGAGGTACGACCGAGATAACGAAGATATACAAGGGGACGGAACTCATATACTCAGCCTCCCCAGCCCCTCAGCCGACGCTGAGCAACAAGATATACGGGCACACGAGGACGGCATCCTCGACCATCACGCTGAAGGTCAACGGAACATCCTACAATGTCACGAGCGACGCTGACAAGTACTTCGAGCTGGACTGCTCGAACATCACCATCACATCACTGAACCAGTGCGCCTACAACATCGGTCAACTCGGGGACATCACCTTCGACATCGATACCTCGAACTGCACCGACTTCTCATATATGTGCGCCTCTAGCCGATACGCCACTAGCATCGACTGCTCGAAGCTCGATACTAGCAAGGCTACGAACTTCGCCGCAATGTTCTATAACTGCCAGTCCGCCGTCATCACCCCGCCCGCTAACGGCTATCAGCATGCTAGCGGTCTGTGGAACGTCCAGTTCATGTTCTACAACTGCTTGCAATTGACGAGCGTAGACCTCAGCGACCTCGGCAATATCTACTCCGTATCGAACTCGAACGGATGGTTCAACGGGTGCTCAAACCTCGCAACGGTCAATCTGTCAGGAATGGAAGACTACGACCCTTCATATTCGCAGAACCTATTCCTCAACTGCTCTGCGCTGACGAGCATAAATGTGACGGGAGCGGACGCCACATCAATAGCGACGCTCCTCTCCTGCCTCACATCGTCGGGCTTATCCTTCACACAGTCGGGCGATTACTTAGTACCATCTAACGCATAAATAGCAAGAAGACATGAGCATATTCCATCTATTAGACCACACGGGCTTGAAAGCCTTGATAGACAAGATAACGAACTACTTCTACACAAAGACGCAGATAGACGACATGCTCTCGGCAGGCATGAAGTACGAGGTCGTGGAAGAACTCCCCGCAACGGGAGTAGAGGGCACGATATACCTTGTTCCATCTTCGACTTCTCCGAGCGGTGACATCTACGACGAGTACATCTACGTGGACGGTGACTTCGAGAAGATAGGCACGACGAAGGCGGACTTAGCCAACGTGGTGAAAGTGCCGACGGCTGGCACGGCGGTTGGAGACACGACGCACCCCGTCTACGTTGATGCGGACGGCGAGGCTACTGCGGGAAGCCAGTATGCAGGTGGAACGAAGTTGACGCTGAACGGGACGGATAAGGGCGCGGATTCTGCGACCGCATACGCACCGACGGCGGGTGGCACTGCTGGTCAGTACCTGAAGAGTAACGGCAACGGCAACGCGCCATCTTGGGAGACGATGGACTCAGCACCTACTGCGAACTCCACCAAGGCGGTCACCTCGGGAGGTGTCAAGACTGCGCTGGACGGGAAGCAGGCGAGCGTGACAATCACGACGAACACCGACACACCGACTGACAACGACACAGTCATCATGCAGGACTCGGGCAACACGGGGACGACCTCATTTCTGAGAAGGAAGTTATCGACGCTGTGGGATTACTTCCGAACTAAAAAGTTCCCCGAGGTCAATATTGAATGGGGAACGAGCGATGTCATTCGAGATGTGTCTGCGCTCGACTCCGTGTCAAACTACCGACAACGTGGAAATGCTTTGCCGTCGTCAGCAATAGTATACGAGCGTAGCACGGACGGAGGCACGACATGGGTCGATGATTCTTCGCATGTCGGATTCGTTAATCAGACTGATAGGCTACGTATCACAATCGTCGGAATGGAACAAGGCGGAGGTACTACTTATGTCTATTGCATGGTCGCAAAGCATTTTATTGATATGCGGGCAGGTTCTTGCCACTACGCACTCTACGGAATCAATGATGATAATGTCGCAACGATAATCACAGAAGGTCGCGTGAGTGGTAACACGCATCCGAACTCCATATATGCGAAAAAATCATATCTTGGCTATAGAAGGACTGACGGATGGGCGGGGGCTTACATCAAGCATCGCTTCGAGTTTTGGCAAGAGGAAGGCGACGAGACAAACACTGGCGCGAAATTCGCAAGATATGTCGGATTCACTCCTTCTGTCATATGGCTGGGTAACAACACCCTCAAGTTCGGCGTGCCTTATGAGATAACGACCGATAACACGAACTACAAGGAGAATGTAAAGTTTCCGCAGAACGTGGAGGCGACGAAGTTCGTCAAGACTGGCGGGACATCGAGTCAGTATCTAAGGGCGGACGGAAGCACCGCGACGTTAGCGACCGCACCGACATCGGGAAGTTCCAACCCCATCACGGCGGGCGGAGTGTACACCGCCTTGCAAAACAAGCAGTCCACGCTCACGATAACGATTCCCGATAATAGCGGGTATAAGGTCTTGCAACTCATAGCGGACGTGACGGATTCGTTCAACACGCCAAATTACAACATCAGCGGACTGATGGGCTACATCTATCAGTGGAGGTATGGTGCGACAGGTTCTATCCCGCACCGCATCACTGCGATAGGCGGGCATGACGCGGGCAACGTGTTCCTCTATTCTGATAGCGACTTTGAGACGAGGACGATACTCCCGTATCTTGTTAAATACGACAACAGATACTACATCGCTCTCAAGAAGGCAGGCTCATCGAGGAGTGGAATCCGACTCGTCGGTTATTGGTCTAATCTCCTCGCTACCCCTATCAACCTATATGCTAACAGCACGGCGTCGAAGTGGTATAGCGATAGCGGAAGGACTACGGAGGTCACGTTCGAGATAGTGAAGTCGTACTCGCGCTATCCGAACGCGTACCTCGACTTCGGGGGCTCAGCCTCGCAGGTAGTCCTCGGCACTGGCGAACTCAAGACGATAGATTCGAGCGTGGCGAGCGGGTCAAGCAACCTCGTCACGAGCGGTGCGGTAGCCACAGCAATAGCGGGTGTGGACTTGAGCGGTAAGGTCAACCTCCAGCCCGACTTCACGGTGAGTCAGATTGACTACTCGGCAAGCAACGTGGGCAAGTGGCAGAAGGTTCTGAGATTCCCCGACGGGGCGGACTTGGTGATTAACATGAAGAAGACGGCGATGGGGTCAGATACGACCTCCACGTTGTGGTATTCCTCGTCTTCGATTGGCGAGAGTTACACCTCGCTCTTCGGCAACCACTCCGTGAGGTTCGTGAGGGACGGAGGCTATGTGTTCCTCGTCCTCGCATGTCGCAAGTCCACCAACGAGCCTATCGAGTCCTACACCTTCCAAATAGCGCACTCATCCGTGCCGATGTCCGACATCGTGGCTGTGACGGACGCGTCTCCCATCACGGCGACACCGAAAGAGCCGAACATCGTGTACAGAGCGCCGATGACCACGGGGGCGGTGTCCTTCGACGTAAGCAACGGGGCGGGAAGCGTGGCGATGGCGAACCACAACGACTTCGTGGGCAACATGACATCCGAGGCCACCAACGGAGTCGTAGTCACCATGAGCGGTGCTACCGAGGGGCAGATATATCGCTTCGTCTTCACCCGCAACATCACGGGAGGGGTCACGTTCAAGCAGTCCAATGTCGCCTACTGCACGATTCAAGGCGATGTCAACGCGGGAGATACCATCACCCTCACTGCCGTCTCCAACACGGCGGACGGGTGGCTCTACGAGCAGGAGAGCGCGGGAATCGAATCCTCCGACGGCTCGAATATTATTGAGTACAACGGAAGCACCGCGGATGTGCGGGTGAACTGGGATAAGTTGCCCGCCGACGTGGTGCGGAATAGCGCATACACGGACGCTAACGAACACGATAAGATGGCGATAGGTCGCAGTGCGCAGGCAAGCGGTTCGAGTGCGACGGCGATAGGTCGCAGTGCGCAGGCGGATGGCTATCAATCCGCATCTTGTGGATGTTTCTCGCAGGCGAACGGCTACATATCCGCGGCGTTCGGTTCATCCGCGAAGGCGAACGCTATTAACGCAGTCGCGCTCGGTGTTATCGTTACAGCAGGAGCGCAAGGTGCGACTGCAATAGGTGTGTCATCGACTGCTAACGGCATAAATTCCTTATCAGTCGGGAAAGGCGCGGAGGCGAACTATGATAGTTCGATAGCAGTCGGCCCTAACGCCGTCGTCTGCAAGCGCTCAGTGGACGCTAACGACAACGTGAAGTACCGCAGATTCCGAGCGATGAACCTCCAATCATACACTGTGGACGGGGAGGAACGAAAGTTCTACAAGCCCGCAACGACGGGAGATGTGACTATCACGCTCAGCGGTGGGGGCACGGCTACGGTCAACGTGACGAACGGCACTCTGTTCATCGTGAACGATTCATATGCACCCGACATCACCTTGATATTCAACGGCATCATGATAGACGGGAAGTACTACAATACGATGGACGGAACAACACTCAACCTTAACACGTTCACCGTCACGCCTATAGCGGGCTTGAATGCATGGGCTATCGACATCAAGATGCCACTCGCCTACATCGATACCTCAGAGGTGAACGATGCGCAGTTATTGACCGAGATTCTTTCCGCATATTCAGCGGAGGGTTGTGCGTTCGGTAGCTTAGCGAAGTCCTACGGAGGGTACGCATTCGGACGAGGTGCGGTCACCACGTTCACACGGCAGACGGTCGTAGGACAGTACAACGTGCCGAGCGATAGCGACTACTTCCAAGTCGGCTACGGCAACGGCGAGACGAACCGCAAGAATATCCTCACAATAGACTCTAACGAGCGCCTCAAGGTATGCTCCTATGTTGGAGGCGTGCAGGAGATAGACATGAACCAGCAGAATGGAACGCTTAGCAATATCACGAAGAGCGTCTACCGCATCAGGTGGAACGACACGGGGACGGTAACACTCAGTCTGAGCGGAGGCGTTGAGGGACAAAGGATGTCCCTATACGCGGAGACGAACGATGTGCAGATATTCGCGACAAACATCGTCATACCGCAGGGCAGGTTCGCCGACTTCCTCTTCGTGAACGGAGCATGGCATCCGATGGTAGGATATTAACCTTAGTATTAACAATATAAAGACAACAACTATGCAGATTTCAATGTCATTAGGCGAGCGCATCAAGTTCGCAGAGAGGTTGCCGAAGAACGGCACACTACACATTATGAATCAAGTTAAAGGCATTCGTCAGAAGTTGGTCGGATTCACGGCGCAACAGAAGACGCAGTACCTCATCGTCGAAGATGCGACTGGATTCCACACAGAGAACCCCGATACACGCATCGCAGTCACGTTGACGGACGACATGATTAAGGTATATGCCGACATCATCCGCAGTCGCTCGGCGGCTGGCACAATCGACGAGGACGAGGCAATCATCTTCGCGACTATCGTGGCGGAAGCCGAACGGCTCGCCGAAGCCGAGCAACAACAAGGCGAAGGAGAGGGCGAAGGCGAGTAACAATGCGAAGGGAATGGTGAGCAACTTTAACTTCGGAATCCCTTATTAAAGGTTTGGGCTCTGAAGTTTAATTATGCGAAGGGCATACTGGGGAGGCGGTTCGGCTTCCGTCCGCCAACCCGACCCTTCATTTCATTCATTGACTTTTATAATCTGCAAACAATATAACGAATATGGAAGAAAAAGCGAAATCAGGACTGAAGTCCGCCCTATCGTTCCTTAATAACGACGTCCTTTTCTACATCGCCTATGCGGAGAAGCACGAGACGGACAAGACCGAGAAAATGCGCATCCGCCTAATCAAGGAGGCGGCGGAGGAGTTGTCGGAGCGCATCAAGATGGCTACCGAGCAAGAAAAGACGAAGGAGAGGTGCGGAAGATGCGCCCATTCGAGCGACTGCGATGAAGTGTTCAAATATGTCGTTCCGTGCGTCAGATTCGAGGAGAGAAAGGAGGTGAGCCTATGACATGCGAGGAATGCGTATACGCAGGATATTGCGCTCTCGCGAGCCTGCGCGGATACGACCCGTGCGACACGTTCGAGAAACGGCAAGACCACCTTCGGCAGGAGGAAGCGGAAAGGATGTACGAGGTGACGAGTGACATCCACCGCAAAAGGGTGAAGGACATCGAGACAGACCGCCTACCGCCTCGGAGGTGGGGCGAAATACGAATGAATTAACCAATTAACACATACGCCATGATACCACAACTGAACATTCTGAAAGAAGTAATAAAGGAGATATGGGGCAATATCAAGGGTCTCACTTGGTTCATCCTCATAGTAGCAATCATCCTCATTCTGTGGGGCTTGTACCGAGACGCGGTGGCGGAGAAAGACCGCCTGCAACGCAACGAGAACGCCCTCATAGAGCAGGCGAGGAACTACCGCACCGAGAGCGAGAAGAACGCCTCCTCCGTGCAGGTGCTGACGCTCAAGAAGGACGAACTGGAGAAGTACAACGCCGAACTCGTCAAGACCTGCGAAGACCTCAACATCAAACTCAAGCGGGCGCAGTCGATAAGCCAAGCAGGCACACGCACGGAATACGTCATCAAGGGAGAGGTGAGGGATAGCATCGTCTATGTCCACGACAAGGGGGAGTTCGACACCCTCCGTTGCTCGGAATACCGAGACCCTTATCTCTCGTTCTCATACTGCACCGATTCCGCAAGTGTCTACACGGCTGACATCGAGACCTTCGACACCATCACGGCTATCGTTCACCGAATCCCCCGCAAGTTCCTCTTCTTCCGCTTCGGCACGAAGGAGATACGGCAAGAGGTAGTGTGCGCCAATCCGCACACCCGGATAACGACGAACACGAAGATAGACATCGTGAAGTGATATGAAGGTATTCGAAGCCGTTTGTCTGTGCCGTCCGTTGCTCGAATCGCTCGAACGCAACGGCGTGGACATGAGCGACATCGAATATCTCGACATATACCTCGAATACAGGAGGCGAAAGGAAGAAGGCGAGAAGGTCACATATATAATCTGTACGCTCGCAGAACAGCATAAGGTGAGCGAACGGACGCTATATAGGGCGTTCTCCGTGTTCAATCGGGAACTGAGATAGCACTTTCATCATACTATATTTCTTTTGTGTAATTTTACGCACGGGTGGGCTGAGAAGTTCGCCCGTCTTTTTTGTGCGCAAAAGCATAAGATTTTTTATGTTTTTTTTATGATAGTTTTATACCTATAAAAAACTTTCGCATACGAATTGGGGGAATAAACTCTGAAAAATTCCTTATTATCTCCCCCAAATCCAAATAACGGGTGGTTGTATATTTGTGACATTCTAATATATAATCTAACATATTTGTGGCGCATGGCTTGTGAAGGTCGTGCGCCTTTTTATTTCTTCATAAAAAAAAACACACTGGTGTAATATCGGTGTTGGTTGGGTGTGTTGGGTGGGTGTGTTGGTTGGGTGTGTTGTGGGGATTCGGTTTGAGAAAGTGAATCCACGGGCAGGTAAATTTTTCTAACTGATTATCTGTACTTTACGTATTTTGTTATAATTTTATTTCAAAATTATTTTGTCGTTAAATAATTATTACATATCTTCGCATTGTAAGGTTAAACAAAAAATCACTTTCAGCCCTACGGCATCACGGTCAAGCCGCAAGATATGGTAAAAATATTAAGTAATGTGAGGGCAGAATACAGCCGCATAGCAAATGCATTCGAGAATTACAAATCATCAATGGTGTTCGTTTCTGACAAACAAGCAAAGCCAAATGGAATATGGCAAAGAGTAATCAATATAAAAGATGACGGAAGAACGTACTTTTATAAGACAGCGACACTATATGGAGGATCTGAAAAATGGGTAAAGGTGGGAGAATCTAAAAATGTGAAGTTGATACATGATTGGGAACTAGTTGACGGAGGATTCAGATACATAACAGCGGATTAAATGGATAACCACGGACGGCCAACCACCGTCCATAAAAACTATATATTATGACGAAGAAAACAATTACATTTCGCTTCGATGAAGCGAAGCTAAATCAACTAACCAAGGGTGGAGAAATAAATCCATCTGATGCTTTTGAAAAGTTGGTAGACATTTCTGCGAGTGAAAGAAAAGTGAAAATGGAAGATATTCGGGGCATATTCTCCGTGGAAGAATGGAAAGGGCTTGCAAACAGTATGAATGGAATAATCATTGACGATTATATCAGATATTCGAGAGATTTTTTTGCGGCGCACTGCGAGGACGCTGAACTATACGAATCCGCATTCACCCTCATGGGCGCAGATGTGAAATCCGTTTGTGATAAGATTAAGAAACTGACGATGATCCAAGTTTCGTCCGTTCTCGATCGCGTGGCTGAGTTCTGGAACAACCAGAACGGGACTGGCATAGAACTCGATAAGTGGGCGCAATGGTGACGGGAGCGATGAGCGAGACGGAGGTCACGAAAGAACTCCGCAAGGACTTCAAAGACCTCATGCTATACTCAGACCGCAACTTCGACAAGAAGTTCAGACGCGACGTGATACACACGGACAAGTTCCCTATCCACCGCAGGTACACGTGGCTATCGAGGAGCAAGAACCCGTGGACGGTCATCTACGAGGCGAGGGGAAAGAGGGATGTCGGCGACCGGTCGAGGGTGACATTCTTCGTGACATCGGAGGGTGGCATAGGCAAGTACGTCTACATGCCCACATTCGTCAACGGGTCGCTTTTTTGGATAATCTTTCCGCCCCACTTCTTCAGCCGTTACAACGAGCGGTGCGGTGTCGGCAGGAGCGGGCAGGCTTTGTACGACCTCTTCTTCAAGTCCAACGCGTCCTTCGTGTTCGAGTTGAAGGATGTCGTGTCGGAGGACGGGCAGACGATGACGAGGGAGGTGTACGGCTCTACGGCGGACGGAGTGGCAATGGGCGTAATGACGGTAGAAGGCAATGTCCTCTTTCGCACGTTCGTCACGTATGCGATGCTGAAGGGCGAGCAGGTGGAGAAGTACACGAAGAATGAAGAGGTAAGGAAGGAGATTCACGAGAGGTACATGAATGACGCAAAATTTTTTCGTTGATTTTCAAGTAATTACACTTTTTCGTAAAAAAAACTTTGCGAAACGCTTGCATACTATAAAATAATATAGTATATTCGCATAAACATTAAGGATTAGACCAGACGAGCCGACTGGATAAAATGGGCGACAAAGCGTATGAAAAATGCATTGAATATCACAGAATTGAGAGAGGTTAGGGAGTTAACAAAGATCTCAATGACAAGAGAATTAAAGCGTGGCGAACACTATAAGGGCTATATGATATTCGGCAGAATGATGCCGACAACCAAATCTCAGATAGAAACATTCAAAAGAAAAGGCGTATGCTTTGACGTTCTCGGATTGGAGGACGCCGAGAGAATAGCGAAGATTTTTGAAAAACACGGCATAGAGGCGCACTTTCAGCTAACCAAGTCGAAGATGTTCTGCCGACTGCTGACTTCTGAGTCTTACTTGTGGGATTGCATGCTTAAAGATATCAATGATAAATAATTAACTAACAGGGCGGCTAACCACCGCCCACAAAATCGAAAATCATGACACAAAAGAAATATTTCAAAACGAAGGCGCAGGCGGTGAAAGCCTGTGAAGAAAGGAGAAAGAGGTTCGGCGCATCGGCTGACATACACATCTTTAAGATGCCGAAAGGCTCACGGCACGCTGGGCAGTTCGCCGTATGCTCAGAAATGGAGTATCTGAATACATATTAACTAACATGGGGGCAACCCCGCACAAATTTATAAGATATGAATAAATATCGCATAGAAATAACCTTCGTCTCGAACGACCGCATCGAGGCGAGGGTTGACGCACGCAACAAGAAGGATGCGCTGCGTCGACTGATGGACTCCGAAGCCTTCATGGACTTCGCCAGCCAGTGCGGGGACATCCTTACGACTTCGGTAGAGACGGAGGAGCGGGATGAGACAATCGACGAAAGTAGATTCGTGGTCACTTCGGTGAACGGCAAAGAGGGTTGGTACGTGGTAGCAGACTTGGAGAACCGCATCAAGGTCGAGTTCAAGAAAGGTCACTACAACGACATGCAGAAGGTGACCTGCTTCGGAGAATGTGCCGATGCACTCACGCAGGCGACGGCACTCCGTGAGATAGGAGACTATTTGTTTAAGAATTTCAAAGAACTAATCTAAAAGATACAGATATGGCTACAATAGAAGAAATAAACGCTCATTGCGATGCAATGAATGAAAAAAGAAAATTAAGACTTATGTCAATGAATGTTTCAGAGCAAGTCATTAGGGCTACAATGGCGGAAAAGAATTGTGACGAGATAGAGGCTCGTTCATTCTTAGAAAGCAATCAGACAGCATGGAGAATTGCTGAAAGAATGATTGAACAGCATAACAAGAAGATAAACACAGACGGAGGCGAGATAACAATCCACGAAGGCAATGTGTCACTGCATCGACCGCCACTGAAGGCGAAGAAAGAAGGATGGCTCAACATCTACCACGAATGGGTGAAGATGGAGCAACAAGCCAACGGCTCATGGCAGGCGACGCGTATCACGAGACCATCGAGCCAAGTTTTCGAGAGCAGGGAGTCCGCAATCGAATCAATCAAATACAACGCCCAAAAGGAATGGGAGTACGTTGACACAATCAGAATAGAATGGGAGGAATGAGTATGAACGCAAGGGAGTTAATGATAGGCGACTTCGTTAAGTTCAGCCGAGTCGAAGAAGTCGTGCCTTATATGCGCGTCGTATCAATAGATGAAGGGTATATTAGATGCTACGACGGCGGGTTTTTTACGTTCAATCCAAATGACATCGAACCCATCCCGCTTACGCACGAAATTCTCGTAAAGAACGGGCTTAAGGAATGCTTCGATGGTACGATTGAATACGAGTACTTCCCCGAAGACAAGAACAGATTGCTTGAGATAACAGAGGAGAATGGCGAGGTATGGTGGACAATAAATGTAGCCGAATATAGAATCGCCAAGCTCGAATATGTCCACCAACTCCAGCACGCCATCCGCCTGCTCGGAATCGACAAGGGAATAATTTTGTAAGAAAGGAGGCAGAATGGCGAAGGAAATAAATGCATGGGTAGGCAGAGAAATCAAGGCATTGCGTGAGGCGAAGGGCTGGACGAGATACCAGCTCTCCAAGCACTCTGGCGTGCAGGAGATTTCCATAAAGCGGATAGAAGAGGGCGCGGGCTTGCGGCTCGATACGCTCGATAAGTTGCTCGACGCCATGGGGCTCGAACTGGGCATCCGCAGAAAACCCAACTTTGAATAAGGGCGCATCTTAACGGTGCGCCTTTCTTTTTCACTGCCTTCACCTGTCAGCGAGGAACGCAAGCAAACACGAATAAGCCAATCTAAGCCACGATAACGGAACAAATCGAACAATCTACCGCAAGATAAGAAAAACACGCACAAATCGAAAGAAAACCGCACTGACAAGGCTATGTCAGTCCAAACCGCCTTAATCATTGTAATAATTCCGCCAATATCTTCCATCTTTGTGGTGTGCGCACACAGAGACAGAAAACCAAGTTACAAACCACATCTAAAAAGAAAAGACAATGGCAGAAATTTATCAGATTCCCGATAGCGGAAACAACGCCAATGCGGGAGGTATCCCGTTCAGCATCCCTATCGGCAACAACGGCGGACTCTTCGGAGGCGCGGGCGGAAGCCTCGTCGACCTCTTCGGATTCGCCATCATCGCATCAATGTTCGGATGGGGAGGGGGAAACGGATTCGGAGGCGGATTCGGTGGCGGCAACGGAGCAGGATTCATCTCCAACCAACTCAACAACGACTCGGGGAGGGAGTTAATCATGAACGCAATCACCTCACAAGGGGAAGCGCAGAGGACAGCGATCCAAACGCTCGCATCGACCATCGGGCAGGACTTCAACCTCGTGAACTCGGCGGTGATGAACATGCAGAACTCGCTGAACTTGATAGCGAACAACCAGAACACGAACGCCCTTCAGATCATCAACGCCATCCAAGCGGGCAACGCATCGATCATCAGCCAATTCCAGCAATGCTGCTGCAACCAGCAGCTGGCGACGGAGAGGCAGACGAACACCCTGCAGGCGGGCGCGAACGCGAACACGCAAGCAATCCTGAACAAGTTGTCGGAAATGCAGACTCAGAACCTGCAAGACAAACTCGACGCAAGCCGTGCCGAGAACACAAGGCTCAGCGGGGAAATCTCCCAAGCTAACCAAAACAACGCCATCGGCATGATGATAGCGCAGGCTGTTAATCCGTTGACGGCTCAACTTGCTGGCATTCGTTCCGAGGTTGACGCCATTAAGCGTTGTCAACCATCCACGATCACGCTGCCTAACAACAGCATGACGGCGGTGCCGACCATTTGGGCGAACGCGGTAGCCGATAACATCGTGGACAGAATCTCAACGGCTCTCACGCCTGCGACAACCACGGGAGGAACGACGGCTTAAAGTTTTGTTTAATTTACGCTACTTATCAAGTAGTTGAAAATCAGACAAAAGGCTATTTCTAATTAAAGTATTTCTTTAACAATTTTAACTAACTTTATGGATTTCAACTCTTTGGCGGTCGGAAGCCCTATTTATGTAATAACAAAAGGTGGGACGCGACCGAAAATGCAAATCGGCTCTGTAAAGAGCAAGAACGAGCCACGTTCCGCATATCCTACGCACACTCCGAACCTCATACAAGCGGGAATGGTGCTTGATATTGTCGTCAGCATGGACGGTTCGGACGTTCCGTTCAATAACTTGCCCACAACGGGCGAAAGCACGACATACAACGGGGGAAACACCTTCGTGAGTTGCTCCCGTGAAGCGACGTTGCAGGAAATAGATTCGATGATGCACGTGTCACGAAAGGCGCGTGGCATGATGGACTATCATGAAGCGGTCGAGGAGGAGGGCGAGAAGATGAAGGAGACGCTCAACCCTTCCTATGCGGAGGGTAAGAGGCAGGCACGAATCATCAAGGAACTGCAAGACCACGTAGGCGAGCAGGAGCGAAAACTCGATAGCATCCTCAACATATTGCAGAAACTGGACTCACCGATACCGAAGAGGGGGAATCCGTGATAAAATCACGACTACTATGGGATGGATATTCATCGACGACAAGAAGGGCGGAGACTCCGAGGAGATGCGCTCGCAGATGCGTGACCGAATGACCGCTCACAAGGGCGGAAGGAGTTCCGAGACATCGGGCGGTCGCACGTTCGAGGACGGCTACCGAAGTGGATACAAGCACGGATGGGAGGACGCCGAGGACGAGGCTGAAGGCTACCGCAGGAGCAGGGACTCCCGAGGTCGATTCATGTAAGAGAAAAGTTGGGGGAGAAAACCATAAAATTTTTATCGTTTATTCCCCCCAACATTTCCGCCGAAAGTTTTAAACGACATTATAACGACATTAAACGACAACCAAAACGACAGACAATATGAGACAATACATATCAGACGGCAGAAGGATGTACGAGGACGAGAATCACGGGCTGTTCAGCAAGAAGCTGGCGGAATGGGCAATCAACCGAATGAAAGTGAGAGACAAGGCTACGGGCGAGCCTAAACCAATCATCCCACGCACAATGAGTGAGATGATGGAGGCGCTGAAAGCAATCGATGCGGACTTACCTGAAGCAATGGAATACACCGCACTCTATCTTTTCAACATGGCAGTAGCAGACTACCCTAAGACGTGCGATGATGACAAGCGCAGGGCGTTGTTCGTTGCGGAGACTCTGACAGACCCCGACGGTTGTCCCGAGGCTGTTCTCGACTGCTTCGAGGCGAAGATGATGCGTGAGGGTGTTCCAATCTATTGGGAGAAGATGCTATGATTAGCCAAGGATTCCACATAGGCGACCGCGACTGGTACGTGATGTGCTACTACGATGTGCACACGGAGGAGGAACTCGGCGAGGTCTACAAGACGCTACTCGCTTCTGGTTGTCCCGACTTCAAGGCTCGGGAGGCTTGCATGGTTCTGTCGAGGCGGAACACGGGCTTCACGTTCACGAACTTCAAAGACCACCTCTCCGTGGTTTTCGTTGGCGAATCGACGGACGCGGGGCAGGCGTACGACACCGTGCAACACGAACTAAGGCACGTGACAGACCACATCTGCGAGTACTACGATGTAGACCCGACCAGCGAGGAGGCTTCCTACCTGCAAGGGGAAATCGCCCGCAACATGTTCACGGCGACTTCGATGCTGTTCTGCCCGAGGTGTAAAAATAGGAATTAAAAAAGGGAGAATCGCTTGACTCTCCCTTCGCTTTTTTACTTCCGATTCCAAATATCGTATTCGTGTATGATTCGCTCGTTGTAACCTCCATAGACGGTGTTATACGACCATTCGCAGTTATTCATCTGCGTGAGATTCTCACGATAGTAGAACTTCGGCTTCCTTCCCGATAGTATGCCAGTCGGTGTCATCGCATAGTCATAGCAATGCTCCCACACCCAATCCGTAGCTGGGTGGTTCTTGCAGGTGCTGACGAGGCACGAATCGCCACCGCACGGCTCGGATTGCGAATCCTCATCCTTGTCCTTCTCGCACGAAGCGAAGTTGAATGCGACCACTAAGACGCACATCAAGCAGAATAAAATCTTTTTCATACGCTTAAAAATTAGTTGTAAATTCCACAAATATATAAAATCTTAGAACATATCACCTATGCCAGTCATCAGCCAATACGACGACACGTGGCAGTCGCGGATAAGCGGAACGAGCCAACCAACCTCGAAGAACCCCCTATTTCGGTCGTTGCGTTGTGTGTAGAAGTGAGGCGAATCGATGTCGCACTCACGGAAATAGTCCGACATGCTCTTCAGTAGACCACGCTCACGGCATACCTCTATGGCGTGGAAGTATCTGTCCATTATAGCGAGCGTGTCGCTCGTATATACCCTTCTCTTGCTCATTTTATCAATCTTTCTATAAGTTTACGTTGTGCTGTGATTTCCTCCATGTGCGCCGACAAGCCTTGTATCAGCGCGCCGTTTTGGCTCACTATCTCGTGGTTCGAGTCTATCATCTTGTCGATCATCCTTTCCTTGCTCTCCGTGTTGTCGTTGTTGTATATCGAGAACTTCAGCAGGGCGACGACGGAGAAGATGTCGTATATATCATCTAAATCGAACGATTTGACGGCTATCTTTCCGTTTAGCGAGAAGCATTGCAGTTTCCCGTCGTTTATATAAACCTTCTTTATCACGATACCGTTCTTCTTGGTATCTATAAAGTAGATATGCCCGTTCACCACGCTATCGGTCGATAGTTCGAGATGTTGGAGGAACAATACATCGCCCTTCTCTATCGCGGGGGCTAACACATTGCTCCGCACGGTGTGAATCAGGTCGAAATTCGGCATCAAGCGGTCGGGGATTGTGTCATATACATCTTTGTGTCTATTCATATAGTCCCACACCCTTACATTCTGTTGCCTCGTTATGTCGATAGGAACGAGCGGTGCTACCTTCACTTGTTTAAATAGATTCTCATCGCTCTTATTATTGTATAAGTTCTTACTTATATGTTCGGGGTCTTCCTCCTCGTAGGTGAACATCGGTTCTTCTTCGTAGAGTAGCCATTTGGGATTAAACCCAAACTCATCCCTCCATGTCAGTGCCGTTCTCTTTCCAAACTTCGACAGACCGTTAAGAAGTTGATTCACATACGCCTGCGATACTCCCATTCTATCCGCGATCTCTTGCTGGGAATGTTTGTTCTCGGACATCCATGATTTCAACCTTTTCAAATTTTCTTCGTTCATAATTATAAGTTTTTGATTATGAAAAAAATAGTAAAAAGTTATAAAATACTTATAAAATTTCTTGTTTTATAAGTAAACACTTATTATATTTGCAATAACAAAAGACTTTGCAAAGGTAGTAAAAAAATATTACAAACATACTTAATAAATATGAAGTTCACGGACATATATGAGAGGGAGAAGGCGAAGCCAACTCCAGCACAAGCATTTATCGTGAGAATCGCCGCCCTCACAAAGAAGAGCGAAAACACGGTAAAGATGTGGGTATGTGGAGCGCAAGAGCCTCACAGACTCGAAAAAGAAGTGATAGCGCAGCACTTCGGGTTGTCTGCGCAAGAGTTATTTCCACCAAAAAAAGAAGTGAAATGAAAAGAGCGATAATTCTGATATTAGCGTGCATCGGGGCAGGTCTCGTCTTCTGTCAGCCAGACGAGACAATGGAGGCTGACTTCACAAAGTGGATATCGACATTCGTGTTGACGAAATCCATTGGTGGTTTATTGTGCTTCTGCGCTTTCAAACTTGACGAATACTGGTATGAAAGTAGGGATTGAAGAAAGGATAGAGCGCATCGAGAAGCTCCTAATCATCAGCGCGAAGCAGGTGCTTAACGCGGGGGAGTGCGCCTTGATGCTCGGCATATCCGAAAGCAGGGTTCGTCATCTCGCCTGCGACAAGGATATCCCGCACTACAAGAAGGGTAAACTACTCTTCTTCAAGAAATCGGAGATAGAGGACTGGATGCTACGCGACAGAGTGCCGACGAACGAAGAGATGAAAAATAAGGCGAATTTGTATTGTTTAACTAAATAAATCCGAAAAAATGGAAAATCAAATCATGGAATTGAAGGCGAGCGACATTGTGCTCGCAGAAACAAAAGCGCAAATCGATGTTCAGATTTCAACAGCAAAGTCATATCCACGTGACCTTGCGCAGGTGCTCAAGAACATCGAAACATACGCCACGATGGACGAAGAAACGGCCATGGAGTGCTTTTACAAGCTTCCGAGGGCAGGAAGTTTCATCGAAGGCATCAGCGTCAGGATGGCGGAAATCATTGCGAATTCATGGGGTAATATGAGGTGTCAGTCCCGTATCGTAGCGAACGACGGCAAGGTGCTGACAGCTCAAGCGGTATGTCACGATTTGGAAACCAACGTCGCTATCATGACGGAGGTTAAACGCAAGATAACCGACAAACAAGGCAGAACCTTCAACGAGGACATGCAAGTGGTGACAGGTAACGCCGCTTGCTCCATCGCATTCCGTAATGCGGTTCTGAAGGTCGTTCCGAAGGCATACACGCACCGAATCATGGAGCGTGTTAAGCAAGTATCGCTCGGCAATGCGGCTACATTGGAGAAGAGACGCAACGGAGCAGTCGAATTCTTCGTAAAGGCTGGAGTGTTGAAGGCTGATTTGCTCGAGTTCCTCGGAAAGACAAAGGTGGAGGAAATGGACACAGACGACATCGCAACATTGCTCGGCATCGTGCAGGCAATCAAAGAGGGCGACACGACAGCAAAAAATGCTATTACAGATGTTGTAGAGCAGAAGAGGAAAGAGGCGGAGGCCAAGGCGGTTAAGACAGAGGCGGAGGCGAAGATTGAAGAATCGCTTAAAAATCAGAATAAATGACAAAAGCATTTGAAATCATAAGACCTAAGACGCACGACGAGTGGTTATCCATTCGTCGTGGCGGAATAGGCTCGTCCGAGGTGGCGACCATCCTCGGAGTGAACCGGTACGATACACCATATCGCCTATGGCTGAGGAAAAGGGGCGAAGAGCAACCAGAGGAGGAGAATTTTCTGATGAAGGCGGGGCACTATTTAGAGCCAGCCGTGGCGCAGTTCTTCGCCGACGAGACGGGAGCGGTGATACAGAAGAACTCGGCGGGCGACTTCATCGTGCGTGACACTGAGAACCCGTTCATGCAGGTGTCGCCCGACAGATACTTCCGTATAGGCGGAGGCGACAAGCGCATCCTCGAATGCAAGACGACGCAGAGGAGCGTGGACGAGGACGACATACCGAGGTACTGGTACTTGCAGACCATATACCAACTTGGGGTGAACCGCATAGAGAAGGGCGCGATAGCGTGGCTCACTCAAGGTCGTGAGTTCGGCTACAAGTGCATAGACTTCGACCCCGAACTATTCGCCTTCATCAAGGAAAAGGTCTGCGAGTTTTGGCGCAGGAACATCGTCGAGGGCATCGAGCCCGACATGACGGACGCAGAGGATGTGAAACTCAAGTACAAACATTCGGACGGCACGGAGATAGTCGCCGACATAGACATGATGGAGGACATCTATCAGCTCAAGCGGGCGAAGGTTGACAAGAAGAACGCCGAGGACATCGTGAAGGAGTACGAGGACAAGATAAAGAAGGCGATGGGGGCGAGCGACAAGGTGGTGAACAACATGGGCGACACGTTGCTCACGTGGAAGGAATCGACCCGCACAACATTCGACGAGAAGCGTTTCTCCCTCGACTATCCCGACATCTACACGAAGTACCTCGTCAACACGAAGGTGAGTCGAACATTCAGAGTGAGGTAGATATGGCGGAAGTTAGCAAGGCACGGCAGTTCTTCGACATGGTGGCGTTCTATTGCAAGCACAAGGACGACATGGACTCTATGCCCGAGGGCGAGGCTAAGGAGTTCATGCGTGAGATAGTCGAATGGAAGTACAAGACGATCGATTCGTATGTCAAGCAGGTGCAACTGCGTCTCATGCGCATGGGCGAGAAGCCGAGCGAGTGGAACATCGACGAATCCATACGCCAGTGCAGGGCGCAACTTGAGGCATTGCTGAAGGAGAAGGAGTTAATGAACCAAAAAATCCAACGATAATGGAAAGTATAGAAGGCTGGGTTAAGATTAGCAGACAGATGATTGGATGGGAGTGGTACTCGGATTCAGTAGTGAAGTCCGTGATGCTACACTTCATCCTTAATGCGAACTTCAAGCCGACGCGCTACAGAGGTTACGACATAGGGGTTGGCTCTCTCGTATGCAGAACAGAGGAGACGGCTCATGAACTCGGTATTAGCGTGCAACAATTCAGGACTGCCGTGGATAAACTGACAAGAACGGGCGAAATAACCAAAAATTCAACAAACAAATTTACGATTATAAACGTCTGTAAATATGAAAGTTACCAACTTGAACACAAAAGTAGGCAACAACAAATAACAAACAAACAACAAACAAATAACAAACAAAGCAACAAACAAATAACAAACAAAAATGCTAATGTAAACGATTATGAATGTGAAAGTTATATGCTTGAAAACGAAAGCGAGCAACAAACAAATAACAAACAAATAACAAACAAACAACAAACAAATAACAAACAGTGCTTATTTATTATTAATAGAGAAGAATGTAAGAAAGAAAGAAAGAAAGAATGTTATTATGATGATGATGAAAAAGAAAAAAAAGAAAAAGTCGTCGTCGTCGACGAAGAAAAACAACCGCTAAAAATTTTTGAAGAAAAAAATATCCCTTCGGAAAACGGCGAAGCCGCGCGCGCGGGCGTGAAGTTCTCACTCCCGACATTCATCCCAACCGAAGAAGTTGGCGCATGGCTGATCACAGAGACGAGTACGGAATGGAAGGAGACGGTGTGTCGACAACTCGGATGCGCAATGGAAGACCTGCCGTGGATGTACTCGCAGTATGTTGACGAGTTGCGCCTGCAGGGCATCGTGCGGAAGGACATGCGGGACATCCAGCGACACTTCGTGAACCTAATGCGGGTGAAAATCAAGCAAGCGAAGAATGAGAGGAAGGAAAAGAAGGTCGGCGAGTTCTCGCCCGCCGTCATGAAACTGATGGACATGTATTGCAGAAAAGATTAACAAACAAAAAAAAATAAGACATGGAGACGAAAGAGATAGTCAAAATCGAGAACCTTCTGGTCGAGAGACCGAAGGACGGGGTGGCTTCCGTCACGACCTACACGGACGGCAAGCCGAAGAGGGAACAACTCGTGAACCAGGTGAGCAGGTTGCAGAACGCATTCGACAACGTGAACGACGGCTTCGTCGCCGAAATAATCCTCGCCTTCAACGACTTCGGGTACACGCTCGGGCAGGTGACGGACATGATTACGTACGTCATCAGGACGCACAGATATGGGAAGGTGAAGATTTCCGACGTGCTCTCTTCGCCTAACGGCATCGTGAAGCTGTACAGCGGAAGGATGTTTAACACGAGACCCACGGACGAGGTGATGGCGGAGTACTACCCAATAACGAAGATAGACGGAGTGATATATCTTGCGAGGAAGGAGGATGTGAACGCGCTTACCGAACCGCAAAAAATCGTTTTACGGAAATTGTACAGGCAATCGTTCGGCGTATAATTCCGAATTTGCCACTTTTCTGCCCCTCTGTCGCGTTTTTGGGTGCGTTATGGTATAAGTTATCATCCGATGGTGTAAAAGTGCCTTAAATCGAAAATAAAACGGCAAAGAATTACGAAGAACAAATATAAAATCCATAAGAGAAAGAAATCGTTAATAAACTATCAAAAAAACAATATCTAACAAGTAGTAAAATTAATTAACTAAAAGTCAAATACTTGCGGATAATGTGTGAAAAAAATATTAGAAATACTTTGCAAATTAAATATTAATGTTTATATTTGCATTGTGTGATAAACGACTTAACATGTAGTGATATGAAAGACTTAGCAACAAGGATAAAAGAAGCCAAGGAGGAGGCGATGGACATCCTCCGCGGACTGATGGCGGAGGGCGAGGATGTGGAGGATTATCTCCATATCGCTAACGATAACACTTGGGACGCTGAGATGTCCGTGTGCGTCTCGGATGGGAGGAGCGTCGGTATCGGTTCTTACGAGTGCAAGGTGTACGGCTACATCACACGCCTTACCGTCTACGAGAGCGTGGACGACGATACGGTCGCATACGAGGAGGAGGACGTGTTCGAGGACACGATGACACTCGATTATCAGGACGACCTCGAGGTGTACGGAAGGTGCGGATAATCAAATAACTGACTAAAAAATAATTGATATGGGAATAGCGGAATTGATTTTAAGACTTGACTCCATCGAAATGGAGCAGTTGATAGAGGAACTATCGGAAAATATCAAATTTTGGGAGGCTATTAAGGATAATTGGGGTCGAACATCCGATAAGGGATGGTACGACTTCTTCAAGAGGATGACTGACGAGGGTGCGATGAGTCCGAGGGAGTACGACGGAATCATCGCGGCGGTTCAAGACTTGAGATTCGACGAGGAGGTGCATGTATGAAGTTGCCTGATAGACCGCTTCGCAAGGCGGTAAGAAGTCCGAGAGGGTGAGAAAGACCGCCACACGGGAGGTCTGCCGAGAATGGCTCGGAGCGTCCTTCGGGGGTTCGATTCCCTCGCCTCCCACAATGCCACGGCGAGAGAGCCGAACGGCAAAAGAGATTGTTATTATTTATTCACAGACATTAGCATAAATCTAGTTCTAGCCCCAACCGCCTGCGAAGGTAGGAAGGGCAACATGGGGAGGTAGTCCGAAGAGGGTAAGGAAAAGGTAAGACTTGGCACGCTGGCGGTTCGAATCCGCCCTTCTCCACTTAGCGATGCCCCGCAAGAGAGCGGGGAAGGAGGCGGATGCGTTTGCAATCGTAACCAATAGATAACCAATATTCACAACCGATTTCGGTAATCTCGGAAACTAATCGTTACATCCTTGACTTCACTGCTTGAACGCCATTAGTCGGGTTCGACTCCCGTCCATCGCACGAATGAATGTTTAACTTAAAAATTGTAAAAAAATGATAGGATACAAGGCATTTGATTCTGAACTGAAATGCAGAGGATTCCAGTTCGAGGTCGGCAAGACCTACACGAAGGACACAAAGAAGGAGGACATGGAGTTGTGCACAGATACGGTGTTTCATTTCTGCCGTGAATTGCACGAAATAGAGAAGTGTAGCAATTATAAGCTTGCTGACTCCCGCATCTGCGAGGTCATATCGGGCGATGATGTGATAGGCGATGGTGGTAAGTTCGGAACTAATTCCATAACCATTCTGAGGGAGATAGTAGGCGAAGAGAAACAGAATCTATGGAACTCGGGGGATAGGAACTCGGGGAATAGGAACTCGGGGGATTGTAACTCGGGGGATAGGAACTCGGGGGATAGGAACTCGGGGGATTGGAACTCGGGGAATAGGAACTCGGGGGATAGGAACTCGGGGAATAGGAACTCGGGGTATTGGAACTCGGGGTATTGGAACTCGGGGTATTGGAACTCGGGGAATAGGAACTCGGGGTATTGTAACTCGGACACACCGAAAGTCCGCATCTTCAACAAGGAGACGGATGCCAAAATGGACGATATTGAGTTCCCCGATTTCTTTTATTTCGATTTGGCTCAATTCGTAAGCTACGACACCGCAACGGACGAGGAGAGGAAGGAACACAAGAAGGAGATTGAGACTTGTGGCGGATTCCTTCGCACATTGGACTACAAGGAGGCATGGCGCAGGAGTTGGGATAATGCGGACGACGAGGATAGACGCAAAGTTCTATCATTGCCTAACTGGGATAACGAGGTGTTCAAGGAGATAAGCGGTATCGACGTTGAGAAGGAACTTGGAATTAATGATTAATAACTTAAAAGCAAAAGAAAAATGGAGAAAAGAAACTATCAGGCGGAACTGAACGCCGCCTACCGTCAACTGAATGAAACGGAAAAGGAGAGAGACGAGAAAATCCTGAAACTGAGGGGGGGGGAAAGTCCGCAAAATCAGCGAGATAAACATGAAAATCGCCCATCTCAAACCACATTGGTGGAACAACCATGCGGCGCGCATCGTGGAGCTGGAGACGGAGAGAATGAACGTGAAACTCGACTTCGAGACACAAATAAACGTAGCCTATCACTTCTATGAGGATAGGCTGATAGAGATTAGGGAAAGAATAATATCAACCAAAAAAGAGAGATTTCATGTCGAGAACCAACCTAAAACAGCCGACGGCGACACCATCGACGCCTGAGCGCATGAGCAAGTACGCCCGCAAGCAACAGAGGCTACGTGAGGAGGCGGGCTTCGGCATCAGTTACGAAGTCAAGGCGGAGGAAGAGCCGAAGAAGGAGAAGACGCTCGCCCAGATGGTCGAGGATAAGGAGATAAGGCTCGCGGACACCTTCACGAAGTTGGAGAAGGAAGATGAGAGCGATGAGACGGAGAGACGCAACCGATGGAGCAGGCTTCCGAAGGAGGAGAAGGACAGACTCGTGGAGAAATGGGAGAAGGAGGTGGAGTCTTACCTATTCTCGTGCTCAATCCTACAGGGCAAGATTGACAGGCTGAAGACCGCCATCGGAGGATTCCACGCACTGATAAAGAGAAACCACAAGAGAATAAAAGAAATAATAGGGGAGGGAGATAAATGACGTTCAAAGCGAGCAGGAGGCAACTCACGGAAAAGGAGACGGCGTGGCTTGTAAAGCACTTTTGCCACACCAAGAACGCCGACATCATGGCGAGGCTCGGCATAAATCATTCGCATCTCCACGACATAGCGAATGAACTCGGGCTGAAGAAGACACGTCAGTTCATGCGCAAGGTGGCAACCGCCAATTCCATGCTCGCCAAGAAGGAATGGGAGCGGATAAAGGCCGAAGAGCCCGAACGCTACGAAAGGCAGAGACGGCAGATGGAGGAGAACACGAAGCCGATGCGGGGCAAGTGGACATGGGGCGACTATCTCAAACGCGAGACGAAGAGACAAAAGGCGGAGAGGATGGAGAAACGCAGGGCGTCGCTCGAACGTAAGAGGGAACGCGACAGAGTGCGCGTTGCGATGGGCTTAGAGCCCCTCACGAGGCTACCCCTCGGAGTGGTCAGCAAGAACCGCACAAGGTTCTACCACGCGAAGCATCACCTCATGTACAGATACGGCTACGAGATGGGGGAAGGCGCAACGATGTACATCACCGACAAGACGAGGCGGACGAAGTGCGAGGCGTACTACACGGAACGCTACCGCATGAAGTTCGTCGTCAAGGGTGAGGATAACCATACCGCAAGGGCGGTGAGGCTACCGCCCGACTGGTCGGACAAGCAAGGAGGAATAGCGAGTTATTAAACTAAAAAAAACGTAGAAATAAGGAAGAGAATATGAAAGCGAAGAGCAAACCCGAACAACTCCTGCTATTCAACGAGGAGGAACTGAAACCGAAGGTGAAGAGACCCGCAAAGGTGAGCGGTAACAGTCAGAACCCCATCATCTTCCGTGACTACGATAGTTACGTGGCGAAGTTCACGGCTAAGGAGAAGACGACGGACGAACACCTACACGCCCCGTGACGTGTACGAGGCGGTGGTGCAGTACGTGGGCGAGATATACGACATGACTGACAAGGTGATTCTCCGTCCGTTCTACTCAGGAGGCGACTACGAGAACGCCGAATATCCCGAAAACGGTGTAGTGATAGACAACCCTCCTTTTTCGATGTTCACGAAGATAGTCAAGTTCTACTGCGCCCGAGACATTCCGTTCTTCCTGTTCGGTCCGGGTCTCACCATCTTCTCGGCGTGCTGTGTCTGCACGGCGGTAATAATACCCGAGCAGATAACATTCGAGAACGGGGCTTGCGTGAGATGCAACTTCGCCACGAACCTCATGGGGAACACGATAGTCACGACGGCGGTACGGCTCGCCGAGTTACTGGAGAAGTGCGACTCGCAGAACAAGAAGGTCAACCTTCCATCCTACGAGTACCCAGCAGAACTGCTCTCATGTTCCGACATGCAGACCATATCGAGAGGGGAGGAGGACTTCAGCGTCAGCAGGGAGGAAGCGCACATAGTGAAGAAGTTGGGTGTCCAGAAGTTGTTCGGCGAACATCTTCTTATCTCAAAGGCAAAGGCAAAGGCAAAGGCAAAGGCAGTCATTAAAGTACACCTCAACGAAGCCGAAAGGCGCATAGTTGACGGATTGTAGGAATAGGTTATTAACTTTAAAATGAACGGAAATGGATGAGTTAAAAATCTTTTGGAGAATAGACCTCGGTAGTAAGGTCGCTCTAATCAATCCCGAGCAGGTAATCAGCGTGGAATTGTACAAGAACAAGAGCCGTGACGACTACGATGGCGTGGTGATAAGGCTATCAAAGCATCTCTTCTACAAGGTCACGAAGGATGCATGGGAAAAAAAGGACGTAATTAAAATGGAGGTCTAAGAAATGGAAGGAACGAGAACCGCATACATACTGATATTAGCCGCAATGTGCCTCACGTTCGTGTCAATGATCCTTGACTTAAAGAACCATAAGAAGGACAGACACGTGATGGTGATATTGCTCGTGAGCGTTGCGGTCATGATTGTGACGCTATTCAAACTGACATTCATTGTCGATGCGAAGTAAAGGAGGAACAAAGATGGAAGAAAAGGAAATTATCGAATCGCTTAACAGACTGGATGCCGAGGACATCGTGGAGCTGTCCAGAAAGTGCGAGGAGGCACTCGGCATACCGCACGACGCAATCTCTTTGGCGACGCGTAAGCAGGTTCTCATGGAGAGGAAGCACGCTGTCCGCTACTTTCTCGTCGAGGAATGCCGATACTCGACCAATAGGGTCGGCAACGCGTACGGGATAAACCACGCCACGGTGATACATTCGGTAAAGTACGTGAAGAACATGCTGAGCATAGGCGACAGCAGGACAAGTGAATTTTTAAAGAAGTTGAAAAGTTTAAAAAAGGAGAAAGTATGAAAAACAAGGTTTTAACAATGATTTTGGCGATGATGTTCGCTATGAGCGCATCGGCGTTCGAGACGCATTTTATGGCGGTCGACTTTGATCGCATGGAATTGAGACATGACGGCAAGGTTTACAGCCTCGTGGAGGTAAAGAAGAAAGTGCGAAGGAACTGGAAAGAGGTGACCTACCTCTGCATAGACGAGAAACTCCACGCCGTGGCTTTTCGTCTCTTCGTCACCGACGAAGGGGAGTTCATGCGGTTGCAGAAGTACACATCAAAAAAGTAAAGCAATGAAAAAAATAGTTAAACGCATAGCGTCCGCCATCGTGCTGGGTATCGGGTTCGCAATCGGATACTGCGCTGGAGGAATGGGGCTATGCTTATTACAGAAGTTAATGGAATAAAAATTATGGAGACAAAGAAAATACCAGTTGAAGATTAAAGAAATAAATAGGAGGAATAATTATGTATGTAGCGAGAGATAAGGACGAATGCTTGTGGTTATTCATAGACAAGCCTATAAGGTCGCAGACGAATGGTCGATGGGAAGTTGACACACAAAACTCCCTATTAAGGGATGATGACTGCTTACAGATAGACGAATGCATCATCCCCGACTTCCCCGAAATCAGTTGGGAGGACGAGCCCATCGAGGTAGATTTAGTGAGAAAGGAGAAGAAAAATGGGTATGACAAAAGATGAATTAAGGCTATACGTAACTGGCTTTTTTTACATGAAATACGAATCTTTCGCAAAGACGAATGGTCTGATACAAACGGAAACTTGGCGTTTTATGATTGACACCGCTGTGGAAGCCGTCGAAAAGTTGATAGAAAAAGAGCGGGAGGAATGTAAAAGATACCACAAAGAGTTGAGAAATGAAACCAAGGATTAGCAAAATAGCCCATCTCATAGTGGCGGGCGTTGCGATGGCGATTGGATTCCTCGTCGCCTTCGTGCTCGGGGAGTGCGGGCTGATAGCGGTGCAGGAAATGTTAAATAACAACTAAAAATAGAGGATATGGTGAACCTATTATACGTCGATTTATTTTGTGGTGCGGGAGGGACGACAACGGGCGTCGAGGAGTCGAGGCTGGCGGGCGAGATAATCAGAAACCAACTTAAATAAAACCAAAAAAGTAATACAAACATGGAAACGGAGACGAAGAAGAAGGAACAGAAGAAGGTGTCGGTTGGTCACGGAAGGACGGAGCAGGCGATAACGGTAGACCAGTTCAAGGCGTACGTGAACGACAAGCTCGCACAGATGACACCCGAACAGAAGGAGTCGTACAGACTCGGCAACGTGAGGATAAACCTCGCCTTCATCCTCATGGAGGGGTGCGACTGGCTACTGAGGGAAGGCGAGAACGAACTCAAGGCTTGCGGTCAGTGCCAAGGGCTGAGGTTCGATGTAAAGAGGGACTTCAAGATGATGATGCGCAACCTCATGATGACCCGCACGATGTTGAAGGATTTCGCCTGCATCGTCTACAAGTTGGAGGAAGCGGACAACGCCTGCGAGGACTCGGACGAGATAATGGACATGATAACGACCTACATCGACAGAGCTGGCGAGGATAGGGAACTCGGTCTCAAGATACGCTCGATGGTTAAGAATAGTTACCCATCCAAGCACATATTCGAGAGGAGGACGAAGGCATGAAGATAAAGGTCGCCACATTGTGCAGCGGGTACGACTCCCAATGCCTCGCCCTCGAGAGGTTAAAGAAGGATTTCCCCGACTTCGACTATGAACTCGCGTGGTGGTCTGACATCGACAAGTTCGCAATCAAGGCGCACGACGCCCTATTCCCGCAGTACGCAGACCGCAACAAGGGGGATATGACGATGATAGATTGGACGAAGTGCGAGAAGGTGGATTTGTTGTTTTACTCTACTCCGTGTCAGTCTATATCGCAGGCAGGTCTGCAACATGGGTTCGTGGAAGGTAGCGGGACACGCAGCTCAATCATCTGGAATGTGAAGGATGCCATTACTATCTTACGTCCTAAGTTCGCCATCCTTGAGAATGTTTCGGCTATGGTATCGACTAAGTTTATCGACATGTTTAATCTTTGGCAGTTGACGATTGAAGGACTCGGTTACAAGAACTATTCCAAGGTGCTGAATGCAAAGGACTACGGAGTACCGCAAAATCGTGATAGGATATTCCTTGTATCCATCCGTGAAGACGTTGACCTACATTTTTATTTCCCGAATCCGTTCAAGTTGAAAAAGAGGCTTGTTGATGTTTTGGAGGATGATGTCGATGAGAAGTATTATATCTCTGACACTGCATTGAACGGCTATGTCGAACATAACAAAAGGCATATTG
>Ga0310786_10002197_pt1 | contig 30297 bp, 19 predicted proteins | sample AusTroGonzalo_MG_FD_203881 | JGI IMG/M metagenome (GOLD analysis project Ga0310786, IMG submission 203881) | Bovine rumen microbial communities from tropical cattle in Woodstock, Queensland, Australia - Gonzalo_03 (v2) (version 2) | ecosystem: Host-associated > Mammals > Digestive system >...
AAAAGCCCCCAAAAAGCAATCGCTTTAAGGGGGTCATTTTTATTTTGCCGCAGAGGGTCAATCAAATTTTGCCCACCGGGGTCAACGCCGCTTGCCCTCGGGGGTCAAACGCGCGCGGCTTTTCCAGTCATCGTCATCTTTGGATAAGAAGGAGTATAAAGGCGGGGTTGTCGGTTGAGAGCTGTTTTGACTTCTGTGTTCTTGACTTACTGACAACTCCGCTATTTTTGTGTTCAGTACGTCAAAGGCAGATTATTTCTGACCCATGCCTTTGCTGTTTCATAGGAAATGTGTACCTTTGCACCTGAAACGCCATAACGGTGTTTTGTATCACACAAGAGGGCTGCATCTGTCAAGCGAGACGGAGCAGCTCTCTACATACAAAAATACCTCATTTTGGGGCTATTGTGACCAAATTGTGACCAAAACAAAAATAAAAAATTGCCAAATCGCTGATAATCAACGTACTTGGCAATTTGCTTTGGGTGCCCGGACGGACTCGAACCGTCGACATTCAGAACCACAATCTGACGCTCTAACCAACTGAACTACGGGCACCATGTTGGTTGTTTTTCCATTTGCGGGTGCAAAGGTAGTCATTTTCTTTGAAACCACAAAATTTTTGAACGCTTTTTTGCGAAAAAGTTTCTTTTACCTGCATTTTCTCCTGCAATGTTTGTTATTGTAGATGGTATGGTAAAAGGAAAAAGTGTTATTTTTCCACAAAACGTTTGGCGTTTGCGGAAAAATGATGTAACTTTGCAACATCAAATGAGAAACGAGAGAATGGAAGATACAAAAGCGTTAGTTGAGACAATCATAAAAGGAATAGAAGAGAAGAAAGGAAGCAATATCGTAGTGGCCGACCTGGCTGGTATCGAAGGCACCATCTGCCACTACTTCATTATCTGTCAAGGCAATTCACCTACGCAGGTGGAAGCTATCACGGAGTCGATTGGCGACTTTGCTCGCAATGAGCAGGGTGAGAAGCCGGCTCATGTGGTGGGTTTGGAGAATGCGCAGTGGGTTGCTATGGATTATGGTGACGTGCTGGTACACATCTTTCTGCCCGATGTTCGGGAGTACTACGACCTGGAACACCTGTGGGACGATGCGAAGCTGACAAGAATACCTGATCTGGACTGAAATTGAGAAATTGAGAGAATGAGAGAATGAGAAATTGAAAAGACATGGAGCAACAGAAAAAACCTCAGAATAACGGGCCGAAGATGAACATGCCCAAGTTCAACATGAACTGGATATACTTCATTGCCATTGTTACACTGTTCATCTTGTTTTTAACAGGTGGCAACGAAAGTACAACGCAAGTTCACACGGAGACGACTTACAGCGACTTCAAGGTGTTTGTTGAGAAGGGCTATGCTGAAAAGATTGTAGTGAACAAGACGCAGAACAAGCTGCAGATGTATGTAAAGGCTGAGCATATACGCGATGTCTTCAAGAAAGGGCACCAGCAGACGGGCACGAACCCATTTGTAGAGGTGGAGATAGGCAGCGTCGACCAGGTGGAGGCATTTGTCGAGAAAGCCAAGGAGGAGCATAAGTTCACCGGCAAGCTGTCATACGACAACAAGCGTGAGAATGATATCCTGTCGACTTTCTTCTACCAGGTGTTTCCGTTCATCTTCATCATCGGTCTGTGGATATTCCTCATGCGCCGTGCAAGTGGCGGCATGGGCTTCGGAGGCGGTATCTTCAACGTCGGCAAGTCGAAGGCTCAGATGTATGAGAAGGGCGGCGAGCTGGGCATCACGTTCAAGGATGTGGCTGGTCAGGCCGGTGCAAAACAGGAGATGCAAGAGATTGTGGACTTCCTGAAGAATCCGCAGAAATACACCGAGTTAGGTGGTAAGATTCCCAAGGGCGCACTGCTCGTTGGCCCTCCGGGAACGGGTAAGACGCTGTTGGCGAAGGCGGTGGCTGGCGAAGCTGGCGTGCCGTTCTTCTCGATGTCGGGTTCCGACTTTGTGGAGATGTTCGTCGGTGTGGGTGCCTCGCGTGTGCGCGACTTGTTCCAGCAGGCTAAGTCGAAGGCTCCGTGTATTATCTTCATCGACGAGATAGACGCCGTGGGCCGTGCCCGCTCTAAGAATCCCGCTATGGGCGGCAACGATGAACGCGAGAATACGCTGAATGCCCTGTTGACGGAGATGGACGGCTTCGGCACGAACAGTGGTATCATCACGCTGGCAGCCACGAACCGTGCCGACATGCTCGACTCGGCGCTGCTGCGTGCCGGACGCTTTGACCGTCAGATACACGTCGACCTGCCCGACCTGAACGAGCGCAAGGAGGTGTTCCATGTTCACCTGAAGCCGCTAAAGCTGGCCGACGATGTGGACGTCGACTTCCTGGCTCGCCAGACGCCAGGCTTCTCAGGTGCCGACATTGCCAACGTCTGCAACGAAGCAGCCCTGATTGCTGCCCGTTTCAACCGCGACAAGGTGGGTAAGCAGGACTTCCTCGATGCCGTAGACCGCATTATCGGTGGACTTGAGAAGAAAACGAAGGTGATGACTGAGTCGGAAAAACGCTCGATAGCCATCCATGAGGCCGGGCACGCCACAATTTCGTGGTTCACGGAGTTTGCCAACCCGCTGGTGAAGGTGAGCATCGTGCCGCGTGGTCAGGCCCTTGGTGCCGCCTGGTACCTGCCCGAAGAGCGCGTGCTGCAGACGAAGGAGGCCATGCTCGACGAGATGTGCTCGCTGCTTGGCGGACGTGCTGCCGAGGAGCTGTTTATAGGCCATATCTCAACGGGTGCCATGAACGACCTGGAGCGCACGACGAAGCAGGCTTACGGCATGATTGCCTTTGCCGGCATGAGCGACAAGCTGCCCAACGTATGCTATTATAACAACCAGGAGTACCAGTTCCAGCGGCCATACTCGGAGACGACGGCAAAGGTGATGGATGACGAAGTGCTGAAGATGATTAATGAGCAGTACGAGCGCGCGAAGCAGATTCTGACAGATCACGCCGAAGGTCACGCACAGTTGGCTCAGCTCCTCATAGAGCGTGAGGTCATCTTTGCCGAGGATGTCGAGAAGATTTTCGGCAAGCGTCCTTGGACCAGCCGTGCCGAGGAACTGCTTGAAGCCCAAATGCGTGCCGATGCCGAACGTATGGCAGAGGAACGGGCGAAGCAGCTGGCTGAACAGGACAGACAAGCCCCTCCTACGGCTCCTGAGGGGGCTTCTATAGAAGGAAGTAATGAAAACAACAATAATAGTCTTGTAGCTCCCTCGGGGGCAGAAGGGAGGGTCAGATGAAAAACTTTATTGTACGGACGATTACGGCTGTGTTCTTTGTGGCAGTCATTGTCACAGGACTTATGAACCCGCAGGCCATGACGGCACTCTTTGCGCTGGTCACGGGTCTCACCGTATGGGAATTCACTGGGCTGGTCAACGACCGCCCCTTCATATCCGTCAACCGCTTCATCTGTACCGTCTCAGGTGTCTATCTGTTCGTGGCAATGGCAGGTTACAATAGCGGGCTTACACCAGCATCGGTCTTCATTCCCTATCTGGTCAGCATCATCTATCTGCTGGTGGCAGAACTCTATTTGAAGGCTAAGGACCCCATTAACAACTGGGCGTACACCATGCTGTCTCAGCTTTACATCGCCTTGCCGTTTTCGCTGCTTCCCGTGCTGGCTTTCCGCAGCGACGGTTACAACATCCAATACAGCTATCTGTTGCCGCTTTCCGTTTTCGTTTTCCTCTGGATTAACGATACAGGTGCATACCTTTGCGGGTCGCTTTTAGGCCGACATAAACTCTTCCCGCGCATCTCTCCTGGAAAGAGCTGGGAAGGTTCTATTGGTGGCGGGCTGTTGGTTGTGGCTGTGGCTGTCGCTGTATGGTATTTCACAGAACAATACGGCGTCAACGATGTCGGGCTTAATGCCTACGAATGGGCTGGTCTGGGATTGACGGTTGTCATGTTTGGCACTTGGGGCGACCTGGTGGAGAGCCTGTTCAAGCGTACTCTCGGTATCAAGGACAGTGGCAACATCCTGCCTGGTCACGGCGGCATGCTCGACCGTTTCGACTCCTCACTAATGGCCATTCCCGCCGCCGTAGTCTATCTGTACACGCTGACACTGTTCTAATCCCTCAATCTCTCATTATCTCAATCTCTCATTATCTCAATCTCTCATTTTCTCATTATCTCAATCTCTCATTTTCTCATTCTCTCATTTTCTCAATCTCTCCATGAATACTATTCAATCACCAAAGAAAATAGCCCTTGACATGAGGGTGACAGCAGTCACGCAGCTGCATGAGCGTTATGTACTGATCAAACTAACAAGCGACACTTTCGCGTTGCCGCTGATGCTACCGGGGCAGTTCGTCCAGGTTCGCGTTGACGGTTCACCTTCGACATTCCTGCGTCGGCCTATATCAATATGTAATGTTGACCGCAGCCGCAATGAGCTGTGGCTGCTGGTAGCCATTGTTGGCGATGGCACACGGTGGATGGCCTCGCTCACATCGGGCGATGTGGTGAATATTGTCGGACCGTTAGGGCAGGGGTTTAGTAATCCGGGCTGTATCGATGGTGGTCAAGGCGGGACGAGCGAGGATCAAGGCGGCAAAACCGCCTTGCACAGTGCGTTGCTCGTAGGGGGTGGCGTGGGTGTTGCCCCACTGCTGTTTTTAGGGTCGGCATTGAAAGCTGTTGGCGCAGTGCCTGTGTTCCTGTTGGGAGCGCGGACGGCAGGTGACCTGCTGCTGTTGGATGAGTTCCGGCACTATGGCGAGGTTTTGGTAACAACTGAAGATGGGAGTGCCGGCGAACGGGGCTTTGTGACCAATCACTCAGTGCTTGGCGGTTCGCGACGGTTCGACATGATTCAGTCGTGCGGTCCTACGCCGATGATGAAAGCTTTGGCCCGATATGCCTCTCAGCAGGACATCGAGTGCGAGGTGTCGTTAGAGAACATGATGGCCTGCGGACTGGGCGCTTGCCTGTGCTGCGTAGAAAAGACCGTAGAGGGCAACCTGTGCGTGTGCAAGGAGGGGCCTGTCTTCAATATCAAACGGCTGTTGTGGAACTGACCTTCCGTTTCCTCATTCTCTCATCTCTCAATTTCTCATTCTCTCATTTTCTCAATCTCTCATTCTCTCAATCTCTCATTTTCTCAATCTCTCAACATGGCAAAGTTAGACGTAAACATAGGAAACCTGCGGTTGAAGAACCCCGTGATGACCGCCTCTGGCACGTTCGGCTACGGGCTGGAGTTCCAGGACTTTGTACCGCTTGACAAGCTCGGCGCCATCATTGTGAAAGGCACCACTCTGCACCCCCGTGAAGGCAACGACTACCCGCGCATGGCTGAGACAGCCAGTGGCATGTTGAACTGCGTAGGACTGCAGAACAAGGGTGTTGACTACTTCTGTCGTGAGATCTACCCACAGTTGCTGCCCACTGGTGGCACGTATATTGTCAACGTCAGCGGTTCGTCGCCCCAGGACTATGCCGAGTGTGCGGCATGGGTGGACGCGCTGGACGGAATTCCGGCTATCGAACTGAACATATCGTGTCCCAACGTGAAGGACGGAGGTATGGCTTTCGGCGTGACAACGAAGGGGGCAGCCAGCGTCGTGCGTGCCGTCCGTGAACGTTATCATAAGACACTCATCGTGAAATTGTCGCCCAACGTGACTGACATCTGTGAAATTGCCCGCGCCGTAGAGGCTGAGGGTGCCGACTCCGTTTCGCTCATCAACACGCTGATGGGCATGGCCGTCGATATTGAGCGTCGCAAGCGTGTTCTGTCAATCGGCACGGGGGGCTTGTCGGGACCTGCAGTAAAGCCCGTGGCGCTGCGCATGGTTTGGCAGGTAGCGCGGGCGGTTAAGATTCCTGTCATCGGCCTTGGTGGCATTATGACTGCCGAAGATGCCATCGAGTTCCTTATGTGCGGTGCCACTGCCATCGAAATCGGTACTGCCAACTTCATCGACCCCGCAGTCACTATCCGTGTTCGCGATGGCATAGACCAATGGTTAGAGAGTCACGGATGCCGCTCTGTGCAGGAAATCATCGGTACCATAGATTAAGCAAGAACAAAACGACTATAAAAACGTATGAGGAAATCTACGAGAATCATCATCAGTGTGATGCTGACGCTGCTCAGCACGTCGCTGTCTGCTCAGCAGTTGGCGTTTCCCGGTGCACAGGGCTGGGGACGGTTTGCTACGGGTGGACGAACGGGAACGGTTTATCATGTGACAAACCTGAACGACTCGGGGACGGGTTCGCTGCGCGATGCCGTGAGCCAGCCAAACCGCATCGTCGTGTTCGACGTGGCCGGTGTCATCCGCATCAACTCACGCATCACATTTTCGAAGAACCTCTATGTGGCCGGACAGACAGCTCCCGGTGAGGGCGTCACTGTTTATGGCGACGGGGTCAGTTTCTCCGGCGCCGATAATATTATTGTACGCTATATGCGCTTCCGCATGGGTGCCGTAGGTACGAAGGACAAGGACTGTGCCGGTGTGGCTAATGGCCAGAACATGATTTTCGACCACTGTTCCTTTGCATGGGGTCAGGACGAGAACTTCTCAATCAACTGGGACAACAAGGGCACGGCTCCGCAGAACATCACGCTCCAGAACAGCATCGTTGGCCAAGGCTTGATGACCCACTCTGCCGGTGGCTTGATGCAGGCCGATAACATCACGCTATACCGCATTCTGTTGGTAGACAACTCGACCCGCAACTTCAAGGTGAAGGGTATGAACCAATATGTGAACAATCTGGTGTACAACTGGAAGAATGCGGCCTACAACATGGGCGGCGACAGTGAAGGGACAAGCTATGTGAACATCGAAAATAACATGTTCATCAATGGCCCAGCTGGAGGCGGCGATGCACTGACAGGCGGCAACGAGAGGTTCCACTTCTATGGTATTGACAACTGGCAGGACAGGAACTGCGATGGCCTGTATAATCCAACGGAGTTTACCGGCGACGGCGGGGGCGATCGTCAGGCCAGTCCCTATGACTACCCCGAATTGGAGAAGTGGGCCGCTAACGAACTGATAGAAAAGCTGCTGCCCGATGTAGGCGCATCATTGCCATACCGCGACATCGCCGACTGCTACATGGTCAGCGAGGTGCTGTCGTTTGGTAAACAGGGTAAGCTCATCACAAACGAGAACGAGTTGCCCATCGGCACTCCCGACACATGGACTATGTACGCAGGCACGAATCGAGCTGACTCCGACGGCGACGGCATGCCCGATGAGTGGGAGACAGCCAACGGTACCAATCCCGCGATGAATGATGCCATGACGAAAGCTACCAATGGCTATGCGAACATCGAGAACTACATCAACAGCATCACCGTCGATGACCGCCAGTTCTTCCTCCGTGCCCCGATGCTGCTTACTCTTCAGGGTGCCACCACTAATAGCCTAACACTCTCGTGGGCCGACTATTCGGACAACGAGGACGGTTTTGTGGTGGAAATCAAGAAGGACGGAACGTTTGTCGAGGTCGGACGTACTGGGGCCAATGCCAACACGCTGACTGTCAGCGAGAACTGGATGAAGCCCGGTACTGCATACGTGGTCAGGGTTTATGCCGTAGCTGGCGGCAATGCGTCTGCCTATACGCCTGAGCTGACTGTGAAGACCCGCCCTGAGCAGGTCGATATCATTGACTGTGACACCTTCGACGGAACGGGCGACGGCGAATGGCTCATCGCTCCGACAGAGGATGAGACCATTACACTTGACGAGGCTACGGAGAAGACCGCTGTAGTGGTGCGCAGCGATGCCAACGTCACCCTCGACGGCACTGGCTATATCTGTGGCTCTGCCTCATTCAACAAGGCGGGCCAGGGTACGCTCACCGTTAAGACCAGCCAGCAGTATGAGGGAGCCACTGTGCTGCACGACGGCGTCTACGAATTCTCGATGCTGAAGAACGGCGGCGTGGCCAGTGGTCTCGGCAAAAGTCAGGAGTTCGCGCAGAACTGGGTCATGGACGGTGGTACATACCGCTACACCGGTGCATCGACTGCCACAAACCGCTCGGCCCGACTCTATAGCGACACCGAACTGAATATTGCCAACAGCGCCGCCGTAGTCACCATGAACGGTTCGGTTGAGGGACAGGGAAACCTCGTCATCGGCGGTCAGGGGACGATGGCTGTCAATACGACTTCCTTCTTCAATTTCAATGGCAGTCTGGTGCTACAGGGCGGCATAGTAAAACTGGCTTCGAAGAATATCTCCGAAGCAGGTATCGGTACTGCCTCTAAATTAGTCTTGCAGGGCGGCAAGTTCATCACCGTCGGCAAGAACGAAGCCACTGTTACCTACAACTTCCCCATAGAAGTTACTGCCGGAACCACCTCGACTGTCGACTTCGACCTGTGGAACACCAACAAGTGCCGTGTTACGGGCACGGGAACCCTCATCTGGAACGTACATTACCTGCGTGAATACATCGAGGGCAACTGGGACGGTTTCACTGGTCACCTTGTTATTAACGGTACGGGTGACGCCAACAAGAGCCAGTTTGCCGTGCGCAACGGTAACGGCGTGAAGAACGCTACCATCGAACTGAAAGGCAAGGCATCCATCGTCGGTGGCAAGAACTCCTCGACGTTCTACCTCGGCGGACTCTCAGGAGTATCGGGCACGGCCCTCTCTGGCTTTAACGTCAAGGCAGCTGGCAGCGGTACATGGATTGTCGGCGGTGCCAATACCGACGAGACTTTCCGAGGCGTCATAGACGACTACGATCAGGCACACTCGCATCCTGGCAAGACCAACATCGTCAAGGAGGGCACAGGCGACTGGCGCCTGACGGGTGCCAATACCTATAGCGGCACTACTAACGTCAAGGCCGGAACACTCATCGTCAATGGCAAGCACTCTGGCACAGGAACCGTCACCGTGGCCATTGGTGCCACACTGGCTGGAAAAGGTACGCTGGCCGCCGCTGTCACGGTGAACGGAACATTGCAAGTGGGCGACACGTTAGCTACCGACAAGGGTCTGACCTTCAGCGGCGGATTGAAGTTGGGCAGCAAGGCTATCCTGAAACTGAACGAGGCTGCTGCTGACGCAATACATAACGACGGCGATAAAATCCAAGCCTTCAAAGGTACAGTTACTGGCACGTTTGCCGAAATCGTTCCCGCCACACCTGGCAACGGTCAGACGTGGGACACGTCGGAACTTTACACGAAAGGCATACTGAAGGTGGTGGGTGACGTTACCACAATAGGCAGTCCTACAGAGAACAAACTAAACCACGTAGAATATTTCACACCGTCGGGCGAACGAGTCAGTACTCCCGGTCGTGGCCTTTACATTGAACGCACTACGACGGCGGGCGGTCGCATCGTCTCGCGTAAGGTCGTGAGATAACAACAATATGAAGATTCAGGATATCAGTGTGTTGTATGCCCAGCTGCCGCAAGTGTCGGCACTGGCCAAGGCTGTGGGAGATGCCCGGAACAGGAACATTTCTCTCGAAGGTTTGTCGGCTTCCAGTGCCCCCGTGCTGTTTGGCGCATTGGCTACAAAGTGCAAGTCCACCGTGTTGTTCATCTTGCAGGATGCCGATGAGGCTGGCTATTTCTATCACGACCTGACACAGATCATGGGCGACAAACATGTGCTCTTCTTCCCGTCGAGCTACCGTCGCGCCATCAAATATGCACAGAAGGATGCTGCCAGCGAGATTCTGCGCACCGAGGCACTCAGCCGACTGAGCACCATTTTAAGTGAGAGGTTAGAAGTGAGAGGTGAGAGATATGATTACACTGAAGGCAGGGAGGTGGCCAACAGGGGAACAGACAATCTGGGCGTGCAAGGTAATCATATCTCTCATCTCTCACCTCTCAATTCTCAATTCCTTTACGTCGTTTCCTATCCAGAGGCTGTCAGCGAGATGGTGGTCACACGCAAGAGCCTGGACGAACGGACGCTGACGTTAGACCAGGGGCAGACGGTGAACGTTGATGACACGCTGGACACGCTGCGTAACTTCGGGTTTCACGAGGTGGACTACGTCTACGAACCCGGACAGTTTGCCCTGCGTGGCAGCATCCTCGACGTGTTCAGCTATAGTTGTGAATATCCGTTCCGCATCGACTTCTTCGGCGATGAGATAGACTCTATCCGCACTTTTGAGGTGGAGAATCAGCTGTCGCGTGACCGTCAGGGTCGGGTTGACATCGTACCGGAACTGTCGACCAGCGAGGAACGTGAGTCGCTGTTCCAGTTCCTGCCGCGTGAAACCATTCTCGCCATGAAGGACTACCAGTATGTCTGCGACGCTGTCGGGCGTACCTATCAGGAGGGTTTCTCGTCGCAGGCCATGCAGGAACGCTTGGAGACAGCCACAGAGATGGAGCGGCGCGACATAGAGCGCGACATGCAGCGTGAGAGCAGGCTCATCACTGAGGCCATGTTCGTCAGCGGTGCCGCTGAGTTCCGCCGCATTGAATTCTCGGGCAGAAAAACCGAGGATGGCCCTCAGCCAATAAAACTTCAAACTTCAAACTTCAAACTTCAAACTTCAAACTTCAAATTCCATGTGTCGCCGCAGCCACTGTTCCACAAGAATTTCGACCTGCTGACCCAGACATTGGAGAGTTATGCCCAGAAGGGCTACCGGCTCTACATCCTCGCCGACAGCCAGAAGCAGCAGGAGCGATTGAAGGACATTATAAGTGAGAAGGGAGAGGTGAGAAGGGAGAGATATGATTACACTGAACGCAGGGAGGTAGCCAACAGGGGAACAGACAATCTGGGCGTGCAAGGTAATCATATCTCTCACCTCTCACCTCTCACCTCTCAATTGTTAATCCCCGTCGACCACACCCTGCACGAGGGTTTCATCGACAATGACCTAAAGGCCTGCTTCTTCACTGACCACCAGATTTTCGACCGTTTCCACAAGTACAACCTCAAGAGCGACAAGGCCCGTAGCGGCAAAATGGCACTGACGCTGAAGGAGATTCAGCAGTTCGAGATTGGCGACTACGTGGTACACATCGACCACGGCGTCGGTAAGTTCGGCGGACTGGTCAGGATGCCAATAAACTCCCCACAGGGGGGAACTGAGGGGGCTTTCCAGGAGATGATCAAGATCATCTACCAGCGCGGCGATGCCATCTACGTCTCCATTCATTCCCTGTACAAGGTGTCGAAGTACAAGGCACAGGACAGCGGCGAGCCGCCTCGTCTCTCTACCCTCGGCACTGGCCAGTGGGAACGCATGAAGGAGCGCACCAAGAAGCACATCAAGGACATTGCCCGCGACCTCATCCGCCTCTATGCCTCGCGCCGCCGGCAGAAGGGCTTTGCCTTCAGCCACGACAGCTATTTGCAGCAAGAGCTGGAGGCCTCGTTCCTCTATGAGGACACCCCCGACCAGCTGAAGGCTACGCAGGACGTGAAGGCCGACATGGAGCAGGCCAAGCCCATGGACCGTCTGGTATGCGGCGACGTTGGCTTCGGCAAGACCGAGGTCGCCGTGCGTGCGGCGTTCAAGGCGGCTTGCGACGGCAAGCAGGTGGCCGTACTCGTACCCACCACTGTCCTGGCCTACCAGCACTTCCGTACGTTCTCTACTCGTCTGAAGGACATGCCTGTCCGTGTGGACTACCTGACGCGCGCCCGGAGTACCAAGCAGACCACCGAACTGTTGCATGACCTGGCCGATGGAAAGATAGATATTATAATAGGTACGCACAAGCTCATCGGCAAGACCGTGAAGTTCCACGACCTCGGGCTGCTCATCATTGACGAGGAGCAGAAGTTTGGCGTCTCCACCAAGGAGCGTCTGCGCCAGATGAAAACCAACGTCGACACGCTGACCATGTCGGCAACGCCTATTCCCCGTACCCTGCAGTTTTCGCTCGTCGGTGCCCGTGACCTCAGCGTCATACAGACACCGCCGCCCAACCGCTACCCCATACAGACGGAAATCCACACCTTCGGCGCAGAGATCATAGCCGATGCCATCAACTTCGAGATGTCGCGCAACGGGCAGGTCTACTTCGTCAACAACCGTATCAGCGACCTGACGCACATCGCCGAGATGATACACAAATACGTGCCCGATGCCCGCGTGGCCATCGGACACGGACAGATGAAGCCCGAAGAGCTGGAAAAAATCATCCTCGGCTTCTCCGACTACGACTACGACGTGCTGCTCTCAACCACCATCGTCGAGAACGGCATCGACATTCCCAATGCCAACACCATCATCATCAATTCCGCACACAACTTCGGACTCTCCGACCTGCACCAGATGCGTGGCCGTGTGGGCCGTGGTAACCGCAAGGCGTTCTGCTACCTGCTGGCACCGCCCCTTGCCGCCCTGCCCCCGGAGAGCCGCCGACGTTTGGAAGCACTCGAGAACTTCAGTGACCTCGGTTCCGGCATCAATATCGCCATGCAGGACCTCGACATCCGCGGTGCCGGCAACCTCCTCGGCTCCGAACAGTCGGGATTCATCTCCGACCTCGGCTATGAGACCTACCAGAAAATCCTGAACGAGGCTATGGCGGAACTGAGAAACGAGGGAGATGAGAAGGGAGAAGTGAGAGGTGAGAGATATGATTACACTGGAGGCAAGGAGGTGGCCAACAGGGGAACAGACAATCAGGGCGTGCAAGGTAATCATATCTCTCACTTCTCATCTCTCACCTCTCATCTTGACTTCGTCTCCGACTGCACCCTCGAGTCCGACCTCGAGATGTATTTCCCCGACCAGTATGTGCCTAACGACTCCGAGCGTATGCTGCTCTACCGTGAGCTTGATGCCATCGGCAACCGCAACGACCTGCCCTCGGCCATGACCATGATCGATGCCTACCGCACGCGGATGCAGGATCGTTTTGGCAAGTTGCCAACAGTTGCCGAGGAGCTGCTACAGGTAGTGCCGCTACGCATACTGGGCAAGCAACTCGGCTGCGAGCGTATCATGCTGAAGCAAGACCGCATGTTCCTCTACTTCGTCGCCAACGACAGTAGTCCCTACTACCAGAGCGACATCTTCGGCCGCATCATCGACTTCGCCACCCAGAACGTCCGCCGCTGCAACCTCCGCGAACAAAGCGGCAAGCGCAGCATGGTCATCATCGACATCTCCACCGTCCAGGAAGCCGTCCGCGTCCTCCAGTCCATCACTCGCCCTTCCACGCCACGTTCCAGATGACGAGAGTAGAGTGTCTGAATAGCATCTTCTAATAAATATAAAAAGGTAGGGGCAATCACACGTTATATCAAAATAAATCGTACCTTTGCAGCCGAAAGGCTGCGAAACTGCTCACGCTCGGCCGCTCGACCTTTGGTCGCTTGCTACCGAAGAGACGCAGAAAGAATACCCGGCGCTGGTTGAGAACATTCTGACATTCAAATAAAATACGTAAAATATTATGTGTACAGTAACATTAGAGTATAACCAGAACAGCGCACTGGCACGTCGTAAGCTTGCCGCGCTGCTGGCCACGGGGCTTTTCATCCAAAGGGATGTGAAGCCCGACACGCCGACACCCGAGGAGGTGGAGGCCCACCACAAGTTCATTAAGGATTTCCTGTACGCCTCAAAAATCAATTCTGCTAAAGCATTTGCCCGCCATCTAAAATGAAGTACCACCAGAGAGACATCGTGGAGATTGACTTCCCCATCCCCGGCGAGGGCTACAAGGTGCACCCCGCCCTGATTGTGTCGAACGACGAACTGCAGCATGACGAGGGCTTTGTCTATGTTGCCCTGATTTCGTCGCAGGACTTCGTCTACAGCCCGCCACTACGCCTATCCGCTCAGTGACGAGATGCTCTCGTTCAAGATGGAAAAGCAGAGCTATGTCAAGTGTCAGATTCTGGCCGTTACTGTCGATACGGGCATCCTGCGTCGTCTCGGCAGCATCAAGGAAAGATACTTCAACGAGATTGTGGATAAGATTGTAGATTCGATTTTCTAATCAACATTCCCTTCAGACCTCATGCCACCCCTCACCTACATACACGCTTCTGAGGCTGCCCGCACGACGGCGGGCAGCAGGGGTGTAGGAGGCGGCAAAATTACCCCCTACAGGTTGTAAGTGGCTTAAAATCAACGAAAACGGCGCGAGGGGTGCCGGAGGCCGGAAGGCGTGTTTCTGTCCCGCAGAGGGGGCAGGGACGCGCCTTCTGCGTGCTTGTATCCCCCCAGTGTATAACCAATACAAATAATTGAGAATTATGAATACCAAAACAAACTTTTCTTTTCTTGCGCGGACGGCGATGCTGGCCCGTGCCGCAGGAGTAAGGGCGGCCTTGACGTTGCTACTCCTGCTTGTGACTACTGCCACGGCGTGGGCGACAAATCGTTTAGTTGCAAAGAGCCAGAACCCCATTGGAAATCTGGATGTAGTCGAAACGTATGCAGGCTGCGTCCATGTTGTTGGATGGACGTGCGACCCTTATCAATTCGTAATCGAAGAGAATGAACATGGCCTCAACCCTTATGCGTTTATTAATGACATTACTAGGTTTTACGTACTTAACGATAGTTGGTTAGATAATTTTACATGGAAGCTTTCCCAAAATCAAGATATTTTTTACACGGCAAGGCAAAACCAGGTGGAAATACACAGCTTTACAAGGTTCTGAAACGAGTCTGGTAGATAATGACGAATGGACTGGATGGTCTGCTACTCCGGGGGAGAACGCTTTCTGTGAATTCTTTACGTCAGAACCGATAGTTGTAACAGGATATACACTGGAAACATATTGGTATTCAGAGGGCTGTAGACCCACCCAATGGACATTGAAAGGAAAACAGTATGAAAATGATGGGTGGACGCCTATTGATAGCCGTAATACGACTAACCAACCAGATGATTTGTTGCCAGAGACAGAAGATAATTTTTGTTTTAAAACCTACAATCTCACCACTTCTGGTACTTACCGCTATTTCCGCTTTGAAGTGCTTAAAGGCGAGGAAGAGGAATCCAGTGTCACTTTGAGCGAGCTAAAACTGATTGGCAATACCGCCACCGAAGACATCGTGAACCCGACATTCAGGGGCGTGACCATCAAGGACGAGCTTCATCCTGTGGAATCTGGTGGGTTCTCCTTCGGAGGCAACTACAGCACGTTGGACAGCACCGACGACCAGATGCTTGACACACACAATGCAGGCGGCAAAGCCTTCCACGCAGCTCTCAACATTTCCGCACTCAACGTCGGCGGGTACGACTTCAACTGCTATTCCGATGCCGAACTGACCACACCTGCAGCCGGCACTATCCCCTTCGATGCCGATGACGGCAGCGTGACGCTCTACCCCAAGTGGGCGCTGACGCTCAACAACGATGACTCACAGGCCGCAGAGAACGAAAAGAACACCGGCATCATCAGCTCGGCAGCCGAATTTCCCATAGCGTGCGACGTGACCCTTGCTGACCGTAAGCTCTACAAGGACGGCGACTGGAACACCCTCTGCCTGCCCTTCGACCTCGGCAACCCCGATGCTGAAGAAGGCCATTACTTCGACGGAACGCCGCTGGAAGGCGCCACGGTGATGACACTTGAAAGCACGAGTTTCGAGGACGGCACCCTGACGATGAACTTCGTGGATTGCCCGGCCATCGTAGCCGGCGTGCCATTCCTTGTGAAGTGGGAAGCACAGACACCCGGCTATGTGGAGAATCCCATATTCGAGGGCGTGACCATCTGGAATGGTGCCTACAACATCAAGACCGACTACGTGGACTTCGTGGGCACGCACTCGTCCACGGTCATCTACGAGGAGGGCACGGCGAAGCATAACCTCTACCTCGGCAGTGGCAACGACATCTACTATCCCTCACGCACGGGCTACACGGTGAACGCCTGCCGCGCCTACTTCCGGCTGAATGGCCTCACGGCGGGCACCCCCAGTGCTGAGGTACGCGCCTTCGTGCTCAACTTCGGCGAGGATAGCGAGACAGGCATCAGAAACCTCACCCCCGACCCCTCTCCGAATGGTGAGAGGAGTAATTACTGGTACTCGCTCGATGGGCGACGGCTCAGCGGCAAACCCACGGCAAGCGGCGTCTACATAAATAACGGACGCAAGGTCGTGATTAAGTGAGAATAAAGCAGAGCTCGCTCATGCTTTATCGAGCGTGAGCGAGCTCGAACGAAGTTCAAGGTCGTGATTAAATAACAAATAATAAATAACAAATAACAAATAAAAATTCGGTAGTGCCCTTCGGGCAGAAATCATTCAAATCGTTACAAATCAGACAAAAATATTGAAAGATTTTGTTAGATTTGTAGGATTTCTCGCCGTAGGCGACTACCTTAGGAAGTTATCAACACACGAAATTAAATAAAAGAAAAGCAAGCAATGAAAAGAGAATATCAGAAACCCACGATGATGGCAGTGCAGCTCCAGCACCGCACCATGCTGCTCTCTGGCAGCGACAAAGGAGTCAAATCCTTCGGCACGGGCAGCAGCGAAGGCCTCAACTACCGTGGCAGCGACGCGAATCTAAGCGAAGAAGAGGCAAGATAAGCTACAGCCTCTTCACCCCGCCCCCTGTTTACCCGGCTCCGCCCTTCGGACACCCCTTCGGTAGCAAGCAACCAGAGGTCGAGCGCGGCTTGCGCACTCTTTGACAGACTGAGACAGACGGATAATCAGGGGAAAATCTACAAGAACACGCCGCAAAAAAAATTGGTAACACCCAGCACACCCAACACTTAACTCGCTGATAATCAATGGTCATTTTGGGTGTCACCTACCCGTTTTTACCCACACCCAAGGTGACACCCAAAGTCGCACCCGGGCTGAGGAACGAAGTTTCGCTGTGCCGACGGGAGGCCTCGGCATCCCAGCGGGACTTTTAGGTTTGCAGCATAGTGGGTGAAGCTTCCAAGCTTTGCGACAAAAGCACGGATGCAAAGCTTGGAAGCTTCACCCACTACCATCCCGACGGGAGGCCTCGCCATGTTGATGGGAGGCCTCGCCATGCAGATGGGAAGGCCTCCCGTCCTGATGGGAAGCCTCGCCAGAAATGTCCCAGGCCGTGGGACAAATTATTGGCATCGGACTTCACGGACTTCCACGGACTTTTCTGTTCGGCTTGTCCTCAATCTGGGTGTGACCTTGGGTGTGGGCTTGGGTGCGACTGACTCTAAAGACAACTACCCTGACAATCAGCGAGTTAAGTGCTGGGTGTGCTGGGTGTCACCTATTGTGCGTCAATGCGTGTGCGCGCGTGAACGTGTCGGCTGAACGGGCAGATCCAGAAGGCTCTCTGACCTGAAGGTGCAGAGTATGGTGTTGCAATATTTCGCTCGACAATGAAAAAAAACGTGTTTTCCTTTTGCATAGTTCTCAATAATTTGTATCTTTGCAGCATGAAAGTGAAGATTGCAAAGTTTTCTCTTCAAGAATGTGGCTTTGCATTCAAAGTTAAATTGTAAATTATTAATATTATTATGGCAGCAATAAAGATATTAAGCGTTGACGACGAGGCTCCCTTGGAGTTACTGATGAAACAGTACTTCAGGCGCAAGATACGTAGCGGCGAGTATGAGTTCTACTTTGCACGCAACGGCTTGGAGGCCCTCTCCATTCTGTATAACAACCCCGATATCGAGATAATCCTCTCAGACATCAACATGCCCGAGATGGATGGCCTGACCCTGTTGGCCAAGGTGAACGAGATGCGCAACCCTGCTCTCCGTGTCATCATGGTGAGTGCATACGGCGACATGAAGAACATCCGCGAGGCTATGAACAACGGCGCTTTCGACTTCGCCACGAAGCCCATCGACATGGAAGACCTAAGCCTGACCATCGAGAAGGCCATCACACAGATCAATTTTGTACACCAGACACAGAAGGAACATGTGCAGTTGGAGTCGCTGAAGAACGAACTGACCACGGCTCACGACATACAGCAGTATATCCTGCCACGTGTGTTCCCGCCGTTTCCCGAGGCCCTCGACAAGGTGGACATCTACGCCTCGATGGAGGCAGCCAAGGACATAGGAGGCGACTTTTACGACTTCTTCCGTGTCGACGACGACCACATTGCGCTGGTGATAGCCGACGTCTGTGGCAAGGGAATCCCCGCTGCGCTGTTCATGGCCGTCGGTCGTACCATTATCCGCTCGAAAGGAATGCAGGGCTTTAGTGCTGCAGAGTGTGTGACGGAGTCTAACCGCCTGTTGGCAGCCTATTCGGTGAGCAATATGTTCGTCACCATGTTCTACGCCATTTACAACACTAAGACGGGTCTTATCAGCTACAGTAATGCTGGTCACAATCCACCACACATCCTGCGGAGTAACGGCACTGTCAGCGTATTACCCTTGTCGAAGAATACCATCGTGGGAGTATTCGATGACTTGGAATATCAGGAGGACACCCTTCAACTGGAACAAGGGGACACGCTGGTGATGTTTACCGACGGCGTGACTGAAGCCGCAGATGCCGAATATAATGAGTTCGGCGCTAATCGTCTGGACAATATCCTTATGCAGCATGCTAACGCTAATTCTCAGCAAATCGTCGAAGCGATCAAGGCTGGTATCAAGGAGTTTGTAGGAGATGCAGAGCAGAGTGATGATATAACGATGCTTGTGGTTAAGAGGTTATAGAGGGGATTGGAAATCCCCTGCAACGGACGAAAATGAAGCCCTGCAACGGACGAAACAACGGATAAGAAGATGAATAAAGAGAAGGTCATCATAGGGGTATTGGGAGGCCTGTTACTGTCGTCGGTGGCGATAGGGCTTTACTCGTATCGTGGTGACCAGCAGCGCATCAGTGAGTTGGAATCCCAGCTGAGCGTGCTACGCGAACAAGAGCGGCAATCGGCAGTGGACCGTCGTGTGAGCAAACAGATGGAAGAGATAGCCTACGGGCAGCAGACCCTTTCTGAGGAACGCAGCCAGGAAGCTATCCGCCAGTCGGAGATTGCAAAGAAGATGACGCTTCTGTCAGAAGCAGAACGCAAGAAGGCCATCGAAGCACAGGGAATAGCGGAAGAGTCGGCTACTGAGGCATTGGCGGCCTACCAGATGGCTGAGCGCCAGCGCAGCGAAGCTGACAGGCAACGCCGGCAGGCTGAATACGCCAAGTTGGTTGCCGACACGCTGAACTATATCTCATTAGGGCGCACGCTCGGCTCGCAGTCTTATTCCATCTATCAGACAGGAGATACCGAGCTTGGAAACATGTTGGCGTATGCCTCCTACCTTTACACCAGCGACTATGGAGGTGACCTCTATAACACGTCGGTTTTCCAAGCCCTGACCCAGTCGGCAGGATGCCGACGCAGCTGGGGAAGTCATAACGGAAGCATTTCCCGCATTGCCATCCTTCCGAATAGTGGCGAACTGCTGACGGTTAGCATCTATGGTGAGTTCTTTATTCACAAGATATCGGGTGAGCGTCTGACCACCACCCCCTTTATGAACAACAAGCAATACTGCTTCCGCGACGTCTATGCTGCCAAGGGCGACAAGGGTTACGCTGTCAGTAGTACAGGACACTTGGTGGTCGTTAACGGGAGCAAGACACAGGTTATCAGTGTTGAGAATGTTGATAAGCCATTCAATCTGCAAGCCATGAACGATGACAGGCAACTGCTCATCATCGGCGAAAACAGCGTAGCGCTTCTCGACATAGCCACCGATAGGATTCTGGGCACGCGCCGTCTGCCATTCCGTGTCATGTTTAGTGGCAGGCGTGACAATAAACCTCTGCTCTTCGACAATCGCAGTGGCATGCACTTAGTTAACAATCTTGACGACATAACTAACGAGAAAACGGGAGTTGAAGGACAAGTGACCGCCTTTGCCAGTAGCAAGAATGAGCAACTGTCTGCATACGGAATGTACGATGGCACCATTTGGCTAATGTATGATAATGGAAAGAAACGTAAGCTGGTAGGCCACCTCTCACAGATAACAAAGCTAAAGTTTGACGGTAAACGGCTCTATTCGTCCAGCTATGACGGCAAGCTACTTTTCTGGGTGACTGGCAACCAGCAGATAGAGCCCATCACACTGTTCCAGTCGGGCAGCTGGCTCACCGACTTCGTTTTCAGCACCGACAAGAACTACATCTGGACGGGCGAACATAACGGTACCGTCACAGAGTATCTTATCTCACTGCCTAAGATCGGCCAGCGCCTGCGTCAGAACGTGAAGCGCAATTTCACAACGGAAGAATGGAACTATTACGTAGGGAAAGGAATACCCTATACGGCCTTCGTCCTAAATGATAAATGATAATTGCTACGCTATGAGAACGTGGATGCATTATATATACAATGTGTATGGTAGGCTGATAGGTTTATCATTTATCATTTATCATTTATCATTTATCCCCGCAGGGGCGCAGGGTATTCCCCTTATCCGTAACTATACTGCGGCGGAATATGGCGGACATAACCGCTGCTATGATATCGAGACAGACAAGGACGGCACGGTGTATGTTGCAAATTTCGAAGGATTGCTCTACTATGACCGTGCCCGGTGGCGTATGATATACACCCCCGACATCAGCCGTGTAACCGTGGTATATCGTGACAGCAAGGACACCGTCTGGGTGGGCGGCTTCAACTTCTTTGCCCGTCTACAGCGACGAGCCAATGGCCAACTGTTTATGCAACAATTAGGGAAAGGCGTCTTCGAGGGCGAGGTGATGGAAATCTTTGAGGACGATGGAAAGTTGCAGTTCGTTGCCAGCGACAATAATATATATAAGGTGGAGTCGGGGGGGGGAAATTCCCTCCAGCACGGAACAGGCGAAGATTTACCGACCATCACGCTGATAAAACGAACGAATGCCAACTTCCGGCCAGGAGTAGAGTCGAATGTGGTGTCGGTGGAGGCATTGAAAGACAATGATAAAAACACCTTACTGGAAGATATTACCCAAACGGAGAAAATAGACGGGGGACTTCAGGTCAAGGTGAAGAAAAACATCGGACTGATTATTGCCGATGAGCAAGGACGTGAGCTCTATACTATCACCGAAGCCAACGGCATTTGTTCCAATCAGGTGGCCTACGTAGCTTACGACGGTCACGGCACGCTATGGGGTGCCACTGCACATGGTGTCTTTGCTGTTGAAATACCATCGGTCTATAGTTACATCCTGGCCAAGGACGGACTTGCTGGTGAGGTTCATGCCATCACAGCTTTCAACGGAAAGATCTACATAGGTGGCACCAATGGACTCTACAGCGCCAGTGCACGAAAACTCCAGCACATTCCCGACATCAATAACATCTGTTGGACGCTGTGTCACAGTGGCGACCATTTGCTTGCCGCTACCTCCAGTGGCATCTACAGAATAAATCCAGGTGGCAGCGTCAGCAGACTCACTTCCAATGCCACTACAGCCATGCTGGTAGATGGTGATAAGGTGTATGCCGGCGAGCCTGACGGTGTGTGGGGCTATCAGTTCAAGGGGATTGGAAAGCCCCAGCAACGGACGAAAGTCAGTGAGCTGCAGTTGGTAACGGACATTCGGAAGGATGCCAAGGGCAATCTCTTCCTGCAAAACGTTCACGGCAAGACCGTAGGCACTCATCCTGGCAAGGTGAAAGAACCTGTCGCCGACCTGCCCAGCTATCTGGTGAAGCCCCTTGGCGGCATTGAGATAAAGGCTCAATACCAACATGGCGACCAAGTGTGGATTGGTGGTGACGAGGTGCTTGCTGTCATTGATACCGACAAGAAGCAGCTTGCCAAACTTACCGACTGCCGCACATTGCGCTTCCGCAGCATCACCATGGGCAGCGACAGCGTGCTTTGGGGTGGCTATGGTACGATGCCCAAGGAACTGCCGAAGTTAGGCAGCGACGAGGGGAATCTGCATTTCTTCTATGCGCTCGACTATGCACCGCTTTCAGGCAAGACGCTGTATCGCTACCGGCTTAACAGTAATCAGTGGAGTGCATGGACTGAGAAGCAGGACGTGGAGTTTCTGAACCTGCCACACGGCTCGTTCACCCTGAGCATACAAGCCCAATTGGCCAACGGCGAACTGTCGGAGGTGACCTCAGTGGATTTCAGCATCGCCTATCCGCTGTATATGCGCTGGTATATGGTGATACTCTATCTTATAGCTAGTGCCTACATCGTCTGGCAGCTCTTCCGCTATCGTCTGAAGCGACTTCAGAAAGACAAGATTAAGCTGGAACGCATCGTGGAGGAACGTACAGCCGACCTCCGCAATGCCCAGAACGAGTTGATCCGACAAGAGAAGATGGCCTCAGTGGGTAAGCTGACCGAGGGACTCATCGACCGTATTCTGAACCCAATGAACTATATCATCAACTTCTCGAAGATGTCAAACGACCTGCTGAAAGACCTCAAGGAGAATGTTGACAACAATAAGGACAGTTTCAATGCTGATGACTATGAAGACACGCTCGATGTACTTGACATGCTGACTGAGAACCTGCAGAATGTAGATACGTATGGACAGAACACTACCCGCACGCTGAAGGCTATGGAGGAGATGCTGAAAGACCGCACGGGAGGCTTTGTTGACATGGACCTGTTGCCTTTGCTCCAACAGAACGAGGAGATGACCGCCAATTACTTCGCCAAGGAAATGGCACAATATCGTATCAATATATCATTCTTCCTACCTGACCATGCGATGCCTTTGCATGGCAACCCCGACATGCTTAGCAAGACCATCATGAGCCTGTTGGGCAATGCTGTCTATGCTGTGGTGAAAAAGTCACAAAAAGGAGCATCGCCTAACTCCTCCCAGGGAGGGGAATACGTACCCGAGATTACTTTCACCGCTGCCATCTCCCAGCCTTTGGAGGGGTCGGGAGAGGCCTACATCCTGAAAATCCGCGACAACGGCATCGGCATCGAAGAGAAGATTCTCAGTAAGATTTTCGACCCGTTCTTCACTACCAAGACCACTGACGAGGCGGCAGGCGTAGGCCTGTACCTAAGCCGCGAGATTATACAGAACCACGGCGGTGACATCAGTGTTCAGTCCGTTAAGGACGAATATACAGAGTTTACTATTACATTACCAAACCATCAGGAGATATGACAGAGATTGAAAAATTACAGCAGCAGTTGCAGAAACAGGAAAAGTTAGCATCGCTTGGCATGCTCAGTGCTGGTATTGCTCACGAGATTCAGAACCCACTGAACTTTGTTATTAACTTCTCGAAGTTGTCCGACCGGCTTCTCAATGACCTGACATCCATCTTTAACCCTGTCGGGGGGACAGGGGGGGCTGCTAACCAACTGTCTGAGAACGACCGCGAAAACCTCTGCGACATTGTTGACAATCTGAAGGAGAGCATGGGACAGATTGCAGAAAGCGGCGAACGTGCCATTAGCATCATACGGAGCATTCTGCTTATATCACGTGGTAAGGAGAACGAGCGTGTACCTGCCGACGTATGTAATATAGTTAAGGAGTATGTGGCTCTGTCATATCATGCCATGCGCGCCAATCATCATGGATTCAATGTCACCCTGCACGAACAGTATCAAGAGGGAATGCCACCCGTGATAGTGATTCCGCAGGATCTGAGCCGGGCTGTGCTGAACGTGATGAACAATGCCTGCTATGCGGTGTGGAATAAACAAACAACGACTGATGGTTACTCGCCTGAGATCAGCGTCAGCGCCAAGATAGAACCCGCTGGCGAGGACCATGCGTCTGATTGTCTCGTCATTTGTATTGCCGATAATGGCGAAGGCATGACTGACGAGGTGAAGGAACATCTTTTTGAGAATTTCTACACTACCAAGCCCATCGGAGAGGGTACTGGCCTGGGAATGGGCATCATCCGCGATATCATCGAAAACAAGCACGGTGGTAAGGTGACATTCACCTCAGTCAAAGGCGAGGGAACCACCTTCACCTTTACAATACCCGTCGAGCGGCCTTCGGCCTAAATGATAAATGATAAATGAGAAATGACAATTAACGGGAAAAGGCAATGAAGAAGATAAAACAAATGTTGCACAGTCGGTGGATGATGGTAATAGCCCTGTCATTTATCATTTATCATTTATCATTTAGCCCCGCAGGGGCACAAGGCGAGACCCGTATGCGTGAGATACTTGTCCAAGCTGAGAACGACTACCGCATAGGCCGTATCGAACAGGCACGCGATGCGCTGTTGCACGACCTTGCCGGCTTTCATGGCAACCTGCGCCAGAACGCACTCCGTCTCATCGCACTAAGCTATCTGGCACGTTTCGACATGGAACAAACCCAAAAGTATGCCACGTTGATGCTGCAGGAGAATCCCTACTACACGCCGTCGGCCAGCGATCCGCCCTCCTTTGCCGATATGGTGAACGACATCAAGTCCGGCATGACTGCCACCATCACCACCGCCTCCAGTCAGGCGGAGAGTCTGGCCGAAGTTCCGGTACCTACAACACTCATCACCGAGCAGATGATTCACGACTGTGGAGGGCGTAATCTGCAGGAGGTGCTGGCAGCCTACGTGCCGGGCATGAACCTCATTGACTGTGATGACGACATCAACATCGCCATGCGTGGCATTTACAGTAATACGCAGGAGAAGATACTCATCATGCTCAACGGTCACCGGCTGAACAGCCATGCCACCAATACCGCTGCACCCGACTTCAGCATCTCGTTAGAGAAGGTGAAGCAGATAGAGGTGCTGCGTGGTCCGGCGTCGTCGCTCTATGGCGGTGTGGCACTGACGGCGGTAGTCAATATCATCACAAAGCAGGGGGCTGACATAGATGGTATGCAGGCCAGGGCCGGTGTCGGCAATTATGGTCAGGTGAGAGCCGATGCCGTTTTCGGTAAACGCTATTTTGACCTTGACATGCTTGTATGGGGTAGTGTCTATCGTAGCTCCGGCGAACAGCGTAATGTGGTTGGTGAACGTGTTGGTGAGAGTCCTTATAGCATGCCCGTCGATGATATCCGCCTTGGACGCATCGGAACACGCCCCACCTACGACTTCGGCCTTCAGCTCGGCTGTAAAGGGCTGCAATTCCTCTACGATACCCATTTCTCGCAAGTAGTGGCACCATTCACCATGACATCGCTGGCCCTGAGCTACGACCACGACCGCTACCGTACCTACAACGGTCTGCTCCCAGGTTTCAGTACAGCCTCGCGCCATGCCGACCTGAGTTATCAGTGGTCAATGTTCAATGATCAATGTTCAATGAAAGCCGCTGTCACATACGACAAGTCGGACCTGACACGCTATCAGGTCATCAACGACGAGCCAATGCCGACGTTGGGTGCGGCCATCGGACTGCCTGAAGACGTTACCCAGGTGTTTACCCAATATGGAGGCATCTCGCGCTATGTCAACGGCCAGGAGCAGGACTACGGTGTCCAGTTCAAGGGTAACTACAGCTACACCGTTGGTGACAATCATAAAGGCAACATCGGCTTCGGTGCCGAATACGGACATTTCCAGCTCGACGACATACGCTACCAGATAGGCTACGACTTCGAACAGACCTTCTTTGAAGACCCCCTGCTGCGCAATGCCGGCAAGGGAAGCGAGAACAGCGGTGACGTCTATGTGCAACTGAAGCACCAGTGGCGGTCGCTCATCCTGAATGTCGGACTGCGATACGACTACAAGAACCGTTATGATGACTCGCGGGTCAACGAGTTCTCTCCGCGTGTGGCTCTTATTCTGCTGCGTCCTAAGTGGAGCGCTCGCCTCAGCTACTCCAAGTCGTTTGTCGATGCGCCTTACATTTATCGCAAGGCAAACCTGCTTTCCACACTCATGAGCGGAGGGCAGGCCAGCGAGGCAGGTGTCCTGTCGCCGGAGCGCGTCCACTCCCTGCAGTTGTCGTTTGCCAGCACAAACTGGGTGCGCGGCCTCAACTTCGAGGTGAACGGTTTCTATAACCGTGCCAATGACCTCATCATGACACAGATTATCGACTACCAGAACGTCAGTAAGAACCAGACCTGCGGTGTAGAGTTGATGACCAGCTATGAACCGTCACCTAAGTTGGCATTCCACGCCAATCTCACCTGGATCCACACCTTCAAGTCAAACCTCATGGGACTTGACTTACCTGACGAATTAAAGGAATACTTCTCTCCCGACATCAATGCAAACAATAATACCCCTGCCCTGCGTGGCAACCTCGTTATAGGCTGGCAAGCTGCTAAGCGACTCAGGCTACACACCCACCTGTTGTTCGAGAGTCAGCAGACCTCCTACAACACCGATCTCGTGAAGCTTATCCAAGCCTCTAACGGCATTCAGATTGCTACTCAATATTACTATCAGGGCGATATGGAACAGGCAACAATCTACGGCTTACAGGCTATTGAGGCTATGCAGCACATCATCATGCAGAAAGACATGCCTGCCCGTGCCATTGTCAACATGGGAGGCCAGTATACCGTAGGCTCCTTCACGGTCGGGCTTGATATTCACAACTTGCTTGGTACACACTATTATCGTAGCGGTATGAACACCAATCTCATACCGCAGCAGGGACGCTGGTTTATATGCAGTGTCGGCATACGGTTATAATCAAACAAGGATAAAGGGTGTGCCAGCTGGGTAGGTACGCTGACGGAGGAAGAGAAGAAACTGTCTAAAAAAACAGACCCGACAGCTTGAAATTCAGAGGTTGCCGGGAATCAACGGTGCAAAGACAGGGAAGCAGATGGCACATGCATCTATGGTGAAGTCCCTGCCGCCATTGCCGCCGTTCCTACTGAGCTAAAGAACTTTTCGCATTCGTCCAGTCCTGTCTATGACCTCAGTGGCCGCCGGATTGGCGCTTCGCTAAATGATAAAGGACAAATGACAAGTGAGAGAATGAAGAAGGGCATTTACATCCGCGACGGGCGGAAGGTGGTGGTGAAGTGAGAACGTTATTATATCAACTCATCGAGTTGCTCGACGAAAGCAGATGACGAGAAAATAACTTCTCCCGAGAATCCACAGGCGAAAATCTGCTCCGCGTCATCGGCCCCTGCACGGTTATCGATGTAGTCAATCAGAATGTTTGTGTCGAGGAATATCCGTTTCATCGCTCCATGATGTGTGCTAAGTGTTCATCCTGTGCAATCTCCTCGTCAGTGACGTTCACCATGCCGCGTAAGCGTTTGAACTCTGCGGGCACCTGCCTTTTGGCCTTGGTCTCTTCCATAGACTCCGTAATGAACGTCACCACAATCTGCTTCTGCTCGCGAGTCATCCCCCGCAGCAGTCCCAAATACGGTGCCATCGGCGTCTCCTTGATTCTCTGTGCTAATGTCGTCATAATCGTAGTGTTATGTGCAATCACGCCGCAAAGATACGAATAAGTGAGCAAACTACCAAATAAATCTTGATTTTTTTAGTTTCGAGCGAAAGTATCTTCGAGGCGAAGTCTCAGAGATAAGCATATATTTTGATATATCCAAATATTTCGAAGAATATTTGCATAAATCAAGGTTTTATCCCTTATTTCCTACCATTCTGCATAATCCTGTACCTTGTGGAGCGGATGGCCTCTTTAGCAACTTGATATATCTGTGCCCACATTTCGGAGTCTCCATGAGCGAAGTGAGAAGTTTATTGGGGAAAATGTGTCGAAATTCGGAAAATATTTGTACCTTTGTCGGCGAATTTGTAATGGTGCATTTGTAATGTTGCACAGGGTTTGTTATATGCTCTTCGCCCTTGTCCTGTTCTGTGGCTGTACCGACGGGACTGAGCGGCGGCTCCAGTTGGAGGAACTGGAGCGGCAGAACCGTGCCGACAGCCTGATGACGAACGACTCGCTGGCCCGTGACCTCGCCGACTGGTTCGACCGCCACGGCACCAGCAATGAACAGTTGCGCGCCCACTACATCCTCGGGCGGACATACGCTGACAGGGGCGAGATGCCATCGGCTCTCGCTGCCTTTCAAGACGCAATAAATCGGGCAGACACCACTGCCAGAGATTGTAACTATTACACCTTATGCAGAGTCTATGCTCAGATGGCAGACATTTTCTATAAACAGAATCTTATGGATGAATGTCTTAAATGTATTGACAAATCCACATCATATTCATTGTTAGCGAATGACACCGTTATGGTTTTGTGTGAAATGGCCATGAAACAACCAGTTTTTAGTAGGTTACAGATTCATGATTCCGTCATTTCTATAAACGAACGGGTCTTTAATGGCTTCCTTTCTATCGGACGGCGTCAAACTGCTGCTGGATACGCAGGTTTAGCTATTAGAAGTCTTATCATCAAAGGAAAACTTGACTTGGCTTTACATTACATGAAAATATACGAATCGGAATCTGGATATTTCGACTCTTCTTATCAAATAGCGCGAGGACGTGAAGCTTATTACAATCTGAAGGGATTGTATTTTATTACAACTCACAATTATGATTCCGCAGAATACTACTACCGCAAGGAATTGCAACTTGGCCACGACTATAATAATCAGAACATGGCTTCCAAAGGGTTAGCCGAACTATTCCAACAGACTAACCACCCCGACTCTGCTTCCAAATACGCACTATACAGCTATGCCATGAACGACTCAGTCTATGCTCACATGGCAACATCGGAAGTAGAGCGTATGCAGGCTATGTACGACTACTCACGTCATCAGCATGAGGCGCAGACTGCAAAGGAAAAGGAAGCAATTGCCCGTCACAAGTTATACGTTCTCTCACTAAGCTTGTTACTCATTATTATTATAACGGCAACTGTCATTTGGAAATATCGGCAGATTAAAAAACGTCACGAAGTTATTAAAGAGAATTATCAAAGTCTATTCAACAGACAGAAACACGCTGAAGAGGAACTCAAAAAACTGCAATCATACAAGAAGGATTATGAAGAGCTGTTGAGCGAGAAGGAACACTCTGTCTCGTATCTCAACAAGAAAGAAAAAGAACTTGAGAATCTTCGGCAGAGTGAACATGTTCTTAATAATCTTATTAAGGATAGGGAGTCAGAGATTGTTATTCTGGAAGAAAAGCTTGCAGGCACTAAGTTGTTGTTATCACAACACCCAGAGAGCGATGAGACGGAAATTAACATTCTGAATAGTACAGATTTCTACCCGCTTATGATAAAAAGCACAGGAAATGGAAACAAACTAACCAATAGAGAATGGTCGACGCTCCATAATTACATAGATGAAAGATTGCCAAAGTTTTCTAAATTTATAGCCATTAAAGAACCTCTGTTAACCCAGAATGAAATCAATGTTTGTATTTTGGTTCGTTTGTATTTTAAGCCCAAGAACATAGCAAACGCATTGAACCTTGACAGTTCGATTATTACCCGTGCACGACAGTCACTACATAAGAAACTTTTCGGTATAAACGGAAGTAGCAAGCATCTTGATTTGCTAATTAGGCATATTGACACGCTTCAACCAGACGAATTTGATCATTGAAAGATCTCTCCGGACTTTATAGGGGAGAAAAAATGACCAGTCAATTTTGTAATTAAGCCTGTGTAAATTACAGTATTCTAATTACTTATGTAATTTTTTGTCAATTTTAAGGTCAATTCTTATTCGTTTCTTTTCTTGGAAGCAATTGTGGAAATAATTACTTTTGCACCATAGTTTTTTGTTTAATCATTTAACAATAATCAATTATGGTATCAAAATTTATTAAGTTTTTATTCTGTGTTATTCTTCTTGGAGGAATAATTAATGCTAACGCTTCAGTAGTTGTTTTAAACACAACAATTTTTGATGACACTCCTGTAAGTCCAGGTCATCCGAAGACACCAGTTCAACCGCCATACGTCTGGCAAGATGACTACACGTTGACTTTCGATGACTCATGCCTCGGCTGTGAGTTGCGTTTAGTGGATGAGAACGACAATGTGGTCTATACCACTGTCATCACCTCTAACACGCTGGTGCTTCCATCCTACCTCTCTGGTGAGTACGAGCTACAGATTTTCAGCGGTATCTATTGTTTCTACGGCTATATAGAGCTGTAACAATCACTCTCACGACTGGGTGTACACCGTCAATGGTGTGCATCCAGTCATTTCCGTAAATCAAATACATCATAATACAACTAAAACTATATCATAATCATGAAAAAGATAATTATATCTCTACTGTTTACGGCTACACCGGTAATGTTGTTTGCTCAACTGAAAGTCTTCAGCGATGGAAAGATTAGCATAAAGAGAAGCACAAAGAATCCTTATGCCTACCTGGCTGTGGAAAATATAGAGACATCATATAATAATCCATATAATATGGCCATAAAAAGCGAAATAGAATTTAAAACAAACGAAG
>Ga0310786_10002198_pt1 | contig 30284 bp, 17 predicted proteins | sample AusTroGonzalo_MG_FD_203881 | JGI IMG/M metagenome (GOLD analysis project Ga0310786, IMG submission 203881) | Bovine rumen microbial communities from tropical cattle in Woodstock, Queensland, Australia - Gonzalo_03 (v2) (version 2) | ecosystem: Host-associated > Mammals > Digestive system >...
CCATTGGCTCCTTCTCCCCTGTGCGCACCACGGTGCAGAGGACGTGCACGTGGTTGTCCATCATCGCGCACGCCTCGATCCTGATTCCGCTGAACGCGGCCGCGCTCTTCACAAGCTCCACCATCTTGTCCTTCGCCTTCTCCTTGCGGAACAGGAACTGCCTGTTGCACGCTCGCGATATGAGATGGTAGTGGGCTACGCCCTCGGCCATGCTCTTGACCCTTCTCGTCCTTGCCATTGTCTTGTCCTCCTTATTTCTCAGCAGAGACCATCCCCGCTGGATGAGGATATGATAGCACAGAACCGGAATTCCTACATTTCCCGAATCTTTCCTGAATCTTTCCAGATCTATTCAGGCGGAGTATCCTGGCGGAGGGAAAAGTCTTGCAAGAAGGCTAGCGGCTAGGCCTTAAGGGCGCGCCGCCAAAATGTAATGCAAAACAGATATGTTGTAGAAATGGAAGGTATGGCGACGAAAACCGACAACGCCAGAGGGGTGTCTCCCCATTTAGAGCCTCCACATGTAGTGGACGTAGGTAGCTGCTCAGAGGCGATAGCCGTAGCGTTGCGCAAGCAACTACTGAAGATGTAGGCTCAATGCCCGTCAGTGGGCGAGACCATTATGACGTTGCGGCCTGGGGCAAGAGAGATGTCTTTGCCGTTCCAGCGGAAGATGCCGGAAAGGTCGTCTGGCAGGGAGATGGTGCCAGATGCCTTGCCACCGTCGAACGAAAGGTCGAGTTTGACGTCGCCCTTCGGCGTAGGCGTAGAGCTGCGAATGCGCTTTAAGTGCGCTGGCTGAGGCTCGACAAGCACCTTCTCGTAGAACGGCGCGGCGCTTTTAACGCCTGCAACCCCGGTGTGTAGGTGCCAGAGCGGGTGCGAACCCCAGCCGTGGCAGTCGCTGCGCGAGTCGACGCCGGGCGTCTCAAGGATGGTGGAGAGGTGCCAGCCAAGGCAGTTGCGCCAAAAGCCGAGATTGCCGAAGAAGAGATCTGCGCGGCGGAACTTGAAGAACGTCGAAAAGAGGTAGTGCTTGTAGTAGATGGTGCCGCGCACAAGGTCCGGCGTCTCGACAAGCGCCTTGAAGCAACGCGCGGCCTCTTCGCCCGCAACGACGTCCGCCAGCAGGGCCAGGCACTGCGCATGCTCGCTGAACTGAGTCTTGGCGACGTTCGACGCGAAAAGCGACTTCCCCTCGCACCAGAACGCGGCCTTGATGGCCGCCTTGAGCCTTTCCGCCCTGCCGCGCCAGTAGGCGGCAAGGCCATGGTCGCCGACGGCATCCTCCGCGATCACCGCCGACAAAATGGCGTGAAGATACTGCAAATTCATTTCAGCATTGGGGTTTTCGGAGTCTCCATCCGGCGGCACCCCGAACTTCCACGGCGAAGCGGCCCAGTCGACGAAGTTCCATCCCGGCGTCTTGCAGAGAAGTCCGTCTTCGCGCGCAAACTCGTCCATGCCCATGAGCGTGTGGTTTAGCCCCGGCAGCTTCGACTTAAGCCACTCGCGGTTTGCATGGTTCCAGGCGTAGTCGCCGAACATCATCACCTCGCAGCACGTGAAGCCAAGCGCGTCCTGCACGCCGCGCGTCGGACAGTTCATCGGAATCTGCCCGTTCTCGCGCCTGTCGGCGTCGTAGAGATTGATGGCATTCCTTATCATGCGGTCCTCGGTATCGAAAAGCCCCGAGACGAGATACTGGAGGCGGCTGTCGCCCGGATACATCTGCTGCTCGTAGTAGGGGCAGTCGAAGAACATCTCGTGCATGCACATCTGCAGCGAGCGGGCGCATACGGGCTGCATCTTCATGACAAACTCGTCGTCGCAGTCGAACGAGGCCGCCATCTCTACAGGATAGCGCGTCTCCGCGATTTCGACGCCGTCAAATTTAAGCGGCTCGTCCCCAGTCTCCACCGTAAGCCTACACCAGCGGCCGCACCGCCACCACGGCGTAGTGAAGCGCGCGCCCACGCGTCCGTCGCAGAGGAAGACGTCGCCGAACGGACGCGGCATGTCCAGCCCCTCGAACGCGGCGCGGTCGCCCTTCTTGCCGTCGGGACCGGTCAGGCACTCCGCCCAGTCCCAGCTGACGTGTGCGCCCTTCCCGCCCGAAACGGCGAGGACGGGATACGCGCAGTAGTAGTTGCCAAGGTCCCAAAGAGCCGTCACTTTCGAATTGGCAGGCACGACAGCCCCGGCGTTAAGCGCGTCGAACCCACGCTTGACCGAGCCCGGGGTCTTGAACTCGCGCATAATGTCCTTAAGCGGCGACGGGAAAAGCTTCCAGCCCTGCACAACGAGCCCGGCCCAGGTCTTCACCGGCCCGCGCACCACGACGGCATCTGACCACGCCCCGGCGGCGGGCTCTTCATCGAGGAGCCCCGTTCCGCGTACCTCGCACTGCGAGCCGACGCCGAACGCGCCTGACTTCCCCTTGTGCGTCATGCGCGTGCAGACGAGAGGCGCAACCCGCCAAGTCGCCTTGCCAGTCGAGAGCTGCTCGTCATACGCGCCGCCCGCCTTCACTATGAATCCGCCGCGCACGGAAACCTGCGCGAGCGGCGCATGCTCTCCGACCTGCCAGCAGATCGCCTCCAGCCGGTGCGAGCCCGGCTTGAGACCTGTAACGCGATAGCTCTGGTAGTTCCAGCGGTTGGGAAGCCCGCGCATCGGCCCGCGCGCGATCTCCTCGCCGTCGACAAGCAATATGAAGCGCTCGTCCGCAGAAACGTCTATCTCAATCGGCTCGTCCGTCGCAACGAAGTCGCGCCGGAAGCGGAAGAACGCCTGCGGCATCTTCGCAAGCACTTCGGGCGTCGTGCGCGTATCGGAGAAAACGGCTCCTCCCCAAACGTCGCTGCCCTTAGCCCATATCCACGACGCCTCGTCTATCGGCTGCTGCACGCGCACGTTCGTGTCGCCGCGCGAATGCCGCTCTGGACGGAACACCCGCTCGACCGCAACCGCGCCAGTCGCAGTCGCAGACACAAGCTCCAATACGGCGCAGAGAGCGCCAATACGCATCTTCATATGCAATCCCCCCCCCCCTAAAACGAACAGCCGACGAAGTTCACGCCCGTGCAGTCTTCCGAGACGACAGGCGGACGGCCATCCGGCCCGCCATAACACGAAAGGCGCACGTTCTCGAACTCGACGCCGTCGGCATGGCGCAGATAGAACCCGTATGCGGGAAGCGGCGTGCCAAAACAGCGATTCTCTGGATACGATTTTTCCTTTTCGGGAACTGGCGCGTTCCAGTCAACGCCGGATATTCCGCCCTTCAGGACGAGGTCGATGTCGCGAAGCACGATGCCGCCGCCTATGCGCCGATTTGGAACGCCGGTAATCGAGCTCGCAATCCAGCTACAAGAAAAGCCCTTCACTCGCTCAATCGTCACGTTGCGGAAGCTCCGCTCCACGTCGGCACCGTGACGCGCGCCTACGCGCAGGAAGATCGGCGTCTGCACGCCGCTCCGCATCTCGATGTCGCGAATCTCGACGTCCTCGATCCGGCCGCCGTCGACGGCCTCCAGGCAGATTCCAGATATCCCGCTAATTTCATCCGTCACGCCCCAGACGCCACGCCTAAACCACTGGAGCCCGTCAAACGGCGCGGCACGGCACCGCTCGAGAACGCAGTTGTAGACGCACCAGTTGCGGAAAGTGCCGTACGAGGCTGTGCCGAGCTTTATGAAATTGCAGTTTGAGGCGAGGCGGCAGTTGCGCACCACGACGTTCTCGCACACGAACGCGGCATCATGTATCTTGCCGCAGATCGCATCGTCCTCGCAGTCGATGTCGCAGTCCTCGATAAGCACGTCTCTCGCCTCGATGTCGAATCCGTCGTTGTTGTAGTTGGCGTGCCCGTCGACCTTCACGCCGCGGACAACGATTCCCCGGCACCGCTGAAAGAAGCACGTCCAGGAAGCCGAGTCCCTGAGCGTCACGCCCTCAATCCTTATCCCCTCCGTGTCCTGCAGGACGACGAGCTTCCAGCGCCCCGGAAGGTTGTTGCTCGTCGGGCGGAAGGTCTCCCCCAGGCCGTCGATTTCGCCCTTGCCGACAATCGCAACGCCCCTTGCGTTGCGCGAAAGGATCATGGCGTTGTCCTGGTCGTGCTCGTGCACGCAGCGCTTCGCGCGGCCAAGAAGCGCATTCGTCTCTGCGTAGAGCCGCGCACCTTCCGCAAGGTCGAGGGTGACGCCGCTCTTCAATTCAAGAAACGCAATCGGGTAGTCGCCGCGCGCGACATGGACGCTTCCGCCCCCTGCGGCGGAAACGCGGTCAACCGCCGCCTGCAACGCCGCGGTGTCGCAGGGCGGCAACACTGTCTCGGAAACGCCGACCGCGGCCTCTGCTGGCGCAAGTCCGTCAGCGGAGGCCGTTAGGACGATCCGGCCCTTGCCTTCACGTCGAATGACGACGACGGCTTTACCAAAGAAGAGCGAATGGGCGGACGGATCCGCAAACGATTCCATCGCGCGCGGATTTCCGTTTCCGGCTGCGACTATGCGCCCAGGACCAGACACGGAAAACGAAAGCCTATTGTCGGCCAGCGGATTGCTGACGCCAGCGGCATCGACAGCATCTACTTGATAGAAGGCATACTCACCGTCGCAATAGTCTTGCGTCAGCTTTAGCGCAACGGGATTCCCAGCCGTGCGCACTACCGCTTCGCCAATGCGCGTCCCGTTCCTGTAAGCAACGGCTTTCACCTCGCCAGGCTCGTAAACCGTGTCGAACCACATGAGTCGATATTTGCCGCAAACCTGATAGCAGGCATTGGTGCGGCCGCCCGGCAGGTCGAACGCCCCCTTCCGCCGAATGCCCTGCGACCGCCCGTTTATAAATAGCTCCGCCGCGTCACCACTTGTGTACACGAAGACGGGGGTAGGGGTCAGGGGACAGGAGTCAGGGGTCAGGGGACGGGGGGCAGGGGGCAGGGGGTGGTTCCAGTGGGGGAGGATGTGGACTGTTTCATCCTTCTTGTTCCAGTATGCGCGGTAGAGCCAGTAGCGGTCTTTCGGAACACCGGTCAGGTCGACAATTCCAAAGTACGACGAGCGCGCGTCCGCGCGAAACGGTATAGGCTCGCCGAGATAGTCGATACCAGTCCAGACGAACTCACCGGCGCACCAAGGCGACCTCTCCATCCTGTCGAACTCAAGGTCTGCTATATCGATCGTCGTGCCGAGGTCGTAGCTGTCCATCTGCTTTTCCGCAGCCTCCGCGCCGACGCGGTATCCATACGGCTTCGTGGAAGGCCCGGCATAGAAGCCATACGTACTGCCCGCCGACGCCGATTCCGTGTATATAACCGGCTTTGCCGGATACTTCGCCTTGGCCTTTTCGTGGCTGCCGAGATAGTTCCAGCCGGTGATGTCGAGGTCGTCCCAGATTCCCATGCCAAAAAACTCGTCCTTGGCGACGTGCGGCATGTTGCCGTTGCCCACGGGGCGCGTGTCGTCCTCCCTGAGCATCGCCTCGCGGAAACGCGTGCAACGCTCGCGCGTCATACCATCGGGATCGTGCGTAAAGTCCTTCTTCTCGCCGACGCAGCCGCCAATCTCGTTGCCCATCGACCAGACGATTATCGACGGATGGTTCCTGTCGCGGCGGATGAACGCGCGAAGATTCCTCTCGATGTAAGGCTCGAGCGGCTCCTCTGGAAATCTGCTCGCCGTGTCGTCCCACTTGTCGAAGCACTCGTCCCACACGAGGATGCCAAGTTCATCGCACATGTCCAGCGTCTCCGGTGCGACGGGATTGTGGCTCGTCCGAAGCGCGTTCGCACCCATGTCCTTCATCAAGAGAAGCTGGCGGCGCACTGCCGAGCGGCAATAAGCGCGGCCAAGAAGCCCCATGTCTTCGTGGAGGTTCACGCCCTTCAATTGCACACGCCTGCCGTTAAGGTGGAAGCCGTTCTTCTCCCATGCGTCTGCGTCAGCGCCAACGCCGACGGGGAACGCGATCTTGCGTATGCCGAAGCGGACAGTCTCAGCCGTCGTTTCGCCGCCGCTTGAAAGCGTACACTCTGCCCGATAGAGAGTGGGCGAATCAACATCCCAGAGTTGCGGGGCCTTAAGCTCAAACACCGCCTCGTCCGTCGCCAACACAGTCCGACATGCCTTCTCGACATCGCCCAGCAGCAACCGCACCTTGACCTGCGCGTTGTCCAGCGCATTCGTCGCCTCCCAGCGCACACGAACGACCGCACGGTCTTTCTCGGCGACGGGCGTCGTGACGGCGATGCTGTTATAGGCGAAATGCGCTTTCGGCATCGTCTTCAAGACGACCTTGCGATTTATGCCGCCGCCAGGATACCAGCGACTGCGGTGACGGCGCGTGTCGGCGACGACCTCCAAGCTGTTTGCCCCCGGCGCGACAAACGCCGTGGCATCCACACGAAACGACTGGTAGCCGTAGTCCCATCCGCCCGCTAACTTCCCATTGACGTAAACCTTCGGACGCGCCATTACGCCGTCAAAGTCGATTACCACCGTTCTCGCTGTGTCACGCTCCGAGACGACAAACGCCCTGCGGTAAGTTCCGACGCCGCGCCACGGAAGCTTGCCGGTGTCGCCGTCCTTGGAACTTGCGTCAAACGGGCCTTCTATCGCCCAGTCGTGCGGGACAGACACCTCGCGCCACGAAGAGCCATCGCGGCTAAACTGCCAGCCGTCTGACAGGACGCTTTCTTTGCCAGATGCAGCAAGCGCAACTAAGGAAAGAACAAAAGAAACGATCTTGATTTTCATTGCCTGGAGAGTCAATCGCAAAACATTTTGTTTAACCATGTAGAACAGGCAGAGCATGTAGAATTCCTACATGTTTCTACATGTTCTACATGGTTACTCATTCTAAAGAGCCAGATGCTATATGGCGTTAGGACAGACGGCACTTTCGTTTCGCTCCAGTCGCGGGAATCGTCAACAACGCGAACGGACTTGACATTGCGCCCGCCGAAATCGGAGATGAACGGCAACGCCCTATCGGTAGGATTGACGACCATCATCGCGGCGTTGCCATCCGAACCGATTGCGGCGATTGCGGCGATTTCCCTGTTGGAGCAGGAAACGGGAACTTCCGTACCAAGCGCATACAAGTCGCCAAACGCACTGAACGCGTAGTACGCCTTGCGCGGAGCCCACTTCGCGGGATCGAAGAGCGGGCTGTACATCCCGGAGCTGCAACGCGCGTCGTAGATCGTCGCAAGGTCGATCGCAGAGCCCTGAAGACGCACAATCGTATCTGCGAGAAGCGCCGCCTGCCGCGCAGTACCAACGCCGTGCGCCGAAAGCCATTCCGTAAGGTGGATCGGAACATTCTTAAGCCCCGCCCTGTCCAGCTCTCGGCGCGCATAATTCGCCTGCTTCTCTATATGCTGCCACGGACCATAGCAATGGAACGAGAAGAAGTCTGGCGGACAGTCGTTTTTCTTGATGTAGGCGAGGAACTCGTTGAAGCAGCGCATGTGATGCGCGGCGCGTTCCGGTTTCCAGTTCGAACACAGCGATGCGAATCCACAGCTGCCATAGGCGCCAAACTTAAGATGCGGGAACTTCGCCTTCAAGTATTTCTGCGCCGTTCCGTACAGGTCGAGGTACTGCTTGAACGTTCCGCGCCACATGGCGTTAGACTCAGGCGGCTCCTCGCCGTCGGGCTCGTTCCATATCTCCCAGTAGTCGATCTTCCACTTAAAGCCGTTTGCCCACCCTTCCGTGTAGTGGCGCACCACCCCTTCGCAGATCTTCGCCCACTTGAGGTTGTCCTTGGGCGGGAATATCTTGCGCGGCCCGAGTTCCTTGACATAGTTCTCGATGGACACCCCGAGGCGGAAATACGGCGCGACGCCGTTGGTGACAAGCGCGTGCAGGAGGTCGTCGGTGAACGCAAAGGAATACGAATCGGGATTCGTAGGGTCGGCGTCGAAGTCCTTGAAGAGATTCGGAATATCCACGTAGATGCCCTGCCCCGACACAGCGCCGCCGACGTCGTGAAGACGGGAATACGGAACATGCGCATCCTTAAGGCACTGAAACAGCTTGTAGTTCCTGCCGATAAAAGGAGGCTGTCCAACGCCATGCACAGGCTTGATCTTCTTTGCCTTTTGCGAGAAGTCAACCGAAACGGCGACTCTCGGAACGCGACGCGAGAACTTGTTCCAGTCCTCCGCGCCGCCTTCACCAGCGCGGATCAATGCGTGAAGCGGAGCTTTCATCATTCGCACGGAACCAGGCTCGACAACGAATCTTCCGCCTTGCGCCGGACGCACGGGCGAGAAACACACATCGGGATGCCGTCCGCCGCTTTTGTCCGTCCAGAAATCGATTTCCTCAACAAAAGTCGAATCCGTCACAACGCCAAGATAACGCCCCGTGCCGCGATCCAGCCACGCACATGCGCAATGCGCCATTGCCATTTGCGATGGCGTCGGACGCTTGGCCGATTCGACTACGTTCGTGAACGGTGCATATGGCAGCAGCAGCATCTTGTCAACAGCAAGCGGCGTCTCGCCCATGTTGGCCACGCCCTTCACCTCGGCGATGAAATTGCAGCTTTCTGGGGCAATGGAGATTTCAAGATCGATCATTGCGACGCCCGCGTCGCACTTTAGCGACAGAAATCCGCGTCCGTCAGCCTCGCGCCAATCGACGCCCAGGACCTCCTTCACCTTGTAGGACGCTATGTCGTATCCGCTGCGACTCTTCGGATTGTACGCGCCCTGCGTCTGGATCATGGCGGAAAGCTTTCCGTAGTCCTTACCGCCGAAAACGATCTTCTCAACAGGCATGTTTCCGCCGACCACTCCGCGAAGCTCAAGCCCAGCCGCATTCTTCACGCAGTAAGCTCCATTTGAAAAGGAAAACGACGGCGGCCTTGCGGCAGAATTTGTTACGGGGTCGTAAACTTCCACCAAACTGTTTTCGAACCACGGAACACACGGAATTTCAGAACCAATCGCACCTGTCTTTTTCAGTGTGTTCAGTGTATTCCGTGGTTGAACAAGACCCTTCTGAACCTTCGCAAGCGCCTCCGTCAATTCGCGATACTCCGTACCATCCTCGCGAACAAGTCCGTAGTTCACGTCTTCTGGGAATCTGCGGCTGATGCCCTTTGCCGGCATATCAACCCACATGAAGTAGTCGTATCCGATGACGCATGGAAGCGAGAGAACCTTCCTCGCATACAACGATGAAGCCCACGCGCGTTCAATCTGCGTATCGAAACGCAGGCCCGCGCCGTTTCTGCAAGGAAGGCCGGAATCAAACGCCGGAAAGCTCCACTCGGTGAGGAGCACCGGACGCCCCGCAAGCGCACTTATTTTCGTTAGCGCCTCGCCAATCCGCAGATAGTGATCCCGGTACCAGAACAGCACCTCGTCCATCTCCAGCTCTGCACGTGCATACGCATTGAGCGTCACTATGTCGCAGTAGCGTCCCGCAACTTTCCATACGATATCGGGGACAACTGCACCCGCAAAGCGACAGCCGAGGACAAGATGGTTCGGATCGTGCTTGCGTATCGCCGCCGACGCAGTGGAAAAGTATTTCGCCGCGACAAGGCCGACAAACCTGTGCTTGACCGTAATCGGGATGTCGTCGCCGATCTTGAGCCCCTGCTTTTCAAGAAACGCCTCGACCGCCTTCCGTGCCGAATTGCCCTGCGGCTTTGCGCACGCCGCGTCGAAGAGCCCCCACGAGCGCGTCGCGCCGCGGTTGCGCCCTTCCCACGCGAGTTCGTTGTCAATGAAGTATCCCAGCACCTCCGGGTCGTCGCGGTTCGCGGCGCACGCCTTCGCCGCCGCGCGGTCACATCGTTCCGCGAAGTCGGGGCTGAATACGTTCGGAAAGGCCGTACCTGGCGTATGGAGGTTCTTGGCGAGATAGTGCTCATGGTCCTTCTCGTCGTCAGACGTGGCGGAATCTCCAAGCGCAAGGAACACTGTGCGGCCGAGGCCAAAGCCCTTGAGGTCTGCGTTGTCGCATCCGGCCCCAAGGGCATTGAAGCCCCAGCCGCGAAGCCGCTCTACCGTGTTGCTCGCCCACGCAGGGCGCGTTACGAACTTCTTTATGTTCGCCTCGCGGTAGCGCATGCGGTTGTTCTCGACCTCGCAGCGGAAACCGTTGAACTTCACATGATCCACACCCAGCCACACAGTCCGACGCCCCGCCGGATCCGTGAGCCGCCACGCGCCCGCATCGTCCTTGTCAACGCGGTAGAAGCCAGCACTTGCCGACGGGACGGCAAGCAGGCAGACAACGCCCGCTGCCGTCACCATGCGCATGACGGCCAACGGCAAGTTGCGAATGGCGACGCCCATTTACCTTAAGAATATGACCGTGCCCTTTTGCGGCTTCTTGTAGCGGATGATCACGATGCCGTGACCGCCGGGATCGGGTTGCGCATTCTGCCCATCCGCGGCATTGTTGTTCGCATACTGTCCCGAACCACCGCCACCCCAGCTCGTCTTGCCGCCGCCAAGCCCCGGTTTCGCGGTACCGCCGCCATACCTCTTGCCACCACCACCACCGCCGCCGTAATAGACCATAGTACCCGTGATGTCGCAGGCATATCCGTCACCACCTATGCCATTGACAGCCGCACCGCCAGCGCCACCACCCGCGCCGCCGTTGTATTGCGCACCCACCGTGTCAATGGCATATGCATTGGCACCGGCATTTCCAAAATTATAGTTTGCAACAGAAGCTTTGGCCGTGCCGCCATAGATGATGCCCTTGCCCTCTGTTGACGTTCCGTCAGTTGAACCACCACCGCCAGATGCACCTATGTTACCAATGGCTACTCCATAGCCAGATGCAGGAGCGCCAGGGCCACCACCCAAAGCCGTAAAGCCGAAAGCCGTGGTGTTTCCACCGTTGACTGTCGTGGCTGCGGCGCCCGTATTAACTGCACCACCTGCGCCAACCGTGATCGCATAGTCACCATTTGCGACAGGAAAATCCCTCAGATGAATGACGCCACCGCCGCCACCACCGCCGCCTCTGTGGTCTGGACGGTTTGAATTGTTGCTGCCAGCACCACCGCCGCCACCGACAAGCAACACTTCAAACGAGGTTGAACCTGTCACGTGCAAGGTGGTGTTGTTCGTGATGACGAGATATGCATAGCCTCCACCAAGGCTTTTCTTTGCGTCGTAACCGCTGACGGAAAAGTCGTCTGACGTTCCCTGCTCTGTGCGCGTGAATCTCACGATTACGACGCCAGGGCCGCCGGATTCGGGGGTCGAATTCGCCGTGCTTTGCCCAGACCCGCCGCCACCGTAATTAGCCTTGCCGCCACCTTTCCCCGGAGAAGCCGCATTTTTCGATCGGCCACCGCCGCCACCGCCGCCGTAGTAAACCGTTTCGCCGGATATGTCACAGGCGTAGCCGTCGCCGCCCGTGGTCGAACCATTGGTTGCCGCGCTGCCGGCGCCGCCGCCACCTCCACCGTTTTCATAGGTGTAAGCATTGCCGCCTGCGTGACCCATGTTTTCGTTATCGGTGGTAGCCAGGGCTGAACCACCTTGATAGGATCTACCGTTGGAATTCTTTGAACCACCGCCTCCAGAAGCGCCAACGAGGGAACTGGAAGTATAGTAGGTCGTAGGGTCTACACATCCGCCAGGGCCGCCGCCAAGAGCGGTGAGGCCGAAGCCCGTCGTGTTGCTACCAGTCGCACTGGGAATAGTGCTATTACTCGTATTGATAGCACCGCCAGCCCCGACAGTGATTGGATATGTTCCCGCCGCTATATAAAAACTCGTCTTGTGGATGACACCGCCGCCGCCGCCACCACCGCCACGGGAAGTGCCACTATTGGCACCATCCGAGCTGTTTGCCCCTCCCGCGCCACCGCCGCCGCCGACAAGGAGAATCTCGATCTCGCCGGGGACGGTCACCGTAAGCGTTGCGTCCTGCGTCGCGGTGATGATCGTGTTGGTTGGCGTAATGACCGTTGTCGTGTTCTCGTCGCCAACAACCATCACAGCACCAACGTTAACGGCGGCAAGCGAAGCGACAATGGCAAGCATACCCGCGAAGCGGGAGCATGGTTTCGACCGACTGAGCGACGTTCCAATACTCATTGCTATAGACCTTTCTTGAGTTGATAACAAGTATGATACCACATCACCCTTCTTCGAATATTCCATTTGCAAAATATCACGTTAGCCATTTGCAAACTATGGTATAATATGCGACATGAAGATACTGCTTTATTTCCATCCGCATGGCAGCACCAGCTGGGGACAGGTCGTGGACGGTGTAAAGGACATCGCGGCAAAGGCCGACTGGCTTGTTCAAGAAGTGAACGTGCGCCCGACTTCAAGGAACCTTGACGAGCTTCGCAAGTTCTGGAATCCCGTCGGCGCCATTGTTGACGCCGGCGCCGGAGCCAACGAGCTCTCGGAAGACGACCTCAAGGCATTCCCGGTCGTGTTCATCGACCATGATCCCGCAACCTTGCCGCAAAGCGCCTTTTCGGTATGCCACGACTCGACGGCGACGGCCACGCTTGGCGCAAAGGAGCTCCTTTCGACTGGATTCGCCAACTTCGCATACGTGGCATTTCACGAAAGGCGATTCTGGGACGATGAACGAGAGGCCGCGTTCGCCAAGGCGATGGAACTCAACGGAAAGACGTGCGCTGTCTTCCGGACGGGCAAGTCGCCCAGCGCCGACTACGTCAAGCGCCTTCGCCAGCTAAGAGACTTCATTTCATCGCTGCCCAAGCCATGCGGGATCTTTGCCGCCAACGACCGCACAGCCGAAAACGTCCTCATGGTGGCGCAGATGCTCAACCTTTCCGTGCCATACGACCTTTCGGTGATTGGAGTCGACAACTACGCGAAAATCTGCGAAAAGACGACGCCCACTCTGACATCCGTCGAACCAGACTTCCGCCGGGCCGGCGCAAGCGCCGCAATGATGATGATGGAAATCACGCAGGCGAACGGTCGATTCACCGGCGAACGCAAGCGACTTTACGGGCCGCTGCGGGTAGTGCGGAGAGCGTCAACGCGCATCATAAGGCAAGAAGACGCCGAGGTAGCCGCAGCGCTGGAGATGATTGAGGCGAGGGCCTGCACGGGGCTTACTGCGGCAGAAGTCGTCAAGACATTCCCCTGCTCGCGGGTCTATGCGGAAATGCGATTCCGCAAGGCCACGGGGCAGTCGATACTGGAGGCCATTCAGGCGGTGCGGCTTGAACGGGCGAAGGGACTCCTAAGGAACCCGAACCAGCAGCTCAAGTCGATAGCCGACTTCTGCGGATTCAAGAGCCAGAACGCGCTCTGCAAGTTCTTCCTGAAGAAGACGGGCAAGACGATGTCCGCCTGGCGGGCTTCTACCGCTTGCACATGAGCGGCACGGACGAGAAGCCCTCGGGCCTGTCGTACAGCTCGCAGTGGCAGTCGCCGAGGTGCTTCACCTTGAAGCCGTTAGCCTTGTACTCCTCGTAGTTGAAGGCGTTGAGCTCGTCGATGGCGATCTGGTGGAACTTGTCGAAGTCGGGCCACCACTCCCAGCCGCTGCCAAAGTCGTTGTAGAGAAAGGCGTCGGCGCACTGCTTGCCAAGCTCGGGCGTGACGTAGAAGGCGCCCATCGCAAGAACGTTCACGCCGTTGCCGGTGATCGCGCGAAACGCGGCCGGAACCGATTCCACGACGCCAGCGTGGACGCCAGGGCATTTCGACGCCGCGATGTGGATACCCATTCCCGTGCCGCAGAAGATGAGCGCGCGCTCGAACTCCTTCTCGGTGATCATCGCGCCGACGCGAAGACCGATGCGGTGGAACATGAGCTCGGTGTCGTTCGGGTCGGAGTCGGCCTTCACGCCGATGTCCGTCACCGTCCAGCCCTTCTTCTCGAGATATTCCTTTATCGCCTCCTTGAGCGGATAGCCGGCGAAGTCCGCCGCCATCAAAATCTGCTTGTCCTTCACAGTCTTCATTTTATCCTCCTTTGCGTTAAAGACGACGACATTCTACCATATCGAAAGAGCAAAAGCAACAGCAGTAAAGCGCCACAATGCAAAGCGCGGCGACGACGGATATGGCTCCGAGCGTGAGCGGCAGCGGCTTCGGGTCCATCGGCTTTTGATGCTTAAGCGGCTGGAGATACTGCACAAGGAAAACGTCTGGATTGCCGAGCCAGTTGGCGACGGAGACGATCTGTCCGCGACGCACGGCTTCCGCTACCTGCGGGTTCTGGAACTGCTGCCTGGGAAGAACTGTCAGCTGCGACGAGCATCCAGACCTCACCGCCCTTCCGTAATCTACTGGCGCACAGAACCGCCGCGCCTCCGAGGCAAGGTCGAGGACTCCTACGAGAACGAAAGCGGCAAGGGCGCCCCGGAGCGCAAGCGACAGGCGGTCACGGCCCTTCGAGAACTCGTCAATCCAACGGCCAAGCGCCGCGATTCCGAAACCTGCAAGGACGCATAGGCAGAACTCCGTGAGGTGATGCCACTTTACCGGCGCGCGGATGCTGTCGCCAAACGGCAGCATGTAAACGAGCCGATAGACCATCTCGCAGTAACGCCCCATGGAAAAGAGCCAGAACACGATTGTGGCAACGGCGAAGAAGGCGATTACAGGGCGATCCGTCGCCTCGCGCCTCGCGCCGACGAAGATCGAAGCGACTCCTATCAACGCCAGAAGGCACGTCACCCACCCGACGTAAAGCGAATGCTGGCGGTAGTTGCCCTCGTCCGCCTTGTAAGGCCTGCCAAGCGCGCCCGTGTATGGGCGAACGCCCCTGCGGCCATTGATGGAGAGGACGAACGGGCAGCTCGTGTCGCCGTTGACGCGCGAATTGAAGAACTCGGAGGTTTCCGCCGGAGGCATGGACCAGTTTGTCGCGAATATCCAGCGCGCCTCGGCGTCGCTGACATCTTCGCCGCCTGAAATCGCAGAGCCCTTCGACTCTGCTATCTGCCCCTCGCGGCCTGCCAGCGCACCGGTGAAGGCCTGATGGATGCTCGGCGCCCCTACGAGGAAGAACGCCACTGCGGCAAGCGCAACGCCCACTGCAAGCGTCTTCCACTTGGGGCGCTCGGCCGCTGCACGAAATGCAAAATACGCGCCCGTAAACGCAGTGAAGAGAAGCCAGAGGTCCGGCTGGTAGTAGCTGCCCCAGGCGACGACAAGGCCCAGCAGCAGGTAGTGGCACATGCGCCCGCCCTTGATCGCCCTGTCGACGAGCCCAAACGCGAATACGCCATATGTCATCCAGATGAACCATCCGCCATGCCCCGCCGAGAAGAGGGTGAACCAGTAGCCGCAGAACGCAAGCAAGAGTCCCGCGCCATACGAGGCCAGGCGGGAAAGCCCGCGCCCGCGCAGGAAATACGCCAGTCCAAGCGCGGCAAAATATACGGCGACGGCATACTTCAGCTCGCGGCAAAAGAGAGGCGACCCGAGAAGCCCGGACCAGAGAAGGTCCGTCGGCTGCATCCTGCCGGACGTAACGAACCCGTTCCACCAGCGCGTAAGGATGTCGCCATACGCCGTCAGGAAGACAACATTGTCGTCCGGCGAGACAAACGTCACGTCGGACGACCAGCAGCCCCAGAAGACATACCCCGCGACAGCCGCGAAGACGGCGGTAAAGGCGAGGAACCAGCCCAACTTGGGACTGATGCGCATTTACGCGATCTTGCCGAGGGCGATGATGGTAAACACCATCGTGAAGATTGCTACGGTCTCGACGATGCCGAGGGCGCCGAAGTAGTTGGTGAGGCCCTGGCCGGTCTCGGCCTGCGCGTCGCAGGCGGCGGCGGCGGCACGGCCCTGGAAGAGCGCGGAAAGCCCGATGCCCAGCCCCGCGAACACGCCGAGGATGAGGAGCGGCACGCCCGCGCCCGCGACGCCGGTCTTGCCAAGCATGATGAACATGAGAATCATCCCGTAGAGGGTCTGCGTGATCGGCGCTCCGACGAGGCCGAGCAGGATGAAGGGCGCCGGCTTGTTCGCCGCGTAGCACTTCTTCCACGAGCCTACCGCAGAAGCGGCGGCGAAGCCCGTCCCAAACGCCGATCCCGCCGCACTCAGCCCGAGGCACGCGATCGCTCCCGACACTACCATTGCATCCATTTTGCTTTCTCCTTTGGTTTGTTTTCCCTGTTTGTCCTAAAGTTCACTTCACGAACCGGCCCTCTTGAACGCCTTGAACGCATAGCCGGCCCAGGAGACGCCCTTGTGGTTCGAAAACTCGAGCGTGTTGAGCCGGACGGCGTGTACGAGGATGGAAAGCCCCGCCATCGCGAGGTTGAGCCCATGCCCGACGAGAAGGATAAGCACCATCGGCACGGCCTTGAGCCAGATCGGAAGGTCGAGCCCGACCGCCATGTCGTTGAAGTTCTCGGCGACCTTGACGGACGCCAAGCCCACGGCGAAAAGCCTAACGTACGAGATTATGTCGCCGAGGGCGCTCATGATGTTCAGCGGCAGCATCCCAAGCTCGATGCCCCTCGACTTGAGTTCGCTCCCCTTTAGCGTAAAGCCGAACACGAGGACGAGCGAAACGCCGAACATCCAGTAGGCCCACTGAGGGACCCCGGAGAAGATGCCTACAATCGCATTAGTGACGAGATACATGAAAAACACTATCCCCGCCCAGCCGAACTGCGCAAGGCAAGCGCGGTCGTTCAACATGCAAATCCCGCTCCAGACCCGCGCAAGGACAAGGTGGCTCGCGCCTATCGTGAAGCAGAGGAACATCATGTTGTTGTATGTCGGGTCGCCAAGCCACTTCACCGTCGGCCATTCCGCCGCGAACGGCAAGCCCGCGCCAAACCACGTGTTCGAGAGAAATCCCCAGACTATCGTCGCCGACGAGAACACCGTAAGGAGCGTGAACCACGCGCGCGGCAGCTTCTTCCTCGCCGCAAGCGTCGCGGCCAGGAATATCGCGCCATAGCCGCCGTCCCCGACGAGCATCGCGAAGAAGAGCGAGAAATAGCACATGAACGGCACCGAGACGTCGCTTTCGGTGTAGGCCGGCGCAATGCCAAGCCCCTCGAAGAGGGCCGTCACGGGCCTGAACATCTTCGGCGGCTCGATGAGCGTCGGAGGCGTCTCGCCCTCGGCAGGGTCGCGCAGAAGGACTCCCCAGCCAGGGGCGTTCGCGCGCTCGAAAAGACCCTCTGCCTCAGACTGTGTCACCTCCGCAAGAAGCGCCTTTTCCTTCGTAACGGGGATCCATCCTGAAATCACGGCGACAGCGCCGCTCTCAGACATTAGCCCCTTCGCCTGCTCGAACGCGACGCGATCCTTGATGGCGGGGAACCTCCTTGCTATCGCCGCGTCGTCGCAACCCGCGATTTTCGCATCGTCTATCCTGATCCTGTTCTCGACCCTCGCAAGCTTCTCGCGCATCCTGCCAAGGCGCATCTCGGGCCAGCGGACGGTCTGGCGGGCCTCGCCCTTCTCCGCGCCCTCGCCGAGGATGTCGAAAGAGCCGTCTGCGTAGAGGCGAAGCTCCAGCCCCTTGTCGCGCAACTTGCCGGCAAGCGCGGGATCGAAGTCTCCAAACGCCTCGTATGTGCGGATCTCGCGCTCCAGGCGATCCTTCTCCGCCTTGAGGGTCCGGCGGTCTTCGTCAAGCGCGAGGACGCCCTCGACGGAACACGGCCGCGCATCGACTTCCTCGTCGCCTCGCGCCTTCAATATGAGCATCACCGCCTTCTCAGCGTCGGCGGCCTCGCCCTTCGCGGCGGCTACGCCATCCCCGGAGGCGGTATCAAGCGCAAGGTGGACGACCCCCATTGAGCGAAGCCTTTCAAGCGTCGCGTCGGCCTCGGACTTGAGGCATATGAGGTCAAGATGGCGCATTGGGACGATCACGTCTTGTCCCTCCCCTTTGCGATCTTTCCGCGAGTCACCGCGGCGGTCTGCTCGTCGCCAAGCGCGATCTTAATCACGCGAATCGCCTCCTTGCACTCCGGAATCTTGACCTTCTCGAAAAGGTTGACTCGCTGCGAGGTGAGGCGCAGCTCCTCCTGCACGAGGCGGCGCTGCTCGTCGTATATGGCGCGTTCGCACTTGAGGGCGAGGATGCTTTTCGCGGCGGCGGCGGCATTATCCGCCCAAGCCGGAGTCGCCCACGGGTCTATCTGCCTCGTCTCGACGTCTATCGAAAGGAACGTCGGGATCACGACTCCCGCGATGTTGGCGGATCCGGTGTTCACCCCGGTTACCTTCACAAGGCCGTCGGCCAGGTCTTCGTCGGAGGCGAGAAGGCCAATCCAGCTCTCGAGCGAGGCCCTTGCCGCGCGCTCCCTCTCGGCGACTTCGTCGGCCTTTGCCGCGATTCCGGCAATCTCGCACTGTAGCTGCTGCTTCTTAAGCTGCAACATAGGCAGAAAGCGCTGAAAACGCTTCAGGGCGTCGTTTTTCGCCTTTAGTTCGGTTTTTGTCAGTTTGACCTTGACCATGTATTGTGAAAGTATATCAAAAACCGCCACAAAAACCAATGGGTGCGCCGCGAGGCAGGGGACCAGAAGCTCCTTAGTGGCGCAAAGTACGGGTCGAGCGTTACCGGGTGTGCGGGAGTGCCAGGGGGCGTCGAAAAAGATGAGACTACAGTCCGTGCCAGGCGGGGGCGCCGATGGCGTCCGCCACTGCGGCCATGTAGTCAGCCTCAAAGTCGGAGACTTCTCCGTCCTGCACGACAACATCGCGCAAGGCGGCAAGCAGCTCGCACTTCGCAGGCCCTGCAAGCCCGCGCAGGGCGTCCATCGCATCCGCGAACGCGCGCGCCGACTGGCAAGGCGACGCGGAAGCCGGGAAGTGCCTGAAAAGCTGGGAGAGCCGACGGCGGGCGAGCGCATACGACGACTCTGGATTTGCCCCGAACGACGCGACGGTCGCCACCACTGCCGCGGCCTCGTGCGTCAAGGCGTCCGCGCTGCGGCATGGGCTCGGCGGACGACGCCTGAGCCTTCTCCTGACTGCGCACCAGACGACAAACTCGAACGAGCCAAGCTCGCCCTTCTCCCGCGCGATGGCCTCCACCTTCCCCGCCCATTCCGAGGCATCCGCCGGAGTGCCCCACGTCTGTATCGCGGCGACCGCGCGATTTGCGACAAGCCTCTTCGCCGCGGCGCTCATCTTGCCGCGCCATTCCGGAATGGCCTCTCCCCGCAGGAGCGCGCAGAGGATGCGCCCTGAGTCGCCGACGTCCCTGAGCCTCGCGTTGAGGGCGGGAGGAATCACGATCTGCGTCGGCATGAGCTCGCGCATCACGGACTGGCGCTTCATGTACTTTTCGTGGTTTTCCTCGATGCGCCTCTCCTTCGCGGCGCGAAGGGCCTCAAGGCGGGACTTGAACTTCCCGTCGTTCGCCGCAATCGGCAAAGACGAAAGCCGCGCCACCCTGCTCGCAAGCGGCGGATGCATCCCCGACGGATTCCACGACTCCTCCACGAAGAACATGTGGCACACGTTCGCGGCGTATGCGCCGCGCCAGCGCCAATGGTTCTCCGCAAGAAGCCGCGCAAAGCGCAATGCGTCGGCAAGGGCCTCCGGATTGCGCGTGAACTGAACGGCCGCGGCGTCCGCGAGGTATTCGCGCTCGCGCGAGACGGCGTGCTGCAAAAGCCGGGCGAAAAACACTCCGGCAAAGCCGACTATCCACAGCGCACAACCCGTAAAGACGTAAACGACAAGCAGCAGGACCAGCTGCGCGCCACCTGTGAACCCACCGCCGCGAAAGCCGCCTCCGCTCCAGCCACCTCCTCCTTGATCGTCCTCGTCATCCAGCCTGAACAGCTTGACGAAGAAGCGCCGTATCGGATAGAGCATCGTCTTTCCGAGGACCGCGATCCCGCTAAGCCCCGAGAGCAGCGCGGAGAGGTGAGTGTTAAGGCGCATGTCGCCATTGAGCACATGGCCGAACTCGTGCGCTACTACGCCCTGCAGCTCGTCACGCGAGAGATACTTGAGGGCGCCCGCCGTAACGCAAAGGGCGCAATCCCCCTCGCCCTTTCCGGCGACAAACGCATTGACCCCGCAGTCGTCGTCGATAACCCACGCCGTCGGGACGTCGGCGCCGGAGGCTATGGACATCTCCTCCACCACGTTGAGGAGCGCCTGGTCGTCAGTCCGCCGCGCCCTGCGGGCCCCGACGCAACGCATCAGCGCCTCGCCAGAGGCGATCCGCAGATACGACCATGCGCCGGAGACGAGCACGACGACGACAGCTAACAAATACGAGATTGCGCATACGCCCGGGAAACGCGCGACGAACTCCGGGCATGTCGGCGCGCGATCCGCAAACGAGACATATCCAAGATAGGCGGCAAATGTAAACACGAAGCCCGTCGCCGCGGCGACAAACACCGCGAACACAAGCGCGACGGCCGTCAGGCGGGCCGACTTCCTCCGCGCCGCATCCTGCTGCGCGTAGAAGTCCATCTCAGAACTTCACCTGCGGCACCTCGCGCTGGGCGGCGGAGTCCGTGGATTCAAGAAGCGCGGCAGGCGAGAAGTTGAATGCGCCTGCGACGATTGACGTCGGGAACGTCTCGCGCTTAGTGTTGTAAGCCGTCACAGCGTCGTTATACGCCTGGCGAGCGAAGGAGATGCGGTTTTCGGCGGACGAAAGCTCCTCCATGACGCGCGACATCTGCCCGTCGGCCTTGAGCTCCGGATAGCGCTCAATCACAGCCATGAGACGGGAGAGGACGCCCGCAAGCCCCGACTCTGCCTTGGCAAAGGCGGCGCTCGCGCCTGCGTCGCCGGGGACGGCGGCGAGGGCCTTCGCGGCAGATGCCGCGACGTTGCGCGCCTCGGTAACGGCGGTCAGCGTCTCGCGCTCGTGCGCCATGTATCCCTTCGCAGTCTCGACGAGATTCGGAATCAGGTCGTAGCGACGGCGAAGCTGCACGTCGATCTGCGCAAATGCGTTCTTGAAGCGGTTTTTGAGGACGACGAGAGCGTTGTAGAGCGCGACGACCCACACTATGGCCAGCACCACTGCTGCGGCTACAATTCCAAGAGCTATTAGAGCATTCATCTTTTATCCTCCTTTTGACAAAACCGCTTTTTAGCCGCCTCCATCTCGATCCCCTCATTTCGACGGGCTGTCAAGTCCATTGGACGGCGAAGACGGCGCACGGTCCTCCGCCGGCGCATCTCCAAGCGCGAATCCAGAGAGGGCGAGCACGAATCCGTCTGCGGGAACGTCAAGCGCGCCGGTGCGCCATTCGCCGCAGTCCGAAAGCTTCTCATGCTCGGCATCGATGCGGTATATCCTGAACATGCCTCCGCCAGCATTGGGCGTTATCGACATTGCCTCTTTCCCGACGTTGGCCACAAGGAACGCGCGACGCTCGCCTTTCTTCGCGGCCGCGGCATAGAGCCCCCTCGCGTCGCAGGAGCTTTCACACGCCGCGCCAAGCTTCGCAAGCTCGTTCCATGCGCGGAAGGCCTCGTAGCACGGCGTGGTGCGATGGCCGGGGAAGGTAAAGAGCCCGCAATATACGCGCGTAGGGCAGGCGTCGTAATACATCGCCTTGTCAATGGACGTATTCTGCATCAGGCAAAACGCCGCCGCCACGTTCGCCGCGCCGATGTGCGTCTTGCACGTCTCGAACTGGGATCTTCTGTCGCTGCGGAAAATATTCCATTCGTTGAATATGTTTTCAGTCTCGTTCAGCCCGGCCGCGTCGAGCGTCTTGCGCACATACGCCGCATGGGTCGCGATCCTGTCAACCGGCCAGTCCTGCGAAACGTAGAGGTGCCACGAGAAGAAATCAAGCGGAGCTTTCGTCTCAGGCGCCTGCACATAGCGGCAGAAATCCTCGAACCACGTGACAAAGCTCCTGTAGAACGCGCTCTCCTCGCGCCGTTTAGCGTCGTCAACAGTGTAGAATCCGCATCCGGCGTAGCCGCCTACCTTTATCTGCGGGAACGTCGCCTTGAGGTGGTTCGCCGCCACGCGGTACAAGTCGAAGAACTGCTCCTTCGTCCCCTGCCACATCGACGGATTCTCCGGCTCGTTCCATATCTCCCAGTATTCGATGTTCCAGCGAAAGCCATTCGCCCAGCCTTCGTTGTAGTGGCGCACGACGTGTTCGCATATCCGCGCCCACTTGGCGTAGTCCTTCGGCGGGAATATGTTGTAGGCCTTGATCCTCCAGTTGTTCTCGATTGTCACGCCAAGACGGTAGAAGAGCTTGCACCCCGCCGCGACAATCGGCTTCAGGTATGCGTCGGTGTAGGCAAAGTCGTAGCTCGCGGGGTTCGTCTCGTCCGCGTCGAAGTCGGGGAACACGTTCGGGATGTCGACATAGTGGGTGCCGCCAAAGGAGTATGCTGTGTCGTGGGTACGCACGAACGGTATGCCAGCGGCCTTGAACTCGTCCTGAGGGCCTTGCTTTCCGCTCACGCGGACAGGCGCGTTGTTCACGCCGTGGAGCGGCTTTATCGCGCCGCGTTCCGCCGCAAAGTCAATCTCAAGCCCGGCTCCGAAAGATGTTGCGGCGCACATGAGCCCAAGTGCCGCCGCCGCCATGCATGATGTATTCATTGCCGCCCTTTCACTTTACTTGCGAAACGCACTGTCGGTGCGGTCGCCATGCTGTCTGACAGGAATGCTTCCACGGCGATGCCGATGGCGGATTCGCGCCTGTCGCTGTCGCTGTCGTTGACAATCATGTTAAAGCGTATTCCGTCTTCAAGAGTTCCGGCTGTGAATCCCGAAGCGGCGTCATACGGGATAAGCGCGTCGTAGCGCGTGATCGTGCCGACGCGTTCCGCAGGCGTAAAGCAGAACCGCCGCCCCCCGCCACCGTTCCGGTCGGCAACGGACACTTCGACTGAGTCGCCTTCGCTCGGCGCCGCGCCTTCTGGCGGTTCGCGGCATTCGTCGTCTTCCACCTCGACACGGATGCGAAGCCCGCTTTCGTCCTTGACGAGCCACACCTTCGCCGAACAGTCCTTCGGGCCTTTCCAGAGACGTTTCACCTCGGACGGATTCCCTTCGTAGAAATCATGCACCTGCCCAGGCTTGTCGAGAACGAAATCTGGCCTGCGTCCGAGACTGTCCGGCGGGATTGAGACCTCTGGCGAGCCCGTGGACGTAAGCGAACGCATGGCCGCCTCGTCGATGTCTGCGAATGTGGCGTGCCTAAGCACAACGGCGCATGGTTCGGGAGAAACCCGGAATGACACCTTTCCGTCCACAACTGGAACGACACTGCGGTTTCCCATGACATCGACCCTCACTGCGCGTTCAGCGTCCGTCCTGACGGAAACATCCTGCTCGTCCGCGTCGCGCCATGGCGTCAACACGATCGCCCCCCTCTTCTCGAACTCAAACAAGTACATTCCGCCGTCGTCGATAACACTGCGCCTGAACTTCGCTCCGCCGACCACGGTGGCAAGGGCGGAAAACGCAACGTATGAATCACGCGGGAAGAAGTCCGCTGTGAGGAGCCCGTAGCCATGCTCGGGATTGTTAGCATCCCACCCGGTCGCACGCAGGTTGTACCAGATGTAATCGACGCTTCCGTGCGCCCATGCCCAGAGGATCTTCTTCCACACGGCGATGGCGGCGTCGCGTTCGCCCTTCGCGCTCGTGAGCGCCGACTCGTTCGAGTACCATGGCTTATCTGAAACTCCGGTGCGTTCGCGGAGCGGAAAAAGCTTCCGCGAAATGGAGTTTACGTATCGCGGGAACGGACCGTGGTTGTGAATCGTATCGACGTCGAAATAGTCCTTGGCGTTCTTCAGGAAATATTCATGTATCCATGTGCGGCCCTTGCCGTCAATGCTCGGAATGTCCCCCGCGGCCGCCCAGCCGTTCGGTATCACGCACACATCAGGGCAGCCCTTCTTCAGCCCCAAGTACGCCTCGCGCTGCACGGCCACGGCCTCGTCGTACGTGCCGCCGAAGCGGAGATCCCATTCGTTGCCGATTTCGTAGTAGTCGATGCGGGTTCCATATCGCGCGGCGAGGCGTTCGCAGAACGTGCCGAAAGTCCCGGCTACAGGGGGCCGCACGACGTGCGACCTCAAGACGGAGTTTGTGGGCGGAGGAGTCATCGCCCACTTCGGCAGCTTGAAGATTATCGCGTCAAGCGCGAGCCCGTTCGACTCGAGCATTTCCAGAAGCTCGTCAGTGCGCGCGAACTCCCAGCAGTCTGGGCCGTCGGGCTGAATGCTCGCCATGTTCGCGAAGTCCGCGCGCGTCAGCTTCGCGCCGCAGGCGACCATGGCCGACGCGGCGAGATTGCGGTCGCCGTCGGTGAACCGCGGGAAGTGCCAGTGGACGCCGAGCCGAAAAGTGCCGCGTGGCTGTCTCTGGGTCACGCCGTGGTAGTCCATGACGGCGAAGCGCGTATCGACGGATGCGACGCTACCGTCGTCCGCCGCAAGTTCGCCGCGTATTTTCCACACGCTTTTTTTTAGGTAGGGCGGCATCGACGATGTTACCGGAATCTCGATTGCCTCGCCTGGCCCAAGCGCGACGTCAACGGGTAGGTCGAATGCATCGCCGCGAAATCCCTCCAACTTAAGCGTGCCGTGCGCGGCGATTCTTTCCTGCGCGGCGTTGCGGATGACGAGCGCCGGCTTTTCGCCCCGCCCCTCCCGGACGATGTGGAGCGGATTCCCGGTTACGGCCTCAACGCGCAGCGCCTCGGCCTTCGTCGCCTTGAATACGCCGCTGAGTGACGAGAAAGCGATCTTCCAGGGCTCTCCGTCGTCATGCTCGCGTCTGATGGAGATGGCTATTACCTGGTATTTCTTTGCAGGATCGAGCCCGGTCCTGAAATGGGCGACTCCGGAAATCGGAGATAAGAATCGCATCGGCTCAACGCCCTTCTTGGACGGGAATTCCACAATCGAGAGTTCCGATGTCGCCTTGCCCTGCGCGTCGGATCTCAGCTTGAGGACAATTTCATCCGCGCCGCAAAACGGCTTCATGCCGGGATAGCGGTCGTACTTCATTGCGAAGCCAGAGCATCCAGACACCGACACGACAAAGCCTGACTCGGTCCACTTGCCGCCCAAGCCGCTTTCAATGCGCCAGGCATCGACGCCACGCCTGAACGCGGGAATCTCCTCCTCGAAGGAAATCCCCGCGGCGACGGAGCCGCAGGACGCGGCCAGCGCGCAGACTGCGGCTAAAAGCCTGGGCATGATGCGCTACTTTATAATGACCGCCATTCCCGGCGGCGTCGGAAAGCCGAATGCACTCGGCAGAACCGCCTCGAAGCGGAAGTAGTCAAAGAGCCAACAGCAAGTGGGGTATGGGCCAGGGCAAACGAATTCAAAGTCGTTCCAGCCACCATGCAGGTCTCCCGGCTGGCATTCACGAGACCAATCCAGCCCAGAGGCAGAGACTTTAGTTGTGCATTTAATCATGTTTACGTTATTGATGTAAACATTGAAGTACTCGCTGCCTGTCATGGTTTTCGTCGGGCTGTTGCTGCCTTGCACCCTTGTCTTAAAAGTAAACGATGCCTTATCAGCCACATCTGGATCGACCCACACTCGGAGATGGAGATTTGTGTAGCCGTTATAGGGCTGAAGTTCCTTTGGCCAATGCTGCGTGTTCGGATCGGCTGCAGAAGGAACGCCCATGGCCGTACACACTGGATCGGTCCTACCGTCATCAATCGATCCATCGATCTTCCCTACACCAAGCGATCCACCAAGTTCCATTGCGTCAAGTTTGAAAGTGCCGGTCCAGCTGTCCTTGCGCTCGATGACAAGCGTGTTCGCGCCCTCGCGGACAAGATTTGCCGCCACAGGCCAAAAAAAGTGCTGGTTCGACGCTACGCGCCCTTCGCCGAGGGATGTACCGTTCAGCTTAGGCTCAATTTGCGCCGCCGAACCACGAAGCGATTTAATGGAAAATATCTGCGGAAGATTGGCTTCATCGCGCAAGGCATTGAAGTTGACCGTCCAAGTGTCACCGGACTGCATCGTGTTGGCAATGTTCTGCCAAGAGCCAAGCCCGTCGATGGTCTGTGTCGCGCCAGACCGTGTGCCGCCGAATTCGCTTGAGTCCCCATTGTCGAAACCGGTCCTGAAAATCGCGGGGCGCGGCATTCCGAACGCCGCCATCACCTCCTGATCGCTAAGAGCCCTACCCCATATCGCCATCTGCTGAACACTGCCGATGAAAGCGGTCTGGTCGGTATTGTTTACGTCCGCGTATGTCGTCTGCCCGTTTTTGCAGAAAAACCGGTAATTTTCATCGTCAAGTATTGTGCAGTTGTCTGTCCACATGGCTGTTTGATCAAAAGCGATCGTGGAATTGTCGCCATGGCTAGCCAAAGACGCTGGCACGGCAATGCCGACGCGCAGATTGCCGCCGCCGACCACCACTGCCAAATCAACCCAAGTATTAGTCGGAACATACAAATTGAGATTGGCAACGCTGTCCACGCCACCACTATTAGGAGTGCGTTGTACTGCTATGCGTCTACATTTATTCGCATTTGGTGCTGCGAAGCCAAGCCACATTCCTTTTTTTGCAGAACTGTTGTAGCCCAGCTTCATGAGGCACATAATACGATTATGCGTATCATCGTCCAGTCGTATCCGGCTGACGATTGTATATTCATTGGAAATGTTTTCTCTCGCAAACAGCCCATGAGGCTTAACATCAAACGGAAAGTAATTTTTGGATTGGACGGCGTCGGAAATATGTAGAACTTGCATTTTCTTCACGAAGTTCGTTCCCAGCGCCGGGAAGACGACATCCTCATCCTTAATCACGGCGTTTTCCTTAAACACATCAAGCTGTCCCGTCCAGTACGATGTCGACATGGACATCTGGTGGTTGGGGTGGGCATTGCTGTCCGCATGGAGGTCGTCAAAGAACTCCCCCGACTGCATGTAGCCATTACCGTTAATGTCCTTGCCGCCGCGGAACCAGAAGACGGCGTCGTCGAAGACGTTTACGGAACCATGCGCCGCGAACGCGAGGCTCGCGACAAAAACAACACTCATCGCCCTTAATGACTTGCGCATTGACAGCCGATTCATATTACCCCTTTCCCCCCCTTCTGGAGTTGCCTAACCGAAGATGTCATCCTCGGAATACCGATAATGATACCACATCCCGCATCCATAGTCAATCTGTCGCCTATGGGACAGAGTGATCGACAAGGTTTCGCGGGGAGTGCCCCCATGACATTTATCGTCGTGCTCCCGCCTGGGCGTCCTGCGCCGCAAGGCGCTGTACGAAGTCGTTGAATCCCGGACGGTCCGCCCCAAGCCACAGGCATTCCGCCAGCGCGGCGGCGCGCGGCCAGACCTTCCAGTCGAGGTCGTACTCGTTCCAGGTGTATTCCGTCCAGTTGTTCCCCTGCCCGCCCAGGACGCCGCGCCGGAGATGCTCTGGGATTCCCGCGCACGGATCGAATTGATAGGCGCGTGCGAGCGTCAGCGTCCGCCGCGCGTACTGATAGGGATCGTCCGCCAGCCCCTGCTTGTAGTCAAGATAGCAATAGGAGTTCGGCGTCATCACCATCTCGTGTCCGCGCGCAAGGGCGGCCGACGGCGTGACGATCTCCTGCCCTGCGCCAGCGCAGTCCGGATCGCGCCAGCTCATGCCGACGACGTCCGCCGGCACGTCGCCCGCCAGGCACTCGTCCCAGCCGGCGGTCCGCTTGCCGTGCGCGGCGAGAAACGCCGCAAAGTGGCGCGTCGCCCACGCCTGCTGGTGCGCGGCATCGGCGATTCCGTGCGCGGCGCGGAACGCACGGCATTTTTCGCACGCCTCCCAGCGCACGGTCGGGCATTCGTCGCCGCCGATATGGACGTAACGGCCCGGGAAGACGCGGCAGACGTAGGAGAGCACGTCTTCCATGAACGACACCGCGCGGGCGTTGCCGATGCACAGGACGTCCTGCTCAATGCCCCATATCGTGCGCGGATCGCGCCCGGACAGGTTTTCGGGGAAGCAGGCAAATTCTGGGTAGGCCGCCAGCGCTGCGTAAACATGCCCGGGCAACTCCACTTCGGGCACGACCGTAATGTGGCGCGCAGCCGCGTAGGCGACGATCTCGCGCAGGTCTGCCTCGCCGTACCAGAACGGCCCGTAACGCATGCCGTTGAGCGCGGCGGCGTTCTCGGCTACCGTGCCACGCGACGGATGCGTGCCGTGGCGGGGGCTTGCCGAACGGACGGCCCCGTAGCGCACAAGGTCGGGATAGCCCGGCACGGCGATGCGCCAGCCCTGGTCGTCCGTCAGGTGCCAGTGGAAAACGTTCAGCTTGTGCGCAGCCATCTTGTCCAGCAGCGCCTTGACGGTTTCCTTGCCAAAGAAATGGCGACACTCGTCGAGATGGAGCCCCCGCCAGCGGTAGGCGGGCGCATCCTCTATCTCGAGGCAGGGCCACGGCCACGGCAGCTGCGCCAGCGTCTGCCGCGCGTAGAACGCGCCTGCCGCGTCCGCCGCCGCAATCGCCGCGCCGTGCGCATCGACCGTCAGGCGGTAGCCCTCATGCGGCAGCGACGCGTCAGTGCGTTCTACCACGTTCGACGTCGCCGCCACGCCGAGCGCGCGCACGAGCGTGCGCGGCGCGGGCACGAGCGGCAGCGGCGCTTCCGCACAGGCGGAGGCCAGCGGCGCGCAGGCCGCGAGCGCAAGCGCGAACCGCGTCAAAACTCCCAGCCCTTGCGTACGTAGGGACGTATGAGCGCGTCGGCCTCCCTGTCGCCGAACGTGCGGGCGGAAGCGTCCCATGCGAGAGCGCGGTTCAGCCTCTGCGACATGCATCCGACGAGCATTCCCTCCAGTATCGACGTCGAATAGTCGATTCCCGAGAAGCAGCGGTCTCCGCCGGGGAAGACGTCGCCCTCGCCCTTGATGGCGGAGCAAAGCTCGGCGATGTGCGCCTTGTCGGTGTCGCCGTAGAGGTCGGTGGTCGCCGTCTTCACGCGCGGCAGGTACGGCGCGACAGCGCTCTCGCGGCAAGCCTCGTGCTCCTTCGTGTTCGTCGGAACCTTCTCGCCGTTCATGAGGACGATGCAGTCGATGCCGTATGCGTCGAGCGAGGCAAGCATCCCCTTCGTGCCGCAGATGATGCAACCGCCGCGCGGTTCCTTTATTTTCGCGAGCGCGTCGATCATCGGCTTCAGCTTCGGCTCTGTCGGGCGCAGCCCGCCATCGTACCACAATACGTTCGTGGCGGGCAGCATGGCCCCCGGACGGGCCCTCGACGGACGCGCCGCATATACGAGCTTTACGCGGCTCTTCATAGGATACGCCATGTCGTTCCACTCTTCGACCATGTCCGTCTCGGCGGAAACGACAGACGCAAGTTCCGCGCCCCTGAACGTCAGGTTGAGCGTGTGGCACGCCATGTCGCCAAACGCTCCGGTGCCGAAGTCGTAGAACGCCCTCCAGTTGAACTGGTGGTACACCCCGCGCAGGTTCTTCGCGTACTGGCTGCGGAACGGCCACGGCGTGTCGGCCGGACGATCCTGGATGTACGGCCTGTTCGACGCGATGCCAAGCCATGAATCCCAATCGAGCGTCTTTGGCGCGGGAATCATGCGCCCTGCGGCGAACCGCTTCGCGGCCTCGCCCTGGAACCATATCGGGCGGTCGGTCCAGACGTAGACCTCGGTTATGTCGCCGATCACGCCCTTCTGCAGAAGTTCGACATGGCGGCGGTGCCCGTGGGCGGCAGACCCCTGGTTGCCCATCTGGACGCACCTTCCCGTCTCCCTGGCGACGCGTCCGACGTATTCCGTCTCCCACAGCGTCCTCGCGAGCGGCTTCTGGATGTAGCAGTGGACCCCTTCCTTCATTGCCCTCACGGCCTGCGCAGCATGCATGTGGTCCGGCGTCGAGACGTTCACCACGTCAAGGCCGAGCTTCGCCTGGTCGTCGAACATGCGGCGATAGTCCGTGTACGTGCGAATCGAGGAAGTGTCGACGCCTTCCTTCTTCAGATGCGCAAGCGCCGCGTCGATCAGAGTGCTGTCAACATCGCAGATCGCCGTCGGAATCTCGCCGTTGGCGAGGAACTTGGTCCAGTCGGTGAATCCCTTGCCGCCGGCGCCGATTACGCCAAACTTCAGGCGCTCGCCGCGTAACACGGCGTTGCCGATGCCGAACGGCCCGCCTGCGCATCCGGCAAAGGCGGAAGTGGCGGCCGCGCCGCCCAGCGACTTGATGAACGATCTTCTTGACGTGCCAGTCATTTTACTGTTTCCTTTCCAGTATTATTCAGAACTGCTTCAGAAAGTTTCTCGAGGCTATCAGCGGTTCGAGCGTGTCGGGCTTCGTCTCCGCCTCGAC
>Ga0310786_10002199_pt1 | contig 30277 bp, 22 predicted proteins | sample AusTroGonzalo_MG_FD_203881 | JGI IMG/M metagenome (GOLD analysis project Ga0310786, IMG submission 203881) | Bovine rumen microbial communities from tropical cattle in Woodstock, Queensland, Australia - Gonzalo_03 (v2) (version 2) | ecosystem: Host-associated > Mammals > Digestive system >...
TGTTCGTCAGGTCGAACGACATGCCGAAGAGTTTGGTATGGATGTTGTAGGGCAGGATGTCGTTGATCTCCGTCGTGATGTGGTTTTTCTGTGCCTTCTTGAGCATCGCGGCGTATTTTTTCGTGCCTTCTTTGCCGATGACCGGGATCGACTCCGGCACCACGAGCAGCTCCAGGTCGCATTCGTGGTCGCGCTTGCCGGAATCCGTCGCCTGCACCTTCAGATTGGCGGATTCCACATCGGAGCCCTTCACGACGAGCGTGGCGCCCTGGATCTTCGCGTCGGTCAGGGTCTCGGCGCCCGTTGCGGCGTAGGTGACGGTCAGGTCTTTGGACGCGCCCGCCATCTCGGACGCCAGGTCGATGGTGTAATCGACTTCCGGGTCCTCGCCGAATTCCAGCCACAGCACGTCAGCGGCTTCGCCGTAGAGCGTGGCGTTGTAGGCGATGGATCCTAAAAAGCCTATCGGACTGTCGGCCCCGTTGATAGGCCCCCACTGCTCCTCCCACTTGCGCTTGTCGCCCGATATATTGAGCTCCAGATCGCTGTTTGCCGTGGGATAAATGAAGCCAAGCCATCCTTCGTCGAAATCTTTCTCCGTCCCTCCGAGGTCCACCAGGATGTAGGGCAGCGCGCTGGCATATTCAAGCTGACCGATGGGCGCAGCGAACGTGTACTTCCAGTTCGTCATATCGAAGCGGCCGTCATTGTTGTTGAAGGTGCCGGTGGTGGTGCTGACCTTTTGGGTGCCGTCAGAGAAGTAGGTGTAGGAATAAATTTTTGTGGTGTAGTTGGCGAAGTAATCGATCACCTTCACCACTCTGCCCTGTTCATCCTTGATCTCCTCCGTATAGTTCGGGACGGCATAGTCGTGGAGATCGATCTTGATGTTGATGTTGGTCTGGGGAACCACGTCTTCCCACAACATCACACCTTTACATGTAATGACGCCCCTCAAGACCGCGCCCTCGCTGAAAGTGAGAGATCCATTGATGTCAGCGCCGTACAGTTCGCCGCCGTAGTTCACGGTCACGGAGCCGCCTTCGACGATCAGGTTGGTCACCTTGGCAGCGCCATAATTCTCCAGTTCGGTTTTCAGTTCGGCTCTGCCCGCCTCATCGTATGCAGGAAACCCGACACCATCAATGTTTTTATTATACCATGTGTTGATGGAGATGTCATTGCCGATTACGGCTCCGCCCGACTTGACGATGATGTTCCTGGCCTCGCCGCCCAGGCCCACGATCAGATTGCCGCCGCTGACATTGCAGTTCTCCACCAGGCCTCTTTCATATGTGAACGTACACTTGTCATCCCGGTCCGTGCTGCCGGAGGCGAGCGTGGAGTCATAGCTCTGCTCCAGTCTGCTCCCTTTTACGATGATGGAGGCGGCTTCGCATTGCCGCGCAACGCAACCGCCGTCGACAGTAAGCTTCCCGCCGATCAGGCAACCGGAGGCGCTGCCGAAGTGATATTGATAGTTGGAATACCGTACATAGTCTGACGAGCTGCCGTAGACGCCTACTTCGTCATGGTCATACTCAAAGCTCACTCCGACATCTCCCGACACGGAGCAGTTGTCTGCGCTTCCGCCGTAGATGCTCAAAGAGGACAAAGACCTTCCCGACACAGTACGGTAAAGCTCTGTCGTATAAGTCGGAGAAGAATAGACCGTATCGGGCTTCTCCAGAAATTCCGAGTCGTATGTGTCATAAACGGTAGTGATTTCCGTGCCCTCCGAACGGTATCGCAACGTAACGCCGTCGAGTTCGGATGGAGGGGAAACATAGCTGTATTTCTGGGTAGCGGTCGTCTTGGATTTCAGATATCTTTGCCAATATCCACTGGAAATGCCGTTATAGATGGTCGTGGTATGCTGCCACGCATACCGGGCAAGACCCGCGCCGCCGTGGTCGAGCGTGCCGAGGATGTGCCCCGCTTCGTGCCGGATCACGTCCACGAGCTCGGCATCATTGGCTGAGTCGTCCAGCAGCACAAAGGCATCGCCTTCACCGATTCCCTCGGCCAGTCCGAGGAACACACCGTAACGGTCGAAGTCGGCCGTGCGTCCGATGCGGACCGTGGATGCTTTTTCAGATAAGGTCGCCCCGACCTCGAATCTGACATGCGAATCCGCACAATTCCTGTTCAATGCTTCCGCGAGCATCCGGGCGCGATCGGCGGAGATCCCGCTCGGTGCGATCCGTACGGGAATGTCCATCCCAAGTTCGGGGTTGCGGTAGACGTGGCTGCCGCCGTTGAAGTCGAGTGTTACGATGCGGGTCGTACGTTCGTTGTCGGGTCGATTCTGGTTCATGGCCTGGCTCCTGTAGTGCTGTGTTCGCGGCGCAAATGGCTTCACACCCGTTGCTTATCTATAATTATTATTGCAATATACTACCGCAGAAACAAATTGTCAACCCGGAAAACAAGAAAAGTTGTTATTATAAGGACATCTTGAAGCGTTGATCTGTCATCGGTATTTTGGACAGCCGGAACGATGTAGACAATGCTACACCAGGAAAGGGCTGAAAGAATGTCGAACACCGAAAAAGACTGGAGAACAGACTGGGCTGAAAACCTCAAAAGGTTGGGCTATTTGGTTGCTGTCCACTGTTTCGCCGCCGTTGTCGCCGGTTTTCTGGTGCCTTTGCATTCTTCGAAAGACTCCCACGTGGAGGCGAATGCGGAGAGAACGCCCGGGGAAAGTTTTTGCGGGAAGGCAATTCCTGTTTTGAAGCAAAGAATTTTGAAAGTGCAGTACAGTATTATTCTCTGGCCGCCGAGTGGGGCAATGCTGAGGCGCAGTACAATCTCGGGTGCTGCTACGAAAAAGGCGATGGTGTCGAAAAGGACCTGAAAGAGACCGTGGAATGGTTTCGCAAAGCAGCCGAACAGGGCTTGGAAAAGGCTAAGGCCGCGCTCGAACGCCTTGGCGCGGAATGATTCCGATTTGATCCGCCCTCACAAGCAAACAAAGAAAAACTGGCAACAATGCCAGAAATTCGTCATTTAGAGTTAAATATTTCTTTCTTCGCCGAAGGTACGAGACGCGAAACAAAGTTCTCCTCGTTTGGAGGACTCGATTTTGAGTGAATAATGTGCTTATGCTTTAGGGTTGCCGTTGGTCAGCCGAACGAATTTGCTGTCGTCGCTTTCGGGCTGACGGCAAAGAGAGCCGTCCGGACGGCTCGATGACGAAAAGAAGGATCGATCCGGCGAAGGCGCGGATCAGATACTGTCCACGCCGATCGTCTGATAGATGGAGGTGTATTTGCGGAAAAGCGCCTGAAGATCGCCGTGCCGGCGTTTCGCTTCGATGACCTTGTCCGCGGCATCCTTCGCCTCGGCATTGCCCAGGCGGAACGCGAATCCGTATTCCTCCGGGCGAATGACGACCTGCATCATCTTAACCTGGCCTTTGTGTTTATCCATGGCAAACTCGACTTCGCTCTCATCGTCGACGTAGGCGTCGATCTCGTCGTTGAGCAGGCCCCTGATGCCTTCCTCGGCATTATCGTAGTGGACCGTCTTTTTCGCATGAAGTTTGTTGACGGCATAATCCTCGTTCGTCGTGCCCTTCTCGGCCCCGACGACCTTGCCGTCCAAATCGGAGACCCTGCTGAGTTTGGATCCTTCCTTCACAAGGATTTTCCTGGTGGTGTTTTCATAGGGATTGGAGAAAAGGATCATCGAGGAGCGTTCCGGCGTGATGGAGATGCCTGACGTTCCCATGTCGGCGGCGCCGTTGATCACGAGGGGCAGAATTTCGGAGAACGGCACGATCCTGAACTGGACCGGACGGTTGAGTTCCTTGGCGATCGCTTCCGCCATTTCGATGTCCACACCGACCAGGCGGTTCCGGTTCATAAACGCAAACGGAGCGAACGAGGGATCGATGCAGACGACAAACGGCTTGACTCCGTCATATTCTTCAGTCATAGCACCGTAGCCGGGATGCGTCCAGAGTTCCTCCATATGTTTTTCACGGCTTTTGTGAAGTTGACCGGAGGCCTTAAACTTTTCAATCACAGCATTGGCAGATTTCGCGAGTTCGGTATTTTTCTTGTTGAAAATAAGACCATACTGCACTTCGCATAACGGTTTCGGGTTGATCCTGAGATCGTCCTCGGTTCTCCGGACCAGGATCTCGGCTATAAGTTGATCCATGACGGCGGCATCGGCCCTGCGGTCGGAAAGCGCGGCGTTGACGTCCTCCTGCGTCAGATAAGGCAGGACGACTCTCGGTTTGATGACATCACGCAGATATTCCAGGTCGGTAGTCCCCTCCTGTGCGGCAACACGGACCTCCTTCAACGCGGCTTCGTCCGTAATGTCGGAATCATTGGGCACGACAGCGACTTGCGTGGTGGTGTCGTAGACGGTCGAAAAAAGAACACGTTTGGCTCGTTCCGGGGTGATCGTGATCGCGGAGATGCCGATGTCGGCCTCGCCTGAGGAGACGAGTGTGAAAACATTCTGGAACGGAACAATCTTGTACTGAACCGGACGTCCCAGGACTTGTCCGATCTCCTCCACCAGGTCAACGTCGATACCGGCAACCGGCGGATCCACGTTCGTGTTGAGGTAGTAACAGTATGGCGAGGAGGTTGCTTCGCAGGCAACGATCAAGGGTTTGTCCTTGTCGCTTTTGGAACAGGACGTCATGAGGGTGGAAGTGATACCGACAAACAGAACAGCAAAAAGATAGAAAAAACTTTTCATGGTGACCTCGTATTGAAAGGACCCAAAACATTAATCATATAAGATACTCCATATTCGGCGGAATTGCAAGCAAAAAAGCATAAAACCTTCTGTTTCTTTTAGGCTTGAATCATTCATCTTCGACAATCTTTGGATTCGACAGGAACTGATCAGGTATTTCATCCCAAGCAAGCACATAACGCCTGTCTGCTGATCTGAAATCGTCCGGGCCTTTTGATGTATCAATACTCCGTCTTAGTCCAACAATCGTCATAATGCCAGGCTGCCTGGCAGAACATCGCCAAGCTGGCATAACACGCAAAGCAAGTCAAAACGTTGTCAGCCCGGACCGTTTCGCGGCTTCGGGGGCATATGCCGGGCAAGGACGTGGATTGCACCGCCGCATCAGTAGGACTCCGGGACAAGCGCCAGGCGGAACCCGACGCTGTAGGGTCCGTAGCGGACGACTGAGAAAGAGCGGCACGCAGAACGGCAGTTCACGTCAAAGCTATCCCAGTAGCCTCCCCGCTTTCTGTAACTGTCAGCTTAATGTACATTGATAAACTCGAAAAAGGCGGCTTTGTTTCAGCCCCGTTTTCTTCCCAGTTTAATGAGCTTCTTCAAATTGATGCACACTGGATCTAAGTTCATTTCGCCGTGAGGCATGTGGGTTCGAGTCCCGCGCCACGCACCATTTTTACGGCTCAAAAAAGGACGGTTTCGCCATTCCTTCCGTCTGAATCAGTTTTCTACAGAGCGGGGCGCCGCCTTGAGAGAGAAGGTCCCCGTCATCCAGCCGAGAGATTCCACCACGACTTTCTTCGTGGCGGGATCGGCGGAAACGACCCTGTACTGTTCTTCGCCGGTTCCGGCTGTGCCAAGATTGAAACTGGAGCCGACGGATAAGGTCAAAGTGCGGTCGTTCATGGCGTTGACCAAACTCACACGCGGAACCGGATCATAGATCGGCTGATCGATGCGGCATGGGATGCGCTCCTCCCTGCCGACGCGCTGAATGTAAACAATAAGTTCCTGTGTGTTTTCGTCGATTCTGATGTCAATCCAACGGAAGTCGACGTTATTGTTCGTGAACGTGCCGTGCGCCTGGGAGGAGCGGGAGGAGTATAACGGGACGGAAACCAGACGCGGGCTGTTGCCGTTGACCACATTGAACACGGCAGTCCAATCTTTTTTGTCGGAGTGGGTCACATCGACATAAACAAGTTCGAGGTCGGGAAAACTCTGACGGCTGACGGCCGAAACGAAGATCTGGTTGATGAATCTCGGATGGCTAAGGGGGTCCCGGGGATCCGTCCCGGCCTTGCTCTCCTGCGCGAGAGTGAATCCGTCGGAATCCTCGTCCGAAGTTGGATCCTGATCCATCGGCTTGAACGGGATGCTGATCGTTTCGCCGGGGGTTCCGACGTCTTCCACCACGACTTGTTTCGTTGCCGGATCGGCGGAAACAACATGGTACAGTTTTTGCCCTGTCTTGGCGGTGCCGAGCCTGAAGTCGGCATCGACGGCGGTCGTAATGGTGCGGCCGTTCAGGGTATTGAAAAGAAGCACGCTCGGCACTGGGTCGCAGACAGGCTGCTTGATGCGACATGGAATGTACTCCTGTTTGCCAATGCGTTGGATATAGGCGACAAGTTCCGGCGATTTGTCGTCCGCTTCGATATCAAACAAGGTGAAGTCGACGTTGTTGTTCCTGAACGTGCCGACGTTGATTCTGACGAATTCGGAACGTTTGCGGTTGTTGCGGACGACGTTGAACGTGGCGATCCAATCCTTCTTGTTTGCCTTAGTCCTGTCGACGGAAACAAGTTCGAGGCCGGGGAACCGCTGTAGGATTACGTTCGAGACAAGAATCTCATTGATGTAATTCGGATGGCTGAGAGGGTCCGCGGGATCCGTCCCGGCGATCTGCTCCTGCTCCAGGGAGAATCCGTCGGAATCCTCGTCCGATGCCGGATTGACGTCGGCGGACCGCTCAGGCGGATCGAACAGCCTGGAATCGGGCTGTTCGGGCAGAAGAACCAACTGTTCGTAAGTGCCATCGACGGATTCCACGACGACTTCCTTCGTGGCCGGGTCGGCGGAGACAACGCGGTACCTTTCTTCCCCCGTCTTCACAGTGCCGAGCTTGAATTCGGAACCGACATCGACAGTAACAGGGCTGTCGAGAAGCGTGTTGATCAGGCGCACGCGCGGCACCGGGTCATAGACAGGCAGCTTGATGCGACAGGGAATGCGCTCCTGCTTGCCGACACGCTGGATGTAGGCAACAGGTTCCTGCGTCTTATCGTCCATATCAATATCGATCAAGCAGAAGTCGACGTTGTTGTTCTTGAAAGTGCCGATATTGATCCGAACGAATTCGGAACGTTTGCGGTTGTTGCGGACGACGTTGAACATGGCCTCCCACTCCTTCTTGTCGGCCTTGGTCATTTCGACGGAAACAAGTTCAAGTCCGGAGAACCGCCGCTGGCTGATCGCGGAAACGGATATCCGTGAAATATACGTCGGATGGCTGAGGGGATCGGTCGGGTCCGTTTTCGCCGTGTATTCTTGAAACAGCGTGAACCCGTCTGAATCTTCGTCGGAGTCTGGAGCTGTATCAGCGGAAATACCGAATTCCTTTTTCCATTCGTCCGGGATGTCGTTTTCGTTGAGATCGTCTTCGGCAGCACGGGCCTGCGGCTTTTTATTGTTGGGGATTTCGATGAAATATTCCAAGTCGGAATCGTCGTCGGGTTGGAAAGCGTCATCTTCCTGATCGCCTGATTCGACGCCCCAGTTTTTCATCCGTTCGTTCTGAAGTTCTTCCCTGAGCTCTTTCAGCTCCTTCTCCATTTTCCGCAATTTGTCATACGCATCCGTATCATCATGATCTCCGGTTTCGTCAAAAAGATCGATGACCACGTCAGAGCTCACGGCGCTTTCTTTTCCCCCGGATTTCCGGCTTTCATTCGTCTTTATGACAGGAGGAAGGACAACGCCAAGTAAGGCGGCAATAGCCAGAACGCCTCCCACAGCGGAGAAGACCAGAATTGGTGTTTTTTTCGGACTTTTCATAGGAGAATCCAACGGAAAGTTCAGAACATTCGGAATGAGATAGTTTTGCATAATATACTATCGTGCACGGACAAATCAAGCATAAAACTGAAAAAAGTTTTCCGGGACACGCCCTTCCCGCCGGCCGGGCCGTTTTTTCTCGTTTACGGCCGGAACGGTTCATATACATTGATAAACTCGAAAGTGGCTTTGTTTTTCACCCCTTTCATTCCGGTGTTTTACTGGACAGTTTCGAATTGATGCCCACGGACTAGGATTCTTCACCGTGAGGCATTCGGGTTCCAGTCCCGCGCCGAACACCATTGTTTCAACTCGACACCGTCTTCTCACTGTCCTCCGGGATCGCCCGGGATGGAGCGTTTTACCTCGCGACGGCCTCTTTTTTCCGCTTTTTTCGGGAAACGTGCTTGACATTCCGCGAAACGATGGTATAGTAAATACTATTCTCAATCTGAAATGAGGGCGTATAGCTCAGTTGGTTAGAGCGCCACGTTGACATCGTGGAGGTCGTAGATTCGAGTTCTACTACGCCCACCATCCTTTCCGAAACCGGAAGCGGATGGCAGATTGCTTTTTTGTTTTAAACTCCCTGCGTTTTTTCGGCATGGGTGTCCTGTGCCCGGATTTCGGTCATTGTCCCCTTGAAACGCGATTCCCGGATGTCAGAGGGCATGTCCCCCGGAAACTTTGATCACCTGGCCTGTGATCATCCGGGCCTGCTCGCTTGCCAAAAACAAAATCATTTCAGCAATGTCTTCCGGCTGGATCAGTTTCCCCATCGGGATCACCGGCACGACGGATCGTTCCAGATCGGTATCGATCCATCCTGTTTGAGTCGGGCCGGGCGCAACGCTGTTCACCGTTATTCCATACTTCGCCACCTCAAGAGCAATGCTGCGGGTCAGCGCTTCCAGAGTCGCTTTGCTCGCACCATAGGTGATTTGGCCTGCGAAAACCTGCGAGGCATCCGTGGAAAGGTTGATGATCCTGCCGTAATCGCCGCGGTGCCTGACCATCTCCCTTATCATCAGGATGCTGCCCCGGACATTGACCGCGAAGGTGTCGTCGATCACATTCCGGGTTATTTTCTCTATGGTATCGAGACCGTCCATATCGCCGTCCGCCGCATTGTTGACCAGGATATCGATTCTTCCGTATCGTTCCATGACATTCGAATAGATTTCCTTCACCGCGTCTTCGCTGGAAATATCGCTTTCCAGGATCATATGATCGGCGTTCATTTCCCGGAGTTTATTCTCAACGATATCCGCGTTTCCCGCATTTGCCTGGAAATATCTGTCCACCCCGTTTCTGTCCGTCCTGCCCTTGTCAAACGGCCTCGGTATTCTCTTGTAAACCAATACCACCTTTGCCCCCTCCCGGGCAAATGCGAATGCCGTCGTAGCTCCGATCCCCTGCGGGTTGTTCGCCCCCGTAATGAGAGCAACTTTATCCTTCAGCCCATAATCGACCATTGGTATTTCCTCCTCAAATTGAACAGAAAAAAGTTAAATCATCTGCGACGTGCGCGGGCGCCCCGGGGTCTTTTCAATTCCCATAAGCCGCCGCTCACCATCTTGCGCAGGCAGTAATCGCCAGCGGAAGGTACATAAACAGCAGATTCAGTCTTTGCCACAGGCCTTCATGATCGACGAACGTGTTCTTAAATGCTGGCTTGTCGGTCATGACAAATAACGAAAAGAAAACGAGCGCCAGAACAAAACTGATGATGCTCACGGTCCCCATTGCCCGGTTGTGATCTTTGAAGGAAAGGATCGCTACCAGAAGCGGCACAAAAAGAAACAGCATGAACCCGGCGACAGAGCCTGCCCCGTGGATCTTCGATGCGGCCGTGACGACGTCCCTTGACTCGTTTACGCTGAAAAAACAGGTGAAGATGCACGCCCCGACCGCAAAGACCGCGATGAACACGATCAGCAAGCTGGTGATCCCTCCCGATATGGAACGGAAATGATGGTGGATTGCAGGCAGTGCCAGCAAGAACAGGACGCCTTCCACAAGCATCCAGATATTGAACGGGATTCTCACTGGGCTGGACGGATTCCCGAGCACGCTGATCGACATCTTCAGGCTGTTGTATTCGCTGTAAAACAGAGACAGGAATAGTGACACCACAAGATCCCCGGCCATTGCGACCAATAGGAATACCCAGCCGTAAGAATTAAGCCTGTCCATATTCAAACCTTTCCATGACATGTCCCGATCTGGCAAACGAATCTTCGGAAGGCGGCAGGAAGCGTTTGATTAATCGTGAAAGAAAACCATTGCCAAAAAAACTGCCGAATACTACCGTTCTTCCGGTAAAGGAGACGGCGATATTCAGCAGAAACGGAGGGAGGCAAGGCCTCCCCCCTTAGTCGTACCCGATTCCATCTGGATGAGGGACCGGGCGCGGGATTTCTTACCTGTTATTTGTTGTCTTTGTAGACGACGATCTTGCCCTTCTCCTTGCCCGGGATGACCTTCATGCGGAGAGTGCCGGTGATCTTGGTGCCGACGCCGAGCTTGGTGAGCGGGACGTCGAGGGTTGCCTTCGGGTTGGCCTCGTCGGAAATAAGTTCCTTCTCGGTCAGCTCTCCTCTCCAGAGATTGGGGCCATAGGAGTGGGTGAGGTTCCAGTTGCCGGGCGTGATGTCTTCGAACACGTATTCGTCGACGCCTTCCTTAAGCATTATGATCGTGTTGCCGGCCTGGTTGTAGCTGGAGAATCCGCCCATTCCGCCGCCACGGCCGCCGCCGAGCTGGAGTTCAGCGCCGGTGCCGATGGTGGCGAGGGGGTTCTCGCGATACTTCGGAAGTCCGCTGGAGAACGCTTCGACCTCGAAGTAGTACTTCTCGGGAGCGGTGTTCAGGCTGTGCATGTAGAGCTTGTTGTCGCCGTAGACGATGTAGCTGTTGTACAGCTTGTTCGGCTCAATGCCGTAACGGACCACATATCCGTCGGCGCCTTCCACAGGCGTCCAGAGGAGGTTGGCCTCGCGGAGATCGTCGGGGTTGCGGACGGCCTTGAAGTCAGTGACCTTCGTGGTCTTCATCTTGTCGGTGGTGCCGAAGATGCGGAGGTCTTTGATGGCGAAAAGGGAGTTGTCATAGGTCGCGATGTTGGTGACCTTGACGTAGCGGGCCTTCACCGGCTTTTCGAACTCATTGTAGTCGTGCTTGAGCTCGAGGTTGTTTTCCGGCTTGTCGATGACCGTGGTCCAGTTGGTGCCGTCCGTGGAGACCTCGACCTTGTAGCACTGATAACGGGTGTCGGGACCAACAGAGCGTCCGCCGCCCATGCCGCCGAAGCCGCCCATCATGCCGCCGAAACCGCCCATGCCGCCGCCGAAACCGCCCATGCCACCGGCAGGAGCGCCACCAGCAGCGGGAGCACCGCCCTGGCCCTGGGGACGAGGACGATTGCCACCGGCAGGAGCGCCACCGGCGGGAGCCGCGCCAGCAGGAGCGCCGCCGCCGAAGCCGCCGAAACCGCCCATGCCACCGGCAGGAGCGCCACCAGCAGCGGGAGCACCGCCGCCGAATCCGCCGAAGCCGCCCATGCCACCGGCAGGAGCGCCACCAGCAGCGGGAGCGCCGCCGCCGAATCCGCCGAAGCCGCCCATGCCACCGGCAGGAGCGCCACCAGCAGCGGGAGCACCGCCGCCGAAGCCGCCGAAACCGCCCATGCCACCGGCAGGAGCGCCACCGGCGCCGCCAGCGGGAGCACCGCCGCCGAATCCGCCGAAGCCGCCCATGCCGCCGGCGGGAGCAGCACCGCCCGCGCCGCCGGCAGGACGATTACCACCGGCAGAGGCGTTCGCCTGCGGAGCTCTGACCTGATCCCAGTTCAGCTGGATGGCATTGATGCTGGCCTCGCCGCCGAGGTCGACCATGAAATATTCGCCGGGATTGCTTGTCTCGGCCGCCCAGCAGGTGAGGAAATCCTCGTCGAGGGCGTTGACCGCGGGATGGTTGGCGGCGGTGGAAGAGACCTCGGTGCGCTTCTTATAGGAGAGAAGCTTCCAGTCGGTATAGTTGTCCGCGCCGCCGACCTTGCGGTCGTTCGGGAAATATTGCGGATAATCGCCGTAGGCGGTATCGGAATACATCACGCCGTCCTTGTCCACGGCGGTCGGGAAGATCGCCAGCTCGGAGCCGCGTCCGTTTTCGCCGTAGTGCGCGGGGATCATGCAGATGGTCCAGAGGTTGCCCTTCTTGTCGTGGAAGGTGCTGCCGTGTCCGGCGCCGACCTCGAATCCGCTGGTCTTGAACGTGAGCGGGTTGTGTTCGGAATAGGTGAACGGTCCGGTGGGGCTGTCGGAGACGTACACGCCGTGGGAGTAGGAAATGAACTCGAGGCCGATGGCGGCGTACTGCAGATAGTACTTGCCGTTGTGCTTGGTCACCCACGGACCTTCGATCCAGGGAAACTCCTCGGGACCGTACTCGCGGCGGCCGCCGAAGATGGAGTAGATGACATCTTCGGGCTTGCGCGCTTCGAAGCCGTGGTTCTTGATGTCGCTGAAGAACAGCGGAATGGGCTCGGCCTTTTCCTTGAATGTCTTGGTGTCGAGCTCGACGACCTGGAACGGCATGATCTGGGACCAGCCGAAATACAGATACAGGCGGTCGCCGTCGGCGAACAGGTTGGCATCGCCGTAACGGTCGCTGCTGAGCTCACCGATCTTTTCCCAGGTACCGGCCTTGGGATCAATCGCCTTGTAGACGTTGCGGTTGTTCATTGAGCAGCCGATGAGCTCGCCCTGGAACTCCACGACGGAGACGACACCCGCGGGATAGTTGGGAGCGTCGACATAGGTCCAGTTCTGGAAATCCGGGGAGTACCAGTAACCTCTGCGATGCGAAACGAACAGATAGTAGTCATCTTTATAGATGAGTACGACGGGCTCGCCGCCGCGAACACCACGCTCATGTCCCACGAGGACGTCGAGGGGGTTGGCGAAAGTGTGTTTCGGCTTTGTCGACGACTGCGCGTACGCAGTAAGGCCGACAGTCAGGGCGCCTGTCATGGCAAGCGCGATCAGCAGTTTGGAATGTTTCATTGGCTACCTCAATCAATTCATTTTTTGAGAGAAGGTTTGGTTGATGTCTGTAAAGAATCGCCGGATGCGATCTTTTTGTTACCATATAATATGCCGCATTTTTGTTTTTGTCAAGGCTCAAAGGCGGGAAAAATGGTTTTTTCTTTGGTTTTCCAGAAGAAATCTGTCCCTTTTCGTCGTTCGCATCACGGTTGTACTGTTTTTTCCGCGGTATGCGAGGCACCGCTGCTTCGGTTTCAACGCGCCGCCGTATGCCCGGCCGACGTTATCTAACGCCGCATTTGTCACGTTTGAGCAAAAAACATATGCTTTTGATTAGAACCAGCATGGAATAAATGCTTTGCGGCGGTATATTTAGGATAAGTTCTCTTTTCCCGTCCAGCAATAACACTACGGAGGTTCATCCATGAAATCCACGATGCGTTCTCTCTTCCTCGTCGGCGCCACCTTTGCCGCTGCGATTCTCTCCACGGGCTGTGCCGCCCCTGACCGAAAGACTGCTGACACGTCGTCCGACTTCCACGACTGGGCGCCTACTCCGCCGATGGGCTGGAACAGTTTCGACTGTTTCGGCCTCAGCCTGACCGAGGCACAGGCGAAGGAACAGGCGGAAGCCATGATCAAACAGCTGAAGCCCTACGGCTGGGACGTCTTCGTGATCGACCACCAGTGGTACAATGACAATCAGAAGGGATTCCAGAGCGATGCCCGCCATCAGTTCTCCATGGACGAATACGGCAGGTTCATCCCCGGTCCGGAACGCTTCCCGTCCTCGAAGGACGGCAAGGGCCTGAAGCCGCTCGCCGACTACATGCACGAACGCGGCCTGAAGATCGGCGTGCACCTGATGCGCGGCATCCCGCGCCAGGCCGTCCGCGAGAACACCAAGGTCAAGGGCACGGACTATCATGCGCAAGATATCGTGAACATGCGGAGCACCTGCCCGTGGAACCAGGATATGTACGGCGTCGACATGAGCAAGCCCGGTGCGCAGGAATATTACGACTCGGTCTTCGAGCAGTTCGCAGAGTGGGGGCTCGACTTCATCAAGATCGACGACCTTTCCCGCCCGTACGCCACCGCAGAGATCGAGGCCATCCGCAAGGCCATCGACAAGTGCGGCCGTCCGATCATCCTCAGCCTCTCCCCCGGCGACACGCCCATCCAGAACGGCGAGCACGCCGACAAGCACGCCAACATGTGGCGCGTTTCCGACGACTTCTGGGATCGCTGGGCGCCCCTGTACGGCATGTTCGGCAGACTGCACCGCTGGGAACCCTACCGCATCAAGGGTTCCTGGCCGGACGCCGACATGCTTCCGTTCGGCATCATCCAGTTCAACCGCAAGACCAATTTCACGCAGGAAGAGCAGCGTCTGTGCTTCACCCTGTGGTCGATCGCACGCTCCCCGCTCATCCTCGGCGCGGACATGACCAAGCTCGATGACTGGACGCTGAAGCTCCTCACGAATAAGGAAGTCATCGAGATCAACCAGAACAGCGAGAACAACCGCCAGCTTTCCCAGAAGGGCGACCTCTTCGTCTGGACCGCCGACGTTCCCGGCAGCAAAGACAAATACGTCGCGCTCTTCAACGCCTCCACGCCGGGCAGGCAGAGCGTCGATTACCTGAAGGCGAAGCACCGCAGCATCCTGATCGGCGGATCCGGCGAACGCGAAGCGGTCATCAAGGCCGACATCGGCGGTTCGAAAGCCTTTGCGCTGGCCGTGACAGACGGCGGCGACGGCATCAACTACGACCATGCCGCATGGCTCGAACCGGTCATCTCCGGTCCGGCGGGCACGAAAAAGCTCACGGAACTTCCGTGGAAGAGCGCCTCGCAGGGTTGGGGCAGCACCCGCATCGGTCAGACCACGGACGGACGCGCCATCGACGGCATCGGCACGCACGCCGCCTCACTCATCATTTACGAGCGCCCGGAAGGCTACGATACCATCACCGCGCGCGGAGTACTGGCAGACGGCACCGAAAGACAGGGCGGCACGATCGAATTTCTCATCCTCACAGACGAGGCGTTCGACGTGGAAGTGAAGGATACCTCGGAAGTCTCCGTGGATTTCTCCGAGCTCGGCATCGGCAAAAAAGCCAAAGTCCGCGACCTCTGGGAAGGGAAGGACCTCGGCACCTTCGAGGGCTCCTTCTCCCGCGTCCTGAAATGCCATGACGCGGGCGTTTACCGCATTACTCCGCTCGACTGAGCGGCATTGAACTTGCCAGGGCGAATCTCCAGTCCAGGAGATTCGCCTTCTTTATGCCGCATGCTGCATATATTTGAGGTAAAAACGCCTCGGGTGGTTCAGTCTTCCGCGGTCAGATTGAGGAACACTGCTTCTTTGTGCTGAGTACGGAACCAGGACGCCTGCCTGCGCGCGTACTGGCGCGTGGCGATCACGATGGACTCCAGCAGTTCGGCGCGTGTCATCTTTCCCGCGAGGTAATCGCCGATCTGGGCATATCCGATGGCCTGCCATGCGGTCGGCGCATCCAGAAGGCCCTTTGCGAGCATCGTTCCCGCCTCCTCGATCCAGCCGGAATCGAGCATGACCCCGGCGCGTTTGCGAATCCGGTTCACCAGGTCGGCGCGGTCGCGGACCAGCACGAACTGCGCGAACGCCGGATCCGGGGCGGATTCGCCGGAATGCAGTTCGGAGATCTGTTTGCCGGAGAGCAGGAAGACTTCGCGGGCGCGGATGAGCTTGCGCCGGTGCGGATAGAAACGTTTGAAATCAAGAGGACATTCGCGCTCCATGACGGACGCGAGCTCCGGGAAATGTTCGTCGTTGTCGTAGGCGGCGTCCAGTTCGTCGCGCAGAGTCTGTTTTGCGGGGAGGACGTCCAGCCCGTACACCAGCGCATGCAGATACAGGCCGCTGCCGCCGGCCACGACGGGAAGCCGCCCGCGCGCACGGATTTCGCCGATGATGCGGAGAGCGTCGGTGCGGAACCGGAAGACGTCGGACTTCTCCGAAATGTCCATGGAGTCGATCAGATGGTGCGGCACCTGGCGGCGTTCTTCCGCGGTCGGCTTGGCGGTGCCGATGTCGAGTCCGCGGTAGAACTGCATGGAGTCGGCGGAAACGATCTCGCCGCCGCATTCTTTCGCGAGGGTGAACGCAAGCTCGGATTTGCCCGCCGCGGTCGGACCCATGATGACGGGGATGCCGGGCGTCCGGCGGATCGCGTCAAGCAGATTTCGCAGCGTCGCCGCCGTCATTCCGTTTCGCCTCGGTTTTGTCTTCGGGCCGGAAGAACGAGGAAATCACGAAGAGAGCCACGCCGCAGCAGATGGCCGAATCCGCCACGTTGAACGACGGCCATTCGGCGAGGTCGCGCCAGTGGAAGCGGAGAAAATCGATGACCGCTCCGTGCCAGAGCCGGTCGGTGCAGTTTCCCGCGATGCCGGATGCAACCATCAGCAGAGCGAAGCAGCGTTCCGGCCAGCCGGCGGAAAGTTTGCGGAGAAAAAGGATCAGCAGCACGAATGCGGCGATGGAGATGGCGAACGGCAACCACGGCAAATCATGAAACATGCCCCATGCGGCACCCTTGTTCGTGAGGTGCGTAAGGTCGAAGAAGCCGGGGATGACCGTGATATGGTCATGCAGTTCGATATGGTGCAGGACGAGCGTTTTTGTGACCTGGTCCAGGATGACCAGCGCCACGGCGGTTACGGCTGCCGCCAGGATGATGCGGCGTTCCCGGGACGAACCGGGCGTCATGCGGGCTTCTGCGGTGAAAAACTTCATTGCGGGGGCAGATAATACGGGAAAAAGATTGGATGCAAAGGGGATCATGCAAAACGGCGGCCGGCAAAGCGTGGCCGCCGTGTGATTCCGGTCGGAAAGGCGTCAGCGATGACGGCGGTCGGGTCCTTCGCTCTTCTCCTTGTTCGACTTGCAGGCCACGCAGAAACGGGCGTAAGGCTTGATCTCGAGGCGGGCGGGGCTGATTTCCTTGCCGCACTCCATGCAGATGCCGTACTCGTTTTCATCGAGGCGGACCAGAGCCTCGTCGATCATTTCGATCACGGTTCCTTCGTCGGAAAGGAGCCCGAGCTCGAAATCATGCTGGAAATTGTCGCTGCCGAGGTCGGCCATATGTGTTGCCATGCCTGCGCCGGGGCCGGACTTCTTGTTGGTCAGGGCATCGTCGCGATGGATGTTCAGCTGATCCTGGTAGGAGGCCCGCAGTCCGAGCAGGAGTTCCCGGTAATGATTTTTCAGCTTCTGCGGGATGTGGGACTTGCGGATAATGTGTCCGTTTGCCTCGGCCTGATTCTGAAATGCCGCGACTTCTGCTTTCGTGACGATGCGGCCATGATGGGATGCCTGGACGTCTTTGTTCTTGTCCGCCTTTTTCCTTGCGGGAGCGGAGGGGGTGAACGCGGCGCCGTTTTTGGGAACAGCTTTCAAGGGGGCTTTGAAAACGCGCTGTTCAGCAGCGGGAGCTTTGGCGGCAGGTTTTTTCGCGGGCGCGGCCTTGGCGACAACCTTCTTCGCCGGAGCGGCCTTCTTCGCGGGCGCGGCTTTCTTGACGGGCGCGGCCTTGGCGACAACCTTCTTTGCCGGAGCGGCCTTCTTCGCGGGCGCGGCCTTGGCGACAACCTTTTTTGCCGGAGCGGCCTTCTTCGCGGGCGCGGCTTTCTTGACGGGCGCGGCCTTGGCAACAACCTTCTTCGCGGGCGCGGCTTTCTTGACGGGCGCGGTCTTGGCGACAACCTTCTTCGCCGGAGCGGCTTTCTTCGCGGGCGCGGCCTTGGCGACAACCTTCTTTGCCGGAGCGGCCTTCTTCGCGGGCGCGGCCTTGGCGACAACCTTCTTTGCCGGAGCGGCCTTCTTCGCGGGCGCGGCCTTGGCAACAACCTTCTTCGCAGGAGCGGCTTTCTTCGCGGGCGCGGCCTTCTTCGCAACAGCCTTGGTCTCGGCCTTCTTGACGGGCGCGGCCTTCTTCGCAACAGTTTTTGCCAACGGCTTGGAAGCCGGTTTCATGACCTTTTTGGTCTCAGTCTTCTTCATCTGCTACAACTCCTGGTTTTGCGGCTGACAAATGCCGGATCAAAGTGTTTTTGTGCTTATGGATCATGACGGAGCGCGTCCTTATCACCATGTGAATCCGGGGCAGCCGATCGGTCTAGTTCCAATTGAATTATTTAAAATAGCACTAAAAGTATGATAATCAAGCCTGAAGAATTGAAAAAAAGGAAATTCGCTGTATATTTTTAAGGCCGGACTCCCCGCCGCGCCTCATTTCCCGATGCGGCATTTGTCCCGTCACAGCGATTCAAACACCCTGGAGACACCATGATCGACCTTCATATGCACAGCAACTGTTCCGACGGAACCCTGACTCCGGAAGAGCTTGCCTCCGCCGCCCTGAATATGGGGCTGGAGGCGGCTGCGCTCACCGATCATGACACGGTTTCCGGCGTGGAACGCTTTCTGTCCGCGGCGGCCGGTACGCGCCTTCATGCCGTGGCCGGGGTCGAACTGGCGAGCATGCTGTTCAACAAGGACATCCACATCGTCGGCCTGTTCATCGATCCGCGCGATCCGGCTCTGTTGTCCATGCTGGAGCAGCTTCGCGCCTGGCGTGAGGAGCGCAACTTGCAGATGATCGAAAAGATCCGTTCCAAAGGATATGAGATTACCGTGGACGAGGTCCTGGCCGAGGCCGGAGGCGAGAGTGTCGGGCGTCCCCACATGGCATCCGTGCTCGTTCGGAAAGGGTATTTCCCGGATATGCAGAGCGTGTTCAACCGTCTGATCGGACGCAACGGCTCCTGCTATGTGCTTCGCAAATATGTCCCCGTCGACGCCTGCATCCGGCTGATCCATGGCGCAGGCGGCCTGGCGATCTGGGCGCATCCGCTTCATGCCGCACGCGGGTCGCGTGCCACGCTTCGCAAAATCGGGTCGCGGCTCGTCTGCTATGGGCTTGACGGACTGGAATGCTACTATTCGATGTTTTCCGAGGAGCAGCAGCGCGACGCGCTGGAATTCGCGCGCGGACGGTCTCTGCTGGTCTCCGGCGGAAGCGATTTTCACGGGGCGTCCCATCCCCAGGTCAAAATGGGCACGGGGATCGACAACAACCTGGCGATCCCGTATGAAATCTTCGAGCGGCTTCTGGTCGCAAAGCAGAACAGGGATTCCCATGACGGCGAAAAAACAAGTTGACGGCATCGTGATGCTTCATAACCTTTATACCCGGCTGGAAGATGTGCTTCCGATGCCGGGACCCGGCGCTTGCGTCGAGCTCGACCTCGGCTGCGGCGACGGCGAATTCGCATTGACTCTGGCGGCCCGCCGCCCGGACGTGTACATGATCGCCGCGGACATGCTCCTCGGGCGCGTCCGCAAGGTGCGGAAACGTGTTCTGCGCGACGGCATGACCAATCTGCACGTTCTGAAGAGCGAATCGCGCGTGCTGATCTCCCGTACGATCCCGGATGCCTTCGTTGACCGCGTGCATCTGCTCTGCCCCGATCCGTGGCCGAAAGCGAAGCATCGCTGCCACCGTCTCGTCACCTCGGACATCATGGCGCAGTTCGCCCGCATTCTGAAGCCGGACGGCGTGTTCCACTTTTCCACGGACAATGCGGAGTATCTTGAGATCGCGGACCGGACCGTTGCCGGATCGGGGCTGTTTGCCCCCTCCGACACAGCGCTGATCGCCGATGTCGCGGACATCAAGACCGGGTTCGAACTGCTCTGGGAGTCCGAGGGCAAGACGGTAACGCACCGGGCGTGGCGCAAACTCTGATCTTCCAGGGATGCCTGGCGTTTCAACTTGCGCCGATCGCATGCCGGAATGACCCGGCGGCGCTTTTTTCCGCTTTTTTTGGAATTCTTCGGAAAAACGACTTGATTTGACAGCCGGAGTATGGTATATTGCTTTATAAAGTATGTTTCTGAACTACAACACTGTCATTTGGAGATAACAATCATGAAAAAATCCCTCAAGCTCGCCGTCATTTCCGCTTTCGCCGTCCTCGGCTCCATCGTTGCGACCTCCTGCGCCGCTCCGCTGCCCGTCGGCTGCCTCTACACCGACATCACCCTGCCCGGCTCCGTCGGCGACGGCAATCTCGACAAGTCCGTGAACCGTTACGGCTCCGCCTCCTGCTACAGTATTCTCGGCTGGGTCGCCGGCGGCGATGCCTCCATCAACGAAGCCGCGGTCAACGGCAATATCGACAAGATCGCCTGGACGAGCTTCCATGCCACCAACTATTTCGGCATCTACGGCATCTACAAGACCGAAGTTTTCGGAACCGGCAAGGCCTTCGGTCCCGATCAGACCCTCGCCCCCTCCTCCGGCTCGGATAAGAAATAATCGCTTCTGTCCGGCCCGATTCAGCCGGAATTAGCTTCTCATCGGCGGTTTCCCGGCGGCTTTGCGGTTTCCCGCGGAGCCGGAAGGGGAGCCGCCTTGTTTTTTTGGTAAAAAGCGGGTCCAGCGCCCGAACGGATTGTTGCCATGACCTTTCTTGAGCTGAAAAACAAGCTTGCGGAACGTTTCTCGGAGGCCGGATTCGAGTCTCCCGACCTCGAGGCGCATTTCATCGTCTGCGAGGCCGCCGGGATCCCCGACAGGGAATTTGCGCTTCATGCCCATGAACCGGTCGATCCCGGGACGCAGGACAGGGCGGGATCTTTCCTGACGCGCCGGCTGGCGAACGAGCCGTGGCAGTATATTTTCGGACATGCTCCGTTCCGTGATCTTGAACTTGCAGTCGGTCCGGGTTGCCTGATTCCGCGGCCGGAGACGGAGTATTCCATTGACCTCATGCTCAATGGCCTTCCGCATGGCGCGTCCATCTGCGAACTCGGGGTTGGCAGCGGTGCGATCTCGCTTGCGCTTGCCTCGGAACGTCCCGATTCGACGGTCATAGGGACCGAGCTTTCCCCGGACGCGCTGAAGTGGGCGGAACGCAACCTGAAAAAGCTCGGACTGCCCAATGTGACGTTCCTGCGTGGCGACCTTTTTGAACCCGTCGCCGGACGTACGTTCGATCTTGTTGCGGCGAATCTGCCGTACATTCCCGAAGGCGACCGAGGCAGGATTCCGCCGAACGTGCGGGATTACGAGCCCCCTGAAGCGTTGTTCGCCGGAGCGGACGGCCTGGGTGTCATAACACGTGCTCTGAAGGATGTCCCGGCGTTCCTGAATCCCGGCGGACGCATCTTTTTCGAGCTTGATCCCTGCAACGCGGAGAAGGCGCTGTCGCTTGCCTCGCAATTCCTGCGCCGGGCTGTCCTCCTGAACGACCAGTACGGCGCGGTGCGTTTCCTTGCGGCGGAGCGCTGACGCACCTCAATGGAACGGACGCAGGAGCGCGATCACCTGCCCGAGCATTCCTGGGCCGGGTGCCGAATCCATCATCACCTGACGGCAGACCGGTGAGCCGCGTCCCTGCTCCAGCACCAGCATGCCGGGATGGAGGCGTTCAGGCCGTGTCCAGACGATCAGGATGTCGCCCGGATTCACCTCCGGCACCTGTCCTCCGAACAGGCCGAACCGCATTGCGAAAAGATCCCTGGCGCAGACATTCTCCGGCACCAGGCTGGAGTCCACATGATAATAGGATGTCGGTGCGCCGGATGTATTGCTGTTCCTGAGATAAAATGGAATGCAGACCGGAAGTTTCTGCGGCAGGTCGGCTCCCATCCCGACGGGGCGGATGCTTCGGCGGCGTCCTTTTTGCCGTACGACGACCCGCTTCCGTTCCAGGGCAGCGATATGCGCAGCTGCCGTGGACGGCTTGATGGAGAAATACTCTGCGATGTCGTAGAGGGTCGGGGAGATGGTGTTTTTGCCGATGAAATCGCGGATGAAATTCGCGATCTCAAACTGCCGTTTTGTGATTTTCTTCATTGCGCTCGGACCTTGGTCTGGATCGACGCGCCCGGCAGCAGATGCGTCCGGGGACGGCGAGATTGAAAAATGTAATTTTTTTCGAATAAAATACAATACAACGGCAAGCAGAAGCTTTCAAATAATTGTTGCAACTTTTTTGAAAGTATTTTCATAATACGCATATAAATATACGCATGTCTTTCCATTGATCTTATGCCGAAAAGGCGCGGGAACGCCTTGACTTTTCCCCGGTGGCATGATATCTTATTTAGTATCAATGTTCCGATTCACTTTTACGACAGAAAGGGATACTTCTGAACCATGAACGCGTGCGACCTCAAAGGAAAAGCCGTTGTCTTCCTCGGCGACGGCATGGCCGATCTTCCCATTCCCGAACTTGACGGCAAGACTCCGCTTGAAGCCGTTCCGACCCCGACCATGGACATGATCGCCGCAAAGGGGGCTTCCGGTACGTTCCTGACCCTCCCCGAGGGCTACCCGACCTCCTCGGACGTGGCAAATATGTCCGTGCTCGGCTACGCCCCGTCGCTGTATTATCCCGGACGAGGCCCGATCGAGGCGGTAAGCCAGGGCATTCCGCTGGCTTCCGACGACGTCGCCTGGCGCTGCAACCTGATCACTGTGGAGAACGGCGTCCTGAAGGATTACTCCGCCGGACACATCACGAAGGAGCATTCCCGCATTCTGATGGAGGCTCTTCAGGAGCGTTTCGGCTCCGACAAGCTGACCTTCTACCCTGGCGTCAGCTATCGCAACCTCCTGATCCTGCACGGTTCCGAGTTTTCCCCGAACGTCGGCTACTACAAGCCAGACTCCTCTCAAGACATCCCCGTCGCCGAGCTTCCGTGGACCGCACTGGACGATACGCCGGAAGCCGCCCACACGGTGGAATTCCTGAACAAGCTCTGGGCGGATGCCGCGGCATTCCTGGCCGAACATCCGCTGGTGAAGTCCGGCGAGGCGAAGGGCAATGCCATCTGGCCGTGGAGTCCGGGCAGGACCCCCTCGTTCCCGAAGTTCACGGAGCGCTACGGCGGAAAGACCGGGGCGGTCATCACCGCGGTCGACGTGATTTCCGGTATCGCCAAATGCGCCGGAATGGATGTGATCCCCGTCGAGGGCGCCACCGGCTATATCGACACGAACTACGAGGGCAAGGCCGCCGCGGCCGTCCGCGCGATCGAAGACCATGATTTCGTGTATGTTCACCTCGAGGCCATCGATGAAACCGGGCACGAGGGCCGTCTCGACCTCAAGATGCAGGCTATCCGCGATTTCGAGAACCGCATCATCAAGCCCGTCGTCGAAGCGCTTCAGGGGCGCGGCGTCACGTTTGCCGTTCTCCCGGACCACCCCGTGCCGCTTTCCATGCGACAGCACACCCGCACCCCCGTTCCTGTCTGCATCTGGGGCCCGCACATTCAGCCCGACTCCGTCTCGGAATACTCGGAGAAAGCGGCTCCCAACGGCTCGCTTGGCTTCATGACTGGTGACGCCTTTATCCGCATGGTGCTGGACCTCTGACGGAAAAAAAGTTCCCTTTTTCTCCTGATTTGCTTGACTTTGCAGAAACAGGTCTTACATTACTATAACGATTCCGCGCATTCTTTCGGAAAGGCCGCCTATGTCCAAATTGCTTTCCATTCTGTTCGCCGCAGCTCTCATCTTGTGCAGCGGCTGCAAAAGTACCGTTGACAACAGCAACCGCACTTCGACGGAGCTTTGCCGTTACATGATGCAGAAAACGGGCGGCACGTTCGACGGAGAGATGGCGGTGGAGCCAATCCGGGCATCGGAGGGGTTCGCCTTGAAAGTCGCCAACCGCCAGGTCGCTTTCTACAAGTTCAACCTGAAGTGGAAGAAGGCGCGCGCGAAGATCGAGTACGTGGATAAGAACAAGTTTATCTACATCTACGGGTTCAAGTTTCCGGCCGTCTCCAACGGTTCGTTCATCATGGTCGACTATGAGGACAATCCGTTGAAAGACAAACTGCTCGAAGCGTTCAAAAACTTCTGAGCCGGGCAGTGGCGGTTTTCACGGGTCAGGGCACGACCGTCTGCACCAGCACCATGTACACTGCCGTCCCCGCCAGAATGGACACCAGGGGATTCCTTTTCCACAGCTGAAGCACCACGACCACGCCTGCTGCCGCAAGTTCCGCCAGCCCGAACATGTGGTCTATCGGCGCACGGTCCCGCACGTAGCATGCGAAACAGTAAACCACCAGCATGGCGATCGCCGCCGGGGAGAGCACTTTGCCGATGCTCAGGATCAGGGCAGGAGGGCGTTTCCCCGTACCGAAGAACAGGAACGGCAGGGCGCGGAGCAGGAACGTGACGCCGGCTGTGACGGCGGTCAGGAGCAGCAGATATTCCGTGGATGTCCCGCTCATGATTTCGCCTCGCGTTTCGCGGATTCAAGTCTTTCCAGAGGTTTCCGGAAGATGACCAGTGCGGACAGCATCAGGACCATGGACGGGATCAGCATTTTTTCCGCTCCGAAGACCAGGGCGCAGACGGTGGAAGCCACAAGGCCGACCGCGGCGTAGACGCGGTTTTTATGTTCGCGGCACTGGTCTGTCAGGATCACCAGGAAGAGCGCGGTCATGGCAAAGTCGATGCCATTGTTCGGAAACGGCAGGGCGGCTCCGGCGAGCGCGCCGGCTGTGACGCCTGCGATCCAGTAGCAGTGGTTCAGGGCCGCGAGCGTGATGCAATACAGGATCGAGTCGCCCCCGGGCGGCACGTTGTTTTCGACTTCGAGCGCGTAGGTCTCGTCGGTCAGGCTCCAGATCAGGTAGAGCTTCTTTGCCGGCGGGAGCCCGCGGAAGCGTTCGATGAGGGAGAGCCCGTACATGGAGTAGCGGACGTTGAGGCAGACGGTCAGCAGCGCCACGTCAAGCATCGGGCGTGCCGTGCGGATCCAGTCCACGAGCATGAACTGCAGCGCGCCGGAAATGCTGGTGGCGCTGGTCAGAAAGGCCCAGAGCGCGGGCAGCCGGATCCCGCTTTTCGCGGCCAGCAGGACGCCCGCCGCGAATCCCATGGTGGAATAACCCATCAGGACTGGCAGCGAGCTGATAAACGCTTGTTTCAGGACCGGTTTCTGCTTCTGTTTCATGTCGGTGTTTGCCTCAAAATGGAAACATCTAATATATCACCGTTCCCGAGAAAAACAATACATTTTTCTTTTCTTTTTCTCCTTTTCGCTTCTCCTGTGCGCTTTTGTCTTGAAATCGGAGCATTTATGCTGTATATTATATTTTAATCTTAAAAAAACACTGCACTGCCGGTTTCCAGTTCCCTGCACGGAGCCGGCCGAATAAGGATTTTTCTCATCATGAGCGACAACAAGACCCCAGCCGGGAAGGCCGGGGCGGCGGTTTCCTCCTCGGATCCGGCGGAATGCACGCTGGCGGACCTTCCTGTCGGCCAGACTGCCACCGTGATCAACATGAAGCCGTCCCTGCGCGGAAAGAAGAAATTCGCGGACGTCGGGATCGTGCCGGGCGTCGAACTCCAGATGGAGGCGCACGCGCCGTTCGGCGGCCTTCTCCGCATCAAGGTCATGGAGAGCAGTCTTTCCATTCATCGCGACGACGCTGCGAACATCATAATCCGTAAGCAGGAGCTTTCATGAGCCGGAAATACCGGATCGTCCTGGCCGGCAATCCGAACTGCGGCAAGACCACGATTTTCAACTGTCTTACCGGAGCGCGTCAGCATGTCGGCAATTACCCCGGCGTGACCGTGGAGAGCAAGACCGGCGGCTTTACGCTCGGCGAAGACGAGATCGAGCTCATCGACATTCCCGGCATCTACAGCCTGTCCTCCAGTTCGCCTGAGGAGGGCGTCGCTTTCGAGGAGCTCACCAGACCCGGGATCGACCTCATCATCAACGTCATCGACTCGTCCATCCCCCAGCGCAGCCTCTACCTCTCCACTCAGCTCGCCGAGCTCCATATCCCGATGCTCATCATCTTCAATATGAGCGACGAGGCGAAGAAGAAGGGGCTCAAGTTCAACATCCCGAAGCTCCAGTCCTATTTCGGATGCAGCATCGTGCAGACGGTCGGTTCCCGCGGAGACGGCATCGACAAGCTCAAGACCGCCCTCGCCGAAAGCCTGCTCCATCTCGAGGACCACGATGTCCCCAAGCTTACCTACGGCGCCGACGTCGACGATGCCATCCGCGAGATCGTGCAGTGGATCGAACCTGCCATGACCGACCGCGTGCGTCACATCCCCGCCCGCTTCTTCGCCATCAAGCTCCTGGAGAAGGATACCTGCGTGATGCGCATGAACGAATTCCAGGGGCTCGACGCCATCATCGACGCCCAGATCGCGCATCTCTACGCCCGCCACGCCATCAAGGCCGAGACCTTCATGGCGGACTGCCGCTACGCCATGATCTCCGGTGCCTGCCGCGATGCCATTTCGTTCACGCAGGAACGCCGCCGCGAGATCTCCGACAAGATCGACGCCGTCGTCACCAACCAGTGGGTCGGGCTTCCGCTTTTCTTTGCCGTCATGTATCTCATGTTCTGGTTTACGTTTACCTGTGCCGCCCCGATCACGGCCGGGATCGAATGGATGTTCGGCTGGATCCAGAGCCTCATCGAACGTTTCTGGTCGCCGGATGCCCTGCCGGTTCTCCGCAGCCTGACAATCGACGGCGTGATCCACGGTGTGGGCGGCGTGGTCGTCTTCCTGCCGAATATCCTGTTCCTCTTCCTCGCGATCGCGTTTCTTGAGGATACCGGCTACATGGCGCGCGCGGCATTCGTGATGGACGGCATCATGCGGAAATTCGACTTGCAGGGCAAGAGTTTCGTGCCGCTGGTGCTCGGGTTCGGCTGCAATGTTCCTGCCATCATGGCGACGCGCAGCATCGAGTCCGAACGCGACCGCCGCACGACGATTCTGGTGCTGCCGCTGATGAGCTGCGGTGCGCGCCTGCCGATCTACGTGCTGCTGGTCCCCGCCTTTTTCGCGGTCAAGTACCAGGCGTTCGTGATGTTCCTGATCTATGCGATCGGCGTGGCGTTTGCGATGCTTGGGGCCAGGCTCCTCAAGTCCACGCTGTTCAAGGGCGACGGCGAGGTCTATCTGATGGAGCTTCCGCCCTATCGCGTTCCGACCGCGAAGAGTATCCTGCTGCACATGTGGGACCGCGGCGTGATGTACCTGAAGAAGGCCGGTACAATCATCCTCGGAGTGTCCGTGCTGCTCTTCATCGCCAACAATTTCCCGGAGAAGACCGTGTTCGATGCGGACTACGGCGCGCAGATCATGGCCGTCGCCGCCGATACGACGTTGACTCCCGAGGAGCAGGCGACTGCCGTCAAGCGCATCGAAAACCGCCGCAGGGCCGAGGCTGCGGAATACACCATTTCCGGGCGCGTCGGCAAGTTCTTGGAACCCGCTTTCAAGCCCATCGGTTTCGATTGGCGTGCCACGACCGCCGCGATCGGCGCACTGGCCGCCAAGGAAGTCTTCGTCTCCCAGCTCGGCATCCTGTTTGCGGAGGGCGAGGTCGCCGAAGACGCTCTGGAGGACGAACAGGAATCTCTGCGTCAGCTGCTCCGGCGCGCCTACACTCCTTTGCAGGGGTTCTGCATGATGCTGTTCTGCCTGCTTTCCATCCCGTGCCTTGCCACGCTTGCGATCATTCGCAGGGAGCTGAACTCGTGGAAATGGATGTTCCTCGAAGCCGCCGGTCTTTTTGCGCTGGCGTACGTGACCACGCTCGTCGTTTACCAGATCGGCCTGCTCCTGAAGATCGGCACGAATTATCTGCTTTGAGTTGGCGGCGAACATGAAACGAAATCCGAAGCCAGGTCCGGGAAATCTTCTGATGCGCCGCCGGTTCACCCTGGTCGAACTTCTGATCGTGATCGCGATCCTCGTGATTCTGACCGGTCTGATCCTGCCCGCGCTTTCCTCGTCGCGGGACAGCGCCCGTCTGGCCCTCTGCCTCGGCAATCTCCGCGAGGTCACGCTCATGCACCTGTTCTATGCCGACGCGAACAACGGTGCCTTCTGTCCCGCTTGGGACGTTTCGTTCGACAGCTGGGAATCCTCCTCAAATCATCGTGGCCCCGGCATCCTCTCCCGCGTTGTCCCGGAATCCAGCGCCGCCACGGGGCGCGTGTTCGAGTGTCCCTCGGCGAAATCCTCGCTCTACACCAATCTCGCCTGGACGGCCCGTTTCGCCGGATACGGCATGAACTACCAGCTTTCCTTCTCCGATCCCTCCGCGTCCCCGCCGAATTTCCGTCCCTGCCGCATCAAGCAGATCAGGAATCCGTCGATGCTGCTCGTGCTGTCGGATACCGCCTGTTTCCTTGCCGGAAGTAACGGCCGGCCCTCGCCAACGGCATTTCTCTACAACCCGACTTCCGGCAGGGGCGGCTACTCCGATTTCCGCCATTCCGGCAAATGCGCCGTTTCCTTTGTGGACGGTCATGCCAGGCCCTGGACGGACTTCACTCCGCGTCCGTCGGATTCGTCCGGCTGGGAAAAACGCGTCGGCTACCTGGCCTCCGACGACGTCATGTACGACCCGTTCCTGAAAGGGGAGGACAAACCGGAGATCGAAGTCGTTGGACCGGAAGATGTTCCGCTCCTGATCTCGCCCGGGCCGGTGTCCGTGGATATTTCTCCGGCGATTTCGCCCGGGCCGATGTCCGTGGGTATTTCTTCGAAGATCTCGCCCCGGCCGGAGAATTGACTGTCTGCGCGGGGGTGCCGCTCTCCGCGGCGGAAAATCCGCATCTTTCGGGATATCAGCGTCCGGGATGACGCTTTTATGCTTGTTTATTCGGAAAAGCATGCTATATTATTGTTTGCGCATTTAAAGCGACCTGCACATTCCATTCACCCATAACACACCCACAGGGGAAATCATGAACAGTGCTTTTTCCTACCTCGGAGAAGTGGAGCCCGACAAGGGCAACCTGATCAAGGGGCTCCAGCTCATCCAGACCCGCGAGGGGTACGTCTCGAACGACGGCATCCTGGCGGCCGCCGAGCATTTCGGCATTCCGGCCGCGGAAGTCGAAGGCGTCCTCACGTTCTACGCCCAGTTCAAACGCACCAAACCCGGCAAGTACAAGCTCAGCGTCTGCGACGGCACCGCCTGCCACATCAAAGGCTCCACGCAGATCCGCGCCTGGGTCTCCGCCGAGCTCGGCATCAATGACGGCGAGACCACCGAGGACGGCCTCTTCTCCATCGAGACCGTCGCCTGCCTCGGCTGCTGCTCTCTCGCCCCCGTCCTCTCCATCAACGGACGCGTCTACGGCAAGCTCGACCGCAAAAGCCTGACGAAGATCCTCAACGAGTACAAAGCGAAAGGCTGATCCGACATGGCTGACATCAAACGCATCAAAGTCGGGACCGCGTCCTGCGGTCTGGCCGCCGGAGCCGGAGCAGTCCTGGAAGCTCTCCGCAAACAGGCGGGCGCCATCCCGGTCGACGAGGCCGGCTGCATGGGCCACTGCTACGCCGAACCCATCGTGGAACTCGAACTTACCGACGGCACCAGCATCTTCTATGCCCGCGTGAAGGGCACCGACGAGGCCGCAGCCGCCATCCTTGCCCAGAGCGAGGAGGGACGGTTTGTCTTCCCGGAGAAGCGCTCCAAACTCGAAAAACTCCTCGTGACCCGCCTCGCGGGCCGCATCAATCCCGTCTCCCTCGACGAGTATAAGGCCAACGGCGGCTTCTCCGCCCTCGAAAAAGTCTTCGCCATGACGCCCGAACAGGTTGTTGACGCGGTGAAGGCTTCCGGCCTCCGCGGACGCGGCGGCGCGGGCTTCCCCACCGGCATGAAGTGGAGCTTCCTCGCGGCCAAGAAAGTCCCGGACAAAGTTCAGATCTGCAACGCCGACGAAGGCGACCCGGGCGCGTTCATGGACCGTTCCATGATGGAAAGCGTTCCCTACCAGGTCCTCGAAGGCATGCTCATCGGCGCGTACGCCACCGGCGCGACCCGCCTCTTCATCTACTGCCGCGCGGAATACCCGCTGGCCATCAAGCACCTTACCATCGCCATCGAGGAGATGAAGAAGGCTGGCCTCAACAAGCTCCCGAACCGCGAAGCCCCGCTTGAGATTACCATCAAGGAAGGCGCCGGCGCGTTCGTCTGCGGCGAAGAGACTGCCATGATCCACTCGCTCGAAGGCAAGCGCGGCACTCCGCGTTTCCGCCCGCCGTTTCCCACGGACAGCGGCTGGAACACGCTCCCGACCGCCATCAATAACGTCGAAACGTTCGCGAACATCCCGATCATCTTCCAAATCGGCGCGGATGCCTATGCTGCCATCGGCACCGAAAAGAGCAAGGGCACCAAGATCTTCGCCCTCGCCGGCGACGTGAAGACCCCGGGTCTCGTCGAAGTCCCCATGGGCATCACGCTCGGCGAGATCGTGTACGACATCGGCGGAGCCGAGCCCGGCACCGTGAAGGCCGTCCAGACCGGCGGTCCCTCCGGCGGCTGCATCCCGGCCTCCGAGTTCGGCGTGA
>Ga0310786_10002200_pt1 | contig 30267 bp, 32 predicted proteins | sample AusTroGonzalo_MG_FD_203881 | JGI IMG/M metagenome (GOLD analysis project Ga0310786, IMG submission 203881) | Bovine rumen microbial communities from tropical cattle in Woodstock, Queensland, Australia - Gonzalo_03 (v2) (version 2) | ecosystem: Host-associated > Mammals > Digestive system >...
AGGGGTGTATCATGACGCAAATATTATCCGAAGTATATCTTGATTATTCTGATATTTTAATCAGACCAAAAATGGGTATAAACCTGAATTCTCGCAAAGATGTTAATTTACAAAGGTTGTTCAAATTTAAACACGGGCAAACGCGCACAGGATTGGGAATATTTAACGCAAATATGGCGACCGTGGGTAATTTTGTGGTTGCTAAAAAATTGTTGGCGCGGGGTATGTTTGCAACAATTCATAAACATTATTCTGTGGCCGAAATAGGGGATTTTATTAAAAATTCAGATGTTCCGTTGGATAATTTGTTTATAACAATCGGATTAAAAAATATAGATGATGAAATTCAAAAATTAAAAGTTCTGGAATCAAAATATAATTGGAAATCGTCACGCAATATTTGTATCGATGCACCGAATTTTTATATTCCAAAGGCTTTGGATGCGTTAAAAACTGTGCGTGCGGAATTCCCAGATTCTGTGATTATGGTTGGAAATATTGCAAGTTCGGATGTTTGCCTGAAATTGTTGGATTATGCGGATGTTATTAAATGCGGTATCGGCAGTGGTTCTGCGTGTTTAACTCGCAAACAGACGGGATGCGGAACACCAATGGTTTCTTTGATATTAGAGTGTGCAGATGTCGCCCACTCGGTTGGCGGACATATTTGTGCCGATGGTGGAATTGTTGATATTGGCGATATTTGCAAGGCTTTTTGTTTGAATTCTGACTTTGTTATGGCGGGCGGAATTTTTGCAGGCACTGACGAAGCCGAAGGACAAATGATTGAAAAACATTATGAAACATCTGAAATCGTTGATGGCGCGCATGTTGTTCAAACAAAATATTTCAAGGCGTATTATGGAATGTCATCTGAATATGCCAATAACAAGTTTGCCGGTGGCATGGGGAATTATAAAACATCCGAAGGGCGTGAGTTAATGATTCCATATACCGGTTCAATTGATAAAATTCTGCAAGATATAACGGGTGGAATTGCATCTTGTTGCACATATATAGGTGCGGCATCGGTTAAGCACATGTCAAAATGTGCAACGATTATCCAGGTGCATAATCAGTTAAACAAAGTGTTTGAAAAATATTCAATATAATGGTGATAAAATGAATCCTGTGTTTGGTGAATTTTTTGGATATGCAAGTGGTGTGTGCACAACTTTGGCTTTTTTACCCCAGGCGATAAAGTCCATTATGACACGAAATGTGTCGGGGCTTTCTTTGTATATGTATGTCATAAATTGTATCGGTTTAGTGTTGTGGATTTTGTATGGTGTATATTTGCATTCTGTTCAAATGATGCTGTTTAACAGTATCACTTTGATATTTAACCTTGTTATTTTGTATATGATTATTACAGCACGAAAGAAAAAATAATACGGAAAATATGCGTTTTTAATTGACAAAGACATTGTTTGTGCTATGGTGTGGACATAGTAAAGGATTTTATTATGGCCAAAGCTAATAAAAAAATTTTCGAAATGTATTGTAATTTTATGAACGAATCTATGGTTAATCGCTATGGTGTGTTGTGTCCAAATACACCGGATTTGCGCAATACATGGCGTCAAACAATGGCGTATCGTTCCGATGTCGAAGAATTTATTATTCAACAGACAGATAGGTTCCTGGATTCTTTACCGTATGGTGTCCAGGGGGATTACAATACTATTTACCTGGCGTGTATCGATATGGCAGATTGGGTTGCAGAATATATGATTAAAAGGTCCATCCGCGTCAGTTCCAAAGATGCCGCAGATAAAGTTATGGACAAAGTGTTGTTAAATAACCGTGTGCGTGTTGCAAGATTCCAAGATACACGGGGTCGTAAAGTTAATTTATCCAATAAAAAATGGTGTATTTCCAATCCTGGGGTTTTGGCAATGTACAAGGCGATAAATCATATTCATTAAAGGAAATAAAAATATGGCCCAAACACGCGAACAAAAAGAAAAATTATTGGTTTCTGAAATAAAATGGATAATGCAAATTCCAAACAAGGAAGTGCAATTGCTTGATTGGGTTGAAAAATTTGTTGTTCCAGCAACCAAGATAACTGTATCCGCGGGTCAGCATTATTTTATTTTGGATGAAATTCCTGGAAACAGTTATAGTATGGATGTTGTTGTCGATGGCAGAAAAATGTGGGTTACATCCGAAGCATGTGCCCAGGAATTATTTACGCTCAGACAATTATTGATTAACCAATATGGTCAAAAAACGAAATAATAAAAATCCCGCTGAAAAATTGCGGGATTTTTTGTTATGGTTTTGCAAATAAATACTGGACTTTTCAAATATTTATGGTAATAATATAACCTGAATTGGTGCCCGATGGGTAATAAGGTGTATAGATGAAATTAAATATAAAAAAATCTTGGCTGTAACGGGTGCGATCCAGAAATTTAACGGACGCACTTAAAACGCGTCCGTTTTTTTAACCAAAAAAGGAAAAATGATGTCAGAAAACCAAACTATATCTACAAATGAATTAGAAGCCCGCCTGCAAAAGGCTGAAAATATTCGCGTACGTGACGGTGTTGTGTGGAAAGATAAATTCGAACGCAGTCATAAAATTTGTGAAGCGCGTGCATTGACCGACGGGGCAGAGGTTAAATTGTGTGGTCGTATTACTGCTTTGCGCTGGTTGGGTAAATTGATGTTTGGTCGTATTTATGATATCGAAGGCGAAATTCAATTTTCTATGTCGCGTGAAGAAATCGGCGAAGAAGATTATAAATTTATGAAGGCCAATGTCGATATGGGCGACTTTATCGGCATTACTGGCGTTTTGTATCATACAACCGCCGGTGAATTGACTGTCAAGGTGTCAAAATATGAAATTTTGGCCAAGGCTTTGCGTCCGTTGCCTGAAAAATTCCACGGGCTGACCGATATGGAAACGCGTTATCGTCAACGCTATTTGGATATCGTTTCAAATCCAGAGGCGCGTGCTGCGTTATATGGTCGTTTTCAAATGACACAGAATTTGCGTGATTTTATGAACAGACACGGCTTTTTGGAAATCGAAACACCAATTATGCAAAATATTGCATCCGGTGCGGCGGCAAGACCATTTACAACCCATCACAATGCGTTAAACGCTGATTTCCAGTTGCGTATTTCGCCTGAATTGTTCTTGAAAATGGCGATTGGTGCTGGATTTGATAGAGTGTACGAGGTTGCCAAGGATTTCCGTAACGAGGGTATGGATGCGATGCATCTGCAAGAATTTACTATGATTGAATGGTATGCGGCATATTGGGATTATAAAAAGAATATTCAATTTACTTGGGATATGGTCCAAGAATTGATTATGAAGGCTCGTGGAACATTGCAAATCGAATACCAAGGAACCAAGTTAGATTTCAGCAAATATGAAATGATTGACTATACCGCCAAAATGAACGAATTGTTTGGCTGCAATATTTTGGATTTTGATGATGTTAATGTATTGCGTCAAAAATTGGTGGATATGGGTATGTTCCCAATGTCTGAATTGGAAGATTTGAATTCTTTGGCGACTCTGGTTGATTATGTATACAAGCGCAAGATTCGTGTGAATATTGTTCAACCGACATTCTTGTATAATTATCCAACATATATGGTGCCACTTGCGCGTCGCAGTGACGAAGATGTTCGTCGTTTGGATATGTATCAATTGCTGGTCGCCGGTGGTGAATTGTGCAAAGGGTATTCAGAATTGGTGAATCCAATTCAACAGGCCAAGGCATTCGAAGACCAGGCAAAAGATATCGCCAATGGTGAAGAAGAAGCGTTTAACCCAGATAATGATTTCGTTCGTGCTATGGAACATGGTTTTCCACCTATTTCTGGGGTTGGTATGGGTATCGACAGATTAACCATGATTGTATATAATCAACCAACCGCGCGTGATGTTATTTTGTTCCCAATTATGAAATAAGACAGGGGGCAAAAAATGGAAAAAACATTACCCGATGCATGGCGCAAAACCTATGCGCGTGATTCAGAAAACCGGGCGGCAATTGATGATGCACTGGCGTCGGGGCGCATCAATGCCGAAGCGGCAGATTATTTGAAATTGGTATATGCGGACAGTATGGATTGGTTCCGCGAAGTATTTCACTTTTTGGGTAAGTGTTTAGGTGCGCCAAAGGCACCTGTGTTGCGGTATGATACGGTGGCAAATGCTGGGATTGATGTTCCAATGAAAATCGTTGACATTAATCCGTTGGAACCGTATTTGGTCCAACATCGTTTGGATGCGGATCCTATGCGAAATCAATTTTTTGCTGCACATGATAAATGCCAGATTGATTTGTCGGTGTCATCTATTGTGACAGTGATTGTTGGTGCACAAAAAAATGTCGGACGCGCGTTGGATAAAATCACTGGAAAATATTATGACCGTTTTTTAGATTCTGTTTTGGATACCGTAAAAACAACGGTTGGGTCGCGTATGGATATACAGGTGTTGTCTAAACTGGAAACGAAAATCCGGGAACACTTTGCCGCACAATACATAACCAATGCGACCGATGCAGTATTGGGTTTGGTGGGTGATATAGATAACAGTTTGACCATCGATTTGGTTCGCAATCTGGATAAAATTAAAAAGCCATATATGCACCTGTATGATGTGTGGCGTATTAAGTGTTTGTTCGATTTAATCCCCCAGGCGCGAACCTTTATTGAAAGAATGCAAGAATTGATGCCGGACAGAATTTTGGAAATTCGTGATAATTTCTATGATATTAAAAATCCGCGTAATTATCGCGACGCTAAAATTATTGTGAATATTGGTAAAGACGGCACAATTATCCCAATGGAAATTATTTGCCAGGTGCGTAAGTTTTTCGAAGCAGAAATAAAAACACATACAAACTATGAATCTATACGCGCATCTGAGGATGATGGCAATTCGGATAAAGAAAAAGAATCTTCGAATTATATGGAACAGGGCGTTCAGCAATATAATTTGATGATTGTTGAATGTCTGAACGATTTGTTCGAACGGGTAGGGTGGAATATTTTATATTCGCGTGACATGGATGTGTCTATGTTCGAAGGTTTTCCGCACGAATGCAAATTGTATTATCCGCCACGCGTTATAGAATCTATACGCGCAAAGTTAACATTGGCGGTTCAAAATGAAATCTTTCACATGCGTGAGGTTCCAACAAAACTGGCCAAGGAACAAATGGTGCAAATTTATTGGTTTATGACCCAATTTGTTTTGGTTGCGGCAATGCCTTACTTGAACAGAAATTGGTCTGTGCCGCATGATACAGATGCCGGCGAGTTATTTGACTTTGTTATGAAGGAAGTACAAAGGTATTACAAAAAATAATTTTGTATCGGAATAAACCCCTGCATGTATTTTCTTGCGTTAATTCGAAAAAATGTGTACTATGGTACTAAGGTTCTGGGTTGAACATGTGACCAGAATCATAACAAGCATAAGGAAAGGATTGGTTATGCGTCAAGGAAAGGTTAAATGGTACAATGGTAAAAAATGTTTCGGATTTATTAGTCCAGACACCCCAAATGCAGATGGTAACACGGATGATGTTTTCGTTCATTCAAGTTCGTTAAAGGAAGCCGGTATTCGTTTCTTGAACGAAAATGATATTGTTGAATTCGAAGAAGAACCCCGTAATGGTAAATTGTCTGTGACAACAATTAAATTGATTCAACGCGATGAAGAATCTGCGCGTCGTTTCCAAGAACGCAGGGCGGAACGCCGTCGTGCACGCGAAGATAGAAAATCTCGTGAAGAACATTCAGAACGCAAACATGGTTTTGCTTTTTGGAAAAAATAAAAAATTAAATTATAAAATGCCCACTTTTGTGGGCATTTTTTTTAGGAATATCTTGATTTTTTATATGATTTGCATTATATTGTCCATAACAACAAAGGAGTAAAAAATGACAACCGCTTTAATAATTATTGGTCTTTTAATTTTGTATATTATTTTTGTTTATAATGGATTGGTTGCTCGCCGTAACCAGGTGCGCGAGGCATGGGCGACAATTGATACACAATTAAAACGCAGATATGATTTGATTCCTAATTTATTAGAATCTGTCAAAGGTGCGGCAAAGCACGAAAAAGAAACATTAAATGCGGTGATTGCGGCGCGTAATACGGCGATGGCTGCATCGGGTGCGGCGGATAAAGGTGTTGCTGAAAATGCATTATCGGGCGCATTGAAAAACATTTTTGCATTGGCAGAAAGTTATCCAAACTTGAAAGCAAATGAAAACTTTTTGGAATTGCAACGCGAATTGACAGATACAGAAACCAAGATTCAGGCCACCCGTCAATTTTATAATACAGTGGTTATGGGATTGAATACTGCGGTTGAACAATTTCCAACAAATCTGATTGCGAATATGTTTGGTATTACCAAAGAAAAATTGTTCGAAATTGATGAATCTGAACGCAAGGCACCCCAGGTAAAGTTTTAATTAATTAATCAATCAAAAGGATGAATTATGGCAAAAGAAATGGAAAATATGGACAAAGTTATGAATTTATTGAATATGCCGGGTGTGCATGTTAATTTGCGCGATAAAAATGCGCTGCGCGAACGGTATCGTGTGCGTCGCAACGGCAATAACGCGTTTGAACGGACCGATATTGCAATCACGGCTAGTTTTGTTGTCGTGGAAAATTATAATTCTTTGAATCAATCACGGGATACTGCGGTGATTATGGTTACCAATATGACAACTGACATGGATAAAAAATTGTTGTATGGCAAAATGCATAATCTGCAAACAAGATTGCGTGGTATGGCCGAATTAAAACATTCTGGAAATGGAAAATAAGTTTAATTTTTGTCCGATTTGTGCTGGTCGAAATGTTATCAATATAAACAATCGTAAATGGGAATGTCCAGATTGTGGTTTTGTTCTTTATAACAATTCTGCAACAGCGGTTGGCGTGATTATTATGAATGATCAAGGACAAATTTTAATGGAGGTGCGTGCCAAAGAACCCAAAAAAGGCTTGTTGGATGTGCCTGGTGGTTTTGTGGAACATGATGAAAGTACCGAACAAGCGTGTGTTCGTGAATGTCAGGAAGAATTGGGTGTTAAAGTAACAGATTTGAAATATTTGTGCACTTTTCCAAATACTTACGAATATAAAGGGTTTCAATATAAAACTTGTGATGCATTTTTTATCGCAAAAATTGCAGATAATGCGGAATTTCATTTGCAACCAGAAGAGGTGTCTGGGATTAAATGGTGTTCATTGGAAAATGAACAAGATTTATTAAATTTGCCTTTGGCATTTGATAGTGCATATCGAGCACTGGATTTTTTGATTAAAAACAAATTATAAAAAACTTGACAAAGTTATTATTTAGTGTTATTCTTGTTTGTATAATAACAAATCAAGGAGTATTAAATGTCAAAAAATCAATTAAAAACACAAAATACTAATCCAGGCTTGAAAGCGCGCAATAAACAAATTCGTAGGGAAAATTTACAGGTTTTATGCGAAATTTCTAATTTGTTAAAGCGAAAAGGTGTTATTGTTAATAAATTTACTCCATCTCAGTATTTAGTAAACGGTAAGGCGTTGTGGCAACAATATCAATTAGAGCTCGAAGATGGTACGTTCAGTGCGGAAATGTTAATACATCGTGATGGCGAGGCTACACTTGGGGTTGTTCTTGATGGTTATTTCGTTTCTGATACTTATGTTGATCGTGATAAGTACAAGCGTGTTACAGAAAAATTAAATTTATTGAAAAAACAATGGGAAAAATCTTTGCAACGCCAATAAAAAATAATTAAAAGGACAGTTAATATGGTTGCTGATACAAAAAAACAGTTAGAACACAATAAAAACATAAAAGTCTTGGATAATGTTTTAGATGTTTTGAATCGTATTGGAACATCTGTGGATTTCCAAAATGATAAATATACTATTACATGTGGTGGTGTTAAGGTATATGAAATTCAGATGTCTGAAACAAATGTTACTGTCCGAGAAAACGGCGGGTTGCCATATGTAATTGAAAAATCTGGGGCGCGGGTCAGAAATAAATTATGGTGGTTAAATTTCAAACTGCAAGAATATACAGAGCCAAAACCCTTTGAAAAGGTTGCTCGGAAAGTGCGTTTTCTTAAAAATGATGTTAAAAGTATCAATGGTATAATAAAATCTTTAAAACGCGAAGATACACGGGTTACAGTGTTAAATGAAACAATGTTAATGAAAGATTATCTGATTGATTATACTGTGGACAGCGGCACCGGATACAAAATTCCGTATAAAATCAGACTGAGATATTCTGGTAATGTGGCATATTTTGGTTCAAACGCTGTGTGTCCAATGGATGTTGCCGGTATCAGGGGTGGACGGTTAAAGGCTTTGCGTAAAAAGTTGGATAAAAGGGTGGAAACCCAGGATAATCCAACCATCAAAACTACATTATTTGATAAAATTCGTTTCAAATTATCTGATGTGGTTTTGGGGACGCGACAGAATTTTATAGAAATATAAGAAAAAACTTGATTTTCTGGTAAAAAAGGTTTAATATACGCACCGCTGGGTAATCAGAACTGATTAAACGGCGGTGCTTTTTGGTCCCGCATGTGATAAGGATTCTGTTAAAAACCTGGCACCCGAAAAACCAAAAACAAAAGGATTAATTATGGCAAGGGCTGGTGCAAAACGTAGCACACGTAAATTGAAAATCGGACGTTCATTGGGCGTCAACTTGTGGGGTCAGGCTAAATCCCCATTTAACAAACGTAAATATAAACCTGGACAACATGGTCCAACATCTCGCGGTGGTAACAATTCTGATTACGCAAAACAGATGCGCGCAAAACAGACTTTGAAGGGTTACTATGGCAATATTGGCGAAAAAAAGTTCCACGCATATTATGCCGAGGCTGATAATATGAAGGGCGACACACCTGAAAACTTGATTGGTTTGTTGGAACGCCGTTTGGATGCCGTTGTATATCGTGCAAAATTGGCGCCAACTGTGTTCTCTTCTCGTCAATTGATTAACCACGGTCATATTTATGTTAACGGCAAACGCGTTAAGATTCCATCATATCGCGTTAATCCGGGTGATGTTATCACAGTCAGCGAAAAAGCAAAACAGATGCCATTGGTCGTATTGGCGTTGGAATCTGGCGAACGCAATTTCTGTGATTATGTAAATGTGGACAGTGCGAACTTTACCGCTACATTCGTTCGTGTTCCTGAATTTAGCGATGTTCCATATCCTGTTCAGATGTCACCAGAATTGGTCGTCGAATTCTATTCTCGTTAATAGATGGAAATGTATTTATAAAACCGCCGTTTTGGCGGTTTTTTTATTCTTTATCATTCGGATCGTGTTGTGCAAAAGGGTGCGCATTGGCATAAATATTGTTTATTTCCGCCATATTAACCTTGGTATAAAGTTGTGTTGTGGAAAGCGATGCGTGTCCCAATAATTCTTGCAGGCTGCGTAAATCTGCACCGCCGGATAACAGGGCGGTCGCAAAAGTATGGCGCAGGGCGTGCGGGGTCACATAATCGGGCAATTGTAAATATGCACGCAGATTTTCAACGGTCTTTTCCGCCATACGCGCCGACATAGGCAGCCCACGAACGCTGCGAAATAATGGTTTAGATAGATCGCCGGAATATGGACATGCGTCGATATATTTTGCAATTGCATCATGGACCGCAGCCAGGACAGGGACGATTCGTTCCTTTTGTCCTTTGCCGATTATTCGAATAGTATCCGGTCGGTTTTTCATGTCGCCCAGTTTTAATGATAATGCCTCGGATATACGCAAACCACAACCAAATAACAAAGTTACCAATGCCCAATCACGTGCGGCAACCCATGGATGGTTTTCATCAATAACCTTAATAGCCGAACTCATTTCAGAAATTTCTGTTGGTTCGATTGCCTTTGATAATTTGCGTGGAACCTTTGGCGAAGAGATTAGTCCAATTGCATCATTTTGGATGTCATATTTCTTTGCAATAAATTTATAAAATCCGCGTAGTGATGATAATGCGCGCGCAGTCGATTTGTGTTCCAGTTTGCGTCGCGCACGATCAGCCAACCATGCACGAAAGCAAAGTGTATCAATTTTTCCTAAATCATTTGGTAATAATTCGGTGTTCGCCCAATTATTATAAAACGATAAAAAGTCGCGAATATCTGTTTCATAGGCGGTTGCCGTATGTGTCGAATAATTTTTAGTATTTAACAAATAATCTATAAAATCAGCGACAATTTCGTTCATGACTACCTTATTTCAAATGTTGCAGAAACCTTTACCGAAACATTTGTATCTTTGGATGTTAATGTTCCAAATGCGCCGGCATCCATGCTTTCTTGGACAGCTTTTGCGGCCATTAAACGATAGTTGCCGGTTGGGTTATAATCGTATGTTGCGTTTCCGTATGATACAGATAATAATTTTCCAATCTTGCGATTGTCGCCAGCAACCAAAGCGATTGCGCGTTCACGCGCATTTGCAACCGCGGCGCCAAGGCATTTTTCCATAATTGGCTGTAATGTTTCAGCACTGGTGAACATTTGCAGATTACCGACATAGATATTTGGTTGACCGGCAAATTGATTTAATACGGTTTCAATTGTGTCCATATCTTTGGCAGAAATTTCAACCGCGATTGTGGTTTCGGTTCCTAAATTTACGGATTTTTGTGTTTCGTGATTCCATTCTGACTTTTCATAAGAGTTAAATTCGGTTGTTTGAGTTTTTACTTCCAAAGTTTCTAAAAACGCGTTGATTTCAGCCATCTTTTTCGTTGCGTCACGCATAGATTTTAATGCGTTTTTATCCAATGTTGTGACCCGTAAAGTGATTGCTGTGCGGTCGCGTGGCGCGGTCGTCAAACATTCGCCATTTGTGGATACGGTCTTTGGTGTGTTTGGGGTTGTAACATAACGATAACCCAATACAGCCAATATTATAATAATCGCCCAGGTTGTTATTTGTTTCATTTTCTCTCTCCCTTAAGATTGCGTTACGGGTTTAGTTAAAGTAATCCAGTTTCATTGCTTTTTTGACTTCTGATAATGTTTCTGCGGCATGGGCGCGGGCATCGGCCGTACCTTTGCGCAAAATTTCCATTACGGATTCAGGGTCGCGTGCCAACATTTCGCGTCTTTCACGAATAGGGCGTAATGTTTCCTGTAATACACTGTTCAAAAACTTTTTAACTTTTACATCGCCCAGACCACCATGTTCATAGTGTGCCGCCAATTCAGAATAGTTTTTGTATTCCGGCATAAATGCGGCAAAATGTTCCGGTTTAGCAAAGACAGACAAGTAAATAAATACCGGATTGTCTTTTGTATTTCCAGGGTCTTCGACACGCAAATGGTTTGGATCTGTGAACATAGATTTTACCTTGGCCGCGATTTCGTCTTCGGAATCTTTTAGGTAAATACAGTTGTTCAATGATTTACTCATTTTTGCATTTCCATCGATTCCTGGTAATCGTGCCGCATGGTCGGAATCCGGTGTGATGATTTTAACAGGTTTCAAAACATCAGCGTATATAGAATTAAATTTATGCACAATTTCATTGGTTTGTTCAATCATTGGTGCCTGGTCATCGCCGACGGGGACAACATTTGCCTTGAATGCGGTGATATCGGCAGCCTGGGACACGGGATATGTTAAAAATCCAACGGGCAGACCGGTTGAAAACTTTTCCTTTTGTTCGATTTCCGATTTAACCGTTGGATTGCGTTGCAACCGCGCCACAGTTACTAAATTCATATAATAAAAGGTTAGTTCGGTTAATTCTGGAACCTCAGACTGAATAAACAAAATTGTTTTTTTTGGGTCGTATCCAACCGCCAGCATATCCAATGCGACCTCTAATACATTATTTCTGACCTTGTCAGGATCGTCAAAATTGTCCGTCAATGCCTGGGCATCAGCAATCATGCCGTACATATATTTATAGTCGTATGTGTTTTGAATAAAGACATTATTTTGTAATGCACCACAAAAATGGCCGATGTGTAAAGGGCCAGTGGGACGGATTCCTGTTAAAATAATTTTATCGTTCGACATTGTTATACCTTTTTATTGTCTTTATTACTTTATCAGTTTTTTTTAAGGAAAGCAAGGGTTGCCGTAAAGAAAAAGCCCCCAGTGGGGGCGTTTTTATTTCTGAACAAAATGGACAACATATTGTGGTTTTTTTTCTGCGCCCAATGATGCACGGACAACTTTGTTCGATGCGGTTTGAACCGTTTTAACCAGGTTATTTTTGTCCTTGCGTTCGGTTTTTGTTAAACCGTCAATTGCCTTGGTGATTTCAATTTGAATCTGGCGTTTCATAAATCCAGTATCGTCTGTTTCGAAAATGCCAGCGCTGGAAACCTCGGGCGTGCCTTTCAAAAATCCGCGTTTATCCACAGGCAGTGTTACGAATACTGCGCCATTTGTTGCGATTTTTTTACGGTTTTTATAAACCTGGTCGTTGGCACTGCGTTCGGTTTCGCCCTCCATCACGACAAAACGCGTTTCGATTGTTTCGGCAACATAGGCTTCTTGACCGTCGGCCAGTGCAATCATTTCGCCATTATGCACAACCATCATTTGCTTTGCGCCACCGCGTTCCATAGCCATTTTCCCGTTCAGCATTTCGTTGATATAATCCCCATGCATTGGAATAGAAACCTGGGGGTGAACCATATCATAGAACCGTTCGAATTCAGGACGACCCGCATGGCCAGAGGCGTGGACATGGTCTGTATCAAATATGGTGTGTGTTTTAATGCCCATGCGCGCCAATTTATTATACAATGTCGAAACATCTTGTTCGCGACCTGGAATAATAATCGCACTGAAAATAACAGTGTCGGTTGGCATTAACTTTAATTCTTTGACATTACCATGACACAGGCGAGTTAACATCGCGAATTTTTCGCCCTGGGAACCGGTTAAAAATATAGCCTGTTTTTCCGCTGGTAAATCTTTGATGTCGCGATGCAGGTAAATTTCGTTTTCATCCAAATATTTGAATTCAATACCGATTTCACGAAATTCTGGCAGGCCAACAAATGGCACTGGGTTTGGATTTGTTCTTTCTTTGATTGCGGCAATACGTCCCGCGGCATGCGCGGCCTCTGCGAACATTTTTAAGCGTGCAATACTGCGTGAATAGCCCGTAACAAACACACGACCCGGGGCATTTTTCATCAATTCAGTTAATGTATCACGAACCTGAATTTCGGTGGTTTGTTCTGATTGACGGGATGCAGATGTGGAATCGCAAACGCATGCCAACAGTTTTGGATCGGATCCAATTTCACGCAGGCGCGCATAATCGGTCGCCGGCTCAATTGGATTGTCGTCATTAAATGTCCAGTCGCCAGTGTGTAAAATCTTGCCGGCCGGGGTTTTAATAATTAACATTTGTGCTTCGGGGACAGAGTGTGAAACATGGAAAGTTTCAACTGTAAATGGTGCTAAGTCCAATGTTGCGCCCGCAGCATCGAATTCGATAATATCTTTTTCTGGGTTATAATCCAGTTCAATTCCGTTAAATGTTTGACGCAGAATTTCCGCCGGAAAACGGGTGCAATAAATTGGTTTTCTGAATTTCGGCCAAATGAATTTTAATGCGCCAATATGGTCTTCGTGGCCGTGTGTCATAACAAATGCAACAACATCTTTTTTGCGTTTTTCAAGCCAAGATGTGTCGCAATATTGAACATCACCGGCACCGATTTCTTCTTCCAAAAATCCCATACCGCAATCCACGACCAGGTATTTGCCTTTGTATTTATAGACATACATATTCTGGCCGACATGTTCCAATCCGCCCAACGCCATAAAATATATTTTTTCGTCGTTCAAGTCAGATTCATGCGCGGGCTTGTCCGCAATTGGCTTTACAGTTCCTGTTTTTTTGGTTGTTTTCTTTGTTTCTGTGTCAGTTTCCACAGCTTTCTTTGCTTTTTTATGTAATAATACCATTTATAATCCTTTATATTTTATTAAACATTTGCACCGCCACATGAATTTATTGCTAATAAAGTCATTTAACGAATTTTATTGGTAGTAAATCCCAAATGGCGATGCGCCAAAATTTTGTCCTACATTTATGCTTGCGATATATTAGTATTTTTTATACTAAAATCAAGATTTTTCGGTGTTACAGTTTTACACCATATTTACCACGATTTATGGGGCGATAGGACAGGGCCTCAATCAAATCGTCCATGATTATATCATCACGCCCAGCCAAATCAGCAATCGTGCGCGCAATGCGTTTTATGCGATTATATCCACGCGCAGATAATCCAACTTTTTCTGCGGCGGTATTCAAAAATTCGGTCATGTCTGGGGTTAATTTAACAAAGGTATCCAGTGCCGCGCCGTTTAGCATCGCGTTAACATAACCCTGGCGCGCTAACTGGCGATTACGCGCCGCAATCACGCGTGCACGAATTTGTGCAGAAGTTTCTGGTTTGTTTGTGGTGTCTGGTTTCATATCCCATGGGTTGACCGCATCGACATCAACATGTAAATCAATTCTGTCCAATAATGGTCCAGATATTTTGTTTTGATACGCCTCGGCACAGCGGGGTGCGCGTGTGCAAGATAGCGCGGCATTACCCAAATGTCCGCATGGACAGGGATTCATTGCCGCAATCAACTGAAAGTTCGCAGGGTATGTTGCGTTATGTTTTGCACGCGAAATCATAATCTTGCCAGATTCCATTGGCTGACGCAAAATTTCCAATGTTGAACGATTAAATTCAGGCAATTCATCCAAAAACAAAACACCATTATGCGCCAATGATATTTCCCCAGGACGCGCGTCAGAGCCACCACCCGCCAATGATACAGGACTTGCTGTGTGGTGCACGGCGCGGAAAGGGCGTTTTGTCACCAATCCGTTACTGGGTAATTTGCCCGCAATAGAATAAATCACAGATGTATCTAAAATTTCTTCGGGGGTCATGTCTGGTAAAATTCCAGGCAGCCGCGATGCCAACATCGTTTTTCCCGATCCCGGGGGACCAACCATCAACATTGCGTGACCGCCCGCCGCCGCAATTTCCAGTGCGCGTTTTGCCGCCTGTTGCCCATATACTTCGGACATATCTTCGGTGGCGGTCGGGGTATTTTGTTCTGTTTCAGAATCAGTTGGGAATTCGATTTCTTGGATTCCTGAAAAATGATTGATTAAGTCCAGAACATGTCGCGGCGCCAATATGTCGGTTATGCCCGATAACTTTGCCTCAGGCCCCTGGGCGACGGGACAGATAATACCCAGATTATTATTTTTTGCCCAAACACTGGCCGGTAAAACACCATCTGTTTTTAATATAGACCCATCCAGACCAATTTCGCCCATAATTAAATATTTTGAAAGTTTTTCTTGGGGCAATATGCCCAATGCACATAAAATTCCGCATAATATAGGCAGGTCAAATTGAGAACCAGATTTTTCCACATCCGCAGGTGATAAATTAACGGTTAATTTGCGTGGTGGCCATGATACATTTAATGCGTTGATTGCGTTGCGAACGCGTTCTGCAGATTCTTTGACGGCGCGGTCAGCCAATCCAATAATATTAAATTCGGGTTTTGCAAGCCCACTGGACAATTGAACCTGGACATCAATTTTGGTGGCGTTCATCCCATTAAAAATAATTGAATTTAACGAAATCATAATATTGCTATTATAAACTTGCTTTGTTTGTTTTCAAGTTATAAAATGTCACCGTTAATCAAAAAATAAGGAAAGATAAAATGCCATTAAAAAATCCAAATGCTGTGCGTGAATGGTTTAATACTATATTCTATGGTGCATTGATTGCGATTATATTCCGCAGTTTTTTGCTTGAACCATTTAATATTCCGTCTGGGTCAATGATTCCAACGCTGGAAGTTGGCGATCATATCTTTGTGGAAAAGTGGTCATACGGATATTCACGCTATTCTTTCCCATTTGGGTCATGGCATTTGTTTGATGGTCGTTTCTTGGCGACCGAGCCACAGGTTGGTGATGTTGTCGTTTTTCGTAATCCTGTTAATGAATCCCAGGATTTTGTTAAACGCCTGGTTGGAATGCCTGGGGACAGGATTCAGGTAAAAGACGGTCGTTTATACATCAATGGTACAATGGTTAAACGCGAAAACCCACGGCGTTACATTGTTGCTATATTACCAAAATCAATCCGTAGTGTTGGTTTCTATCGTGATAATATGTCAATCAAGGGGAACAAGATTTGGATAGATAATGAACCTGCAAAGTTCGGATATACGATTGAATACAAACCTGATTCGTATTGTAAATTGGCGGCGGGTGCGTGTGGCGTGTTCGATGCAACCGAATATACAGAAACTTTGCCAAATGGCGTGCAACACAGTATTATAGAAATGTCCGATAATGCGACATATGATAATACTGTTGAATTCAAGGTACCTGAAAATCATTACTTCTTTATGGGCGATAATCGCGATAACAGTTCGGACAGTCGTGCCGAAATCGGCTTTGTCCCGCGCGATAATTTATTGGGCAAGGTATGGTTTATTTGGTATTCACATAACTATTATTCGCCTATGTTTATGATATGGAACTGGGGCAGTAAAATGCGCTGGGACAGAATTGGAACAGGAATAAATTAAAATGAAAATACTTGGTTATACTTTCAAAGATGAAAAATTGTTAGAATTGGCACTGACGCAGAGTGGTGCTGATTCTGCGCATAATAATGAACGATTGGAATTTATTGGCGACCGGGTTTTGGGATTGTCTGTGGCGGGGTTATTGTATGAAATGTTCCCGACCGAGGCTGAGGGGGAACTTGCGCGCCGGCATGCCACATTGGTATCGACCCAGACATTGGCGGATGTTGCAACTGAAATTGGCCTGGGGGCGCATATTCGTCATGGACACATGACGGCCGGTCGGATTCAGCATGTGTTGGCTGATGCGATGGAGGCGGTATTTGGTGCAATTTATTTGGAATCTGGATTTAATGTTGCACGTGATGTGATTGTTGCGCGTTGGCGTGATTTGGCGGCGGCGGAAATTGTTGCGCCCAAGGATGCCAAAACCGCATTACAAGAATTTGTGCAAAGTAATCATACTGGCGAATTACCGGTATATGAATATTTGCCACAAACTGGGCCATCGCATAATCCGATATTTAATGTGTCGGTGACTGCGCTGGGTAAAACCGCCACAGGTTCGGGCAGTTCTAAAAAAGAGGCGTCCACAGCGGCGGCGGCGGAATTATTAAAAATTCTTGCAATTTAAGGTTTTTGTATATAATATTTAACTATCTAAAATCAAAGGAATAAAAATGTTTTCAATTTTACTGGTTTTATTAATCATCGTTGCAGTGTTTATGATTGGTATTATTTTGTTACAAAAGTCCGAGGGTTCCGGCATGTCTGGCTCGTCTGCGGCATCTATGTTTGGTGGTGCATTGACGGGTGCGGCGGCTGGTAACTTTTTAACGCGTGCAACGGCGTGGTTGGCGACAATATTCTTTGTATTGTGCGCTTTGTTGGCGTTGGTGTCTGCAAAATCAAATGTCACAGGCCCAGATAACGCAATCCGTCAAGAATTGGCCGCAGAAGAAGCGGCGGCGCCAAAACAATCGTTAACGCCCGAGGGTGCCCAAGAGGCGTCAAAAACAAGCGTTGATGTTGTAAATGATTTAGTGAACAAGAAATAAAAAAAAAGTCCCAATTGGGACTTTTTTTATTTAGATTTTTTACCTTTTGCAGGTTTGGCAGATTTTGCAGGCGACATTGATTTGTATTCGCGATACAACAATTCGCAGCATGTGTATGCAATCAATGCAGACAATGCAGTGATTAAACCGGATAACAAATCGCCACAAAAGATTGCAAACAAAATAATAGCCGCAACCAAAACAATTGTTAAGCCCAAGTTTTTTGCCAACACAGCAATAAGTTTGTTAATAAATTCCATTTCTTTCCCCTTTATTTGGTTAATGTAATTATATCACATTTTGGTTCAGAAACAAAATAAAATAACAAAGACCGCGAAAATCGCGGTCTGGTCAAAGGAGATACATGAAAAATATGATTATAAAATTACCTGGCCACCGATGCGTGCTGTGCTGGGAACTGGGCCAAAACTGGAACGTGGATTAACATAGATGTTGCCACGAACTGTGAAATCTCCACAGAAATTCAGCATATTAACATCACGCAAAATCAAATTGCCATCAATCACAATGTCGCAAGGCAGGGTATATTTACGCAAATCTTGGATATACAAATTACCTTTGATATGTGTGCCATTAACCAAAACCTTGGTCATGTCATGATTGTCAATGATTGTGTTGCCCAAGATGGTTTTGTTTTCAACAACAGCAACTTGTTTGATTGCCACTGGGTTTTGTGGGATTTTTGCAACCTGGATAGGTGCGGCAACTGGTTTGCGGTTAACCGCGTTGCGTTTGATTGGTAATGTTGTAACTTTGCGTGGAGTAATTGTGCGTGGTTTTAATACAGGTTGTTTTTGTTGTTCGGCAACAACTTGTGTTTTAACAGTTGTTGTTGTGACTTTGTCGGCACCTGCATTTGCACCTTTGCGCAAATCGATAATTAACAAACTAAATAATACAATAATAGAAATCAATAAAGCCAAATTTAATAAAGCGACTAAATTAATTCCTGCAATCCAGTTCCAGAAAATGCATAATCCAGCCCAGATTTTTTTGAAAGGCCAGCATATAATATTCCATACGCGTGCCCAGAAACTTGTGCGTTTTTTATTGTTTTTCTTTGTGCTTCTAACCATATTGTCTCCTTTTGGTTTTAGGTTATTTGATGTTAATATAGTATAAAAAAATAATTTGTCAAGTTTTTTGTTTGTTGGGACGAAATTTTTTTTAGGAATAACACAAAAATAAAAAAATATATGTTTTTGCTTGCTTTTTGTGTTTTTTGATATAGAATAGATGCATATTTGCGCCCATGGCTCAATTGGATAGAGCATCTGACTACGGATCAGAAGGTTGAGGGTTCGAATCCTTCTGGGCGCGCCATAAATTCAAAACACCGCCTTGTGCGGTGTTTTTAATTTATGAAATAGCGCACCCAGAAGGATGGGTCAGAGCATCCGAAGGATGCGCATGACCAATACGAGAATACACAATTAAAAAAATCATAAAAACGGAGTTTTTGGATACGAGTTTTTATAGATTTTTATTATTTGTGTATTGAGGGGAATGAATGGGCGCGCCATAAATTCAAAACACCGCCTTGTGCGGTGTTTTTAATTTATTGTCTTGTTCAGACTGGTTCAGAAACATTTGGCAAACGGATGTTTGCCGGTTGGGTTCGAAAACAAGTAGATTTTGCAAATGTAATGCTGCAAAATCGTCACGGTTTGCGCGCAGCCGGCATTATATAATGCCGTGCGAGCGAATCCTGTCATAAGGATGGGTCAGAGCATCCAAAGGATGCGCATGACCAATACGAAAATACACAATTAGAAAAATCATAAAAACGGAGTTGTTAGATACGAGTTTTTATAGATTTTTATTAGTGTGTATTGAGGTGAATGAATGGGCGCGTATATAATTATTTGTGTTATCTAAGGCGGATGAATGGGCGCGCCACTAATTAAAAAATTATATTATAAAAAAATTTCAAAAAATCGTAAAAAGCCCTTGTGCTGGGAATGGCGTTTTTGATATAATTTTATAATAAATAAAAAGGTTAGGTTGGGATGAAAAAGATTGTCTATATTTTTTCCGGATTGATGTGTATTACGGGTGGTGCGGCATATGCCGATACATGTCCCGACCTGAACACAATAATCGGCACGACCGCTGGATCAAACATGATAACGTTATCAAATACTGGAAATAGTAGCACAGGTAATCTGGCTGCCTACAACATTACCGAAAACGGCACCTTTGCGGTTGATTATGGTAGTGGTCTGGGTGTAATCCGTGGACGTGCACAATGCAGCAGTCAAAGCGGAACAAACAACAATAATACCTGGACCGACCCAACCATCAGTGCGACATTACCCGATAACAGCGGCGGATATTGTTATTGCCAATTAGATGGTTATACTCCCGATGGAGGCAGTACAATTGCTTTGTCTACGCCTTGGGTGTTCCGCAGCGGTAACAGCAACAGCCAAGAAGACTCTAACTTTTGCATAAACAACTGTACGAGCCACTGCGCGAACCGCTTGCAGCAGACCGGAGGGTACTCCCTCAATTTCCGCTCTGTGGTGTTCGGGGCGGCAACATGTCCTGTGCTGGAATACGATGTTGCATCGACATCGTATGTCCAGGGTGCACATGAGGCATTAAATTCTGCCAAAATGGCCAATGCGGTGGCCGGAACCATAGAATGGACCCAGGGCAGTACTTCAAATGGTATTATAACATCTGTGGTTGGTGCCGGTGATAAATTTCAGGTATCACGGACAGATGTCACAATCCCGGTCGGCAGCCCATCCAGCCCCACCGGTCGTATGGGAATGTGGTTAGAATAATCAAAAGTTCATCCGTCCCTGCACAGCAGGGCCGCGATTTTATCCGCTTTCACTTCGTTACAGCGAAATTATAGAGTTCAAAGTTCAAATAATGTAACAATTAATTCCCCGTCTTTTATCGCATAAGCGAAAAAGAAGGGGTGGATTGCAACTTAGGTTGCAAGACGGGGCAGTAGTTCCCCTCTTATCGGGCCCCACGAAATTGCAAAATTTCGTGGGAGATTCTCAGAGGGGTGGCGCGAAGCGCCAGGGTGTGGTGTTTCGTCCCCGTGGGGGATAATATCGGTGGCGTTCGCCGCCGAAATGAAATGTAGTCGCCATAAAAAATCGTTATCACAACTACCCCGTCACTCAACCGTAAACGGTTTCGTGCCACCCCTTCTTTCATAAAGAAGGGGAATGTTAGTGAATATATAAAATACTTTTTTGTTTTTGTATGATTGTGCTTGCACGAATCGATTAAAACATACAATATACCCTTGGAATTATAACCAAGGGAGAAAAACTGTGATTGTCGGAATTGGTATCGATTTGGTAGAATGCAGCCGGTTTCTTGATTGGTCTGCGTTCAAAAAACAAAGAATTTTCACAAAGTCTGAATTGGAATATGCGGATAATGACAATGCAAATGCCGAAAAACATCTGGCTAACTTTTGGGCCGCGCGCGAGGCTTGTCTGAAAGCGATGGGAACAGGTTTCGGCGACAGTATCAGTTTTTCTGATGTGTCGGTTGTGCATAATGATGCGGGCTGTCCAGAATTGTTGTTAAATGGCGGCGCCAAGGCTGTATTGAAAGATTTGGCCGATGGGCATAGTTTGCAGATTCATTTGTCTATTACTGACCAGTCGGATTATTCCGCGGCTATGGTTGTAATTGAAAGAATTGAGGATTAATATTTGATAAACAATAAATAAAAACGCCCGATTGGGCGTTTTTTGTTTTGTTATTTTTTACATATCCAATGGTGGAAAACAATCACCACCAGCATCTGGGCAACATGCGGGACCTTGGTCGCCCATATCGGTGTATGTTTCGCCCGGACAGCAACCGTGTTCGTCAGGTGTGCCGTTACCCTCGCATGGGGTTTCGTCGGATTTTGTTTCGTTTATAACATCCGGCTGGGTCACATTGTATTCAGGTTTGTTAACGGTGACCGGTGACGCAGGTTCCGATTCCGGTTCGGATTCAGATTCAACGGGTTCATTGTCAGATTCGTTGTCGGGTACTGTATCTGATTCGTCGTCGGCATTTTCTTCGACCGACGGTTCGTCGTCCGATGTTTTTTGTTCTGAATCATTATCGTCAACAACGGTTTTGGGTTTATTGTCAGATACAACCAAAACAGTATTCAAAGAAGCCTCAACCGCTTTTTCAACGACAGGTTCGCTTTGTTCAGGGGTTGGCTCTTCGGCACTGGCAATAAATGGATTGTCACTATCAGATTCGTCGTCTGATTCGGTATCATTTGTTGCAACCGGTTCAGATTTTACATCCTGTTGAACAACCTGGGTACTGGTTGCGGTTAATTCAGGTATAGCGTCACTGGATGTATTTGAACGCTGATACAACCACAGCGTGAATACAGACAATGCAATCAATACCAACAATAATACATAATATAACAGATTTGGTCTGTGGTGCGCCGTTTCAGTGCCTTTGACCGGTTGTGCAAGGTGCGGTGCCGCGTTTGGTGCAACGGGGCGCACAATATTCATAATATTTTTATTATCAGATGTTGCTGTTGAATCGTTCGTTGGTGTTGATAATGATTCCAGTTCTGGTTCAGGAATATTTTCAGGTGTTTGTGTTGGTTCATTATTAACACTTTGCAAAGAATCCAATACAGGCGGAACAAAACCACCCGGCACCTGGACATTTTCTTCGTCGGTATTTTGTTGTGGTTCAACATCATATTTAACATCGTCTTTCGTGCTTTGAGAATATATATCGTCCAGTTTAATTTCAGGTTCGTCGTCGTAATTATTTGGAACCTGGATAGCGTCCATTATTGGTTTTGGTGGCGCAAAAGATGTATCGTTGTCGTTTTCAACTTTTTCGTCTTTGGTGTTAAAGTTGTTTGTTGGTTTTTCGTCAAAGTCTATTGTTTTAAAGGCAATTTTTTCATCCATGATGTTTGGATCTTTATCGAATAATGGCTTGATTTCTTTGTCGGATTCAGTGTCAGATTCGTCGTCTGATTCTGTATCGTCGTCATCGTCAAAATCCAAATCGTCCAAATCAATATCATCGGGTTCGGATGGCTTAGAATTGTCCTTTATATTTATATCTTCATCGATATCGACATCTTCGTCAAATTCTGTATCGTCGTTGTCAAACCCTGTATCATCATCGTCATCGTCTGGTTCGATAACCTGTCTTTTTGTTTTGGTGGGTGACGCTTTAACAGGGCGTATTTTGATTTCTGTGTCATCGTTTGTATCAGGAATTAAATCCAAAACTTTGCGTGCAGATGCAATATCTTCTTCGGCAACAAGTAACCGTTTATTCGCGTTTTCCAGGCGTTTTTTTGCGCGTTTTAATTTGTCGGTTAATACATCCAATTGGGCCTCGGCCTTTAATATTTTTGCCGCAGATTGTTTTGTTGGTTCGCGGCCAACACCACGACGCAATGTTGTTATTTTAGAACGAACGGTTTTTATTTTTTTCTGTAATTCTAAAATTGTGTCACTGGTTCGTTCGATTGTATCCTGGGCATTTTGGGCAATTGTCTTGGCCGCTGCGATGCGTTCGGTTGCCGCACGCCGTGCAGACATCATGCGGAATTTTTCAAGATTTTTTAATTCGGTTTTTGTGGAATCGCCGTCTTGATATGCCTGAATCAAATCGTCATACACAGACAGTCCATCGTATTCAATATCCAGTTTTTGGTATTTGTTATCCTTTCTGGGGCGAATTAATTCCAAATCCATACCGTAATCATTTGACAAAACATCGTCCCATTTGCGGTCACCATGCGATGTCATAACCAATAAAACATTTGGTTTAACCTTGCTGGTTGTGGAATCCAAGACGAATACCAGTTTGCCGTGCCGGTCATAAAAAGCGGTCAACGAATTACCGTCTATTTTATAATTCCGCGATTTCAATAAAGATTTTTCTTTCTCGCTTGGCATTTTTTATCCCCCCAGTTAGTTTTATTTATTTCTTTTTTGGTGGTGCAAACTGATACGCCTGTTTACAATGTTCGTAACAGTATGGTTTTCCAACAAACACCGTTTCACCGCAAAAATGAAAGTTTTCAGAATCTGGATCACCAATTGGCCAACGACACTGATTCGGTTTTAATGCCGCCATTTCCAAAGAATGTTGAATAATGCGTTGATGCATCGCCAGATTTGAATTTGCCTTGGATGCACCTTTGGCGCGTGGCAAACGATTTATCGTCGGTTTATCCGCGGCCGCAGTTTTAGGTGTTGTTTTTGCCTTGGGTGCGGCCTTGGTGGTTTTTGTTGCCTTGGTTTCTTTGGCTGTTTTTTTGCCACCCGTTGTGGTTTTTTTAGTGATTTTAGGCATCACAACAGGTTTTACCGGTGCAATCTTTTTCGCAATCGGCAGTTTTGATTTTTTAGATGCAGGCTTTTTTTCGTCACCTTTGGCGGATGTTGTTTTTTTAGTGCCACTCATCGTTGCCTTCAAATTCCAACCCAAACGATTTAATTTGCCGACAACGGCGTTTTTACTCATTTCCAAACGCTTGCCAATTTCGGATGTTGATAAACCCTTGCCAATCAGGGTTTTTAACTTTTTTAACTTATTAGAATCCCAACCAGTTGCCATTTTATAAAAGTCCTTGTTTTATATACTGGTATGATTGTATCATAGTTTCGAATCGAAAGGCAAGGGGGAATTCATGTTTTTTTACACTTTTTTTGCGTTGTTATTATTGGGTGGATTATTTTGTGCGTGGCGTATGTCTGTGGCGGATTTCCGGCGCAGAATCATACCTGATGCGTATTTGTTTCCATTTTTATTGATTGGTTTGGTGGTGGTGCATTTTTTTCCTTGGGTGTGCACATCTGCCGAATCGGTTGTTGGTGCGGTTATGGGATATGCATTGGCGAGCCTGATAGGGATGGCATTTGAATATTTTGGCAAAGATAAATTTGATACCCCGATTGGTATGGGTGATGTGAAACTGTTAAGTGTTATGGGAATATGGTTGGGGACCACTGGATTGGCGATTGCATTGGTTTTTGCGTGCGTTTTTGGGGCTGTGTGGGCGCGTAACAAAAAACAGAAATTTATCCCACTGGCGCCATTTTTGTTTGCTGGGGGATTTTTGTCTTTTATTACATTGCTGTTTTTGATATAATGGCATTTGTAAAAGGGACAAATGGGAATGTATAGAAAGCGTATTTTTTTGCTGAAATTGTGCGTTTTATATGCTGTATTTTTGTGTGCGGGGGCATATGCTGCGACGCCGTTTTCCCAATATGGTTTGATTCAAAATGTGCAAAATTATTCCAGTAATCCGTTTTATAATCCAAATTCGCCCACGGTGTCCAGTCCGCATGTTGTGTATAATTCTGGTCCTGCGTTAAAGCCGGGGGATTGTGAACGTGTGGTGCAATCTGTTGTGGATTTTGTGTGTAATCAGCATGACGGCTGTCGTGGTATGACATTGGCGGATGCGCGTCCTGAATTGATGGTTCAACTATCTAAATTGCCGGGGTATAATTATGCCTCGTCTTGTTCTGGATATATTGATGGAATTTATGAAAAACGCCAGAAAAATAATTTTGCTGGTGGCACTGAATATATTGCAACAGGTTTCCCAAATGTTCAAAAAAGTGCGGCAACAGATACCGGGTTACCTAAATGGAAAACCGAATACAATGAACGCGCGGCTGAATTAAAAGCGTTGCATGAACAAACAAATACTATACCTGATACGGTTGAACAGGTGGATTTTCCAAAGACATTTGACGATTTGTCTTTTGAACAAAAAATTGCAGTAAAACAGCAGGGGTATGAAAAATACAAAGATGCCCAGGTTTATGTTCCACTGAATATCAAACCCGAAGAGAAAAATGCCGGCGGTGCGGGTGGTGCCGGCGGGGCGAGTGGTTGTGTCGCATTGTATAATTGTATAAAAAAATATGGTGATGCTGAAAAATCTGCGGAAACTGCGTGGACAAATGCAAAAAAACAATATGATGCAAATAATGCCGCTGAAAATAAAACGGCATTAGATAACGCAAAAAAAACAATGGAAAATGCATGGGCGTCGGCTTTGTTTGCGCCTTGTTTATGTAAAGCAGATGCAACATATTTGGCAAAAATGGGAATGAAAGATGTTTGTGGTTACGGTCAGGCTGAACAACAAAAATGGTTAAATAACAAGATTCAACAATATCGGAAAGATATGGGTGTATAGTATGAAAAAATTATTTGTGATTTTTTGTTTGCTTTTGACTCGTGTTGCTTTTGCAGATACAGATTCGCCACAATTATTAAAATCTGTGAATGATTCAGATATTAATGATGTTGGTTATATGAATAAAGGAAATTGTAAAGTTGATAGAAATGTTGATGCTGATAGTGACGATTGGGTTTTGGTCCCAGAACGCGGATCAACAGAAAATTTTATTTTAGGGTATAAAACGGATGGCGGTGCTTGCAGTGACATAGCGGGCAGTAATGATGTTGTCTGTGTTGCTGGCAAGGCAAAATATAACGGAACTGTGCATAATAATACTTGTTTCCAGGCGGATCGTGGATGGGCGGGCAGTTGGCTTCCGGGTAATGATAGTTGGAAAATATATAGTGGTCAATCTCCATTAAAATATTGCAAAACAGGCGGTACATATAAATGGACACCCGAGGGACGGGGAAAAACAGCGGTGTTTGTTGACAGTAAAGGCAAGGTTTTAACAACAACGAATGGCAAAATTGTGCGTTCTTTACAGGGATTATATCCGTTCACAACATATGATATTTTGTGTGTTGCGTGGGTGTGTGTTGGTGATGATAATGAAATAACATACGGCAATGCCAACGGGGATTGTGGGGATGACTATGGCCCAAATCAGGACAATTCAAAACACATGAATACTGTTCAACCGTATTTGAATGCGTTGGGCAACTGTAATTAGGGTGTTTTATGTTAAAAAATTTTTTAATGTTTGTTGGAATATTATTGTTGCCAGTTACGGCGTGGGCAACACCTGATTACGACGAAAGCAAATTATTTGAATCAGAACACAGTCCAACACCATGCGCAACCCCGATATTTAATCGGGCTTTGGCAAATACGGCAAATATGATTGCGGATGCGGATGTCGCAGATAGCGAAGATATTGATGCGTGGGCACATGTTGCTTTTTCAAAAGCCGATGTATTAAATGCTGTATTAAATTGTGATGAGGTTAAAGATAAACCAGATGATGAAACAATATTATTTGACACCGTCACATATACTTTTCCAAATGGGCGTAAAATTGAAATAAACTATGAAACACAGAAAAAAGTTTTAATCCAAAAATTAAAGTTGGCAAACAAACCAAAACTGGGTAATGGCGATATCAGCCCTGACATTTACGACGATGTGTTAAAGGGTTCTGTATGGACAAATGTTGATCCCGCGTGGTATGGAATTTTGGTTGCAGAACACGGCAGTTTGGACGAATTTATCCATCCGAACAAGGTTAATTTGGTGTCTTTGCGTTATATCGAGGATAATATCGGCAAATTATATCCCCAGGATCACAGTGGACCATACCGGGCAAATTGTACATCCAAAACCGCATGGGCCGAAGATACAGATATGATAAATGTTGCGACACTGCGGACCGTTGGTGCGGGACCAGAACATAAACCACAAACCAAAGAAGAAAAAGAGCAAAAAGACCAGGTAGAATCTAATGATTTTTATGTCCTGGGGGATGCGGACCTAAGTTGGGTTATGTATGCGGAAATCGCCACAGATATTGTTTTGACCGTTGTGACAACGGGTGGATATGTTGCGGTAAAAGGATCATTGACTGCGGCGCGTGCGACAAAATCTTTTGCCAAGGCCACAAAAATAATGAAAGAATTGCGTGGATCTGAAAATGTTGCAAAGTGGGTAAAAACATCCAGTCGTGCGCGTGATGTTGAAAAGGCGATAACCACAGCAGGCAAGGCGGATAAAGTTGCGGATTCGTATCGGACGATTTCTGGTGTTGAAAAGACCGCCGCGCAAACCGTAAAAAATTTGAATAAAGAACTGGATGCACTGAAAACTGCAAAGGCCGATCCGAAAAAAATAAAGGCGGTTGAGCAAGAGTTAGAGTTCGCAACAAAACAGGCAGATACGGCCAAGGATGCGGCGGAAACTGCGAAAAAATTAGAAAAAGCGGAAAAAGAATTATCTGAAATCAAAGATGTTGATCCAGAAAAAGCGAAAAAGTTAGAACAAGAAATATCTGGATTAAAAAACACTTATTCAAAACAATTGACCGAGGTTAAAAATGCCCATGCCAAAGAATTAGAGATTTTGGAAAAAACAGATGATGTAAAAAGTTATAAAGAGGTGGCCGAGGCGCGTCGCGAATTGGCGCATACTGCATATTTGATGCGCCAGGGAAAGCGCGCGTCAAATCGTGGATTGTTGCCAGTGCGTGCTTTCAAGGCAGCAAAAAGTCTGCGCCAGGGATTCAAAAGTGCCAAAGAATTAAAAAAAGCAACCAAGGTTGTGCGTACTCATACCAGTGGATTTGCCGCGCGTGTAAATGACTGGCTGTTCCACAGTACATTAAAAAATATTACCCGAATCAGCAAGGTTCCGGCAACATTAAATGCTTTGGTTATGGTTGTTAAAATTGCCGGTGATATGTATGACAAAACCGATACATCCACGGGTGATTTTACAAATAATATTGATATGAAACCTTATTTATTATTGGGTGCGGATAATTTACCAGAATACGAAAATGTGGTTAATTATGGTATGTGGATGTTCTGGGCGGGCAGTTCTACATCGGCCCAAGATGATGACGCGGCGTATTTACAGGCTATGGATTTTGCCGAAAAATTTCATCAAGATTTAGTAGAAACCCAAGATGAATATAATGTTATGGCGTGTGATGTTGATATATATGTTGTGCGGCCTGTGATTCGTAATCCGGGGACCGATAATGAAGAACTGTATTATTTATTTATGAACGATGTGCCGTGGACAACAAACGGATTTAATACGCCAAACGATGGAACAGGTGAAACATCAATTCCGTTAAGAAATGAAACCGCGACACAGGATGCTTGATTTATGTGGTAAATTTATTGTATAATTTTAGTACAGGGTCAGGAAAGATGAAAAAAATATTTGTATTTATTTTTGCGATATTTATTGGCGTGCATTGTGCGGACGCGTATACAAAGGTTTCTGAAAATGAAATCGGTGTTGCAGACGCAAAAAATCAAAACATAGTCGTTAAATGCACAACCCCAACGGGTCAAATATCTGAACAAACCTGTGCGTTGCGTCGTTATGCAAAGTGCGCGGATAATAAATGCGCCGGATGGAATCGTTGGCGTGACCTAAAAAATACGCGTGATACATACTCATCATGGCAAGATGCGGCGGACGCATGCTGTCGCACAATGGGATTGCGTTAAATAAATGAATTTTATTGCATAATTGACAATGGTGTTTTTTGTAGTATAGTCTAAAACATCATGAAGATAGAATTATTACAACAAGAACAAATTCAAAAACAAATAGAACAAATCGCAGCCTTAACAGATTTATGCGATGCCGTGGCACATTTAAATATGATTGCAGAAGACACACTGGTCAATTTGGATATGCAAGACAAAGTCCACAATGAATTAAAAAAAGTGATTGGCAAATCTGAATCAGAAATACAAAAATTGCGCAAACAAGATTGTTTTTTAGATACGTTAATAGATGAATACTGGACCGCGCCATTTGATAAAGATATGCAAAAATGTGAAAAATATATTAGCCAACTTTCAACAGATTTAAAGCAAAACCGTACAAACATCATCCGATTATATAATCTTTTAAATCCTTCGAATGAATTTTTAAAATTTTTGTATGACCAATATGTACAAGATATGCAAGAACCAGAAAAATACCATTCCACATGGATTGATACATTAAACAAATGGGTTGCATTATTAAAACCATCTTTGGCCCCAGATTTTAAGGGTTTTAGTGATTCTGAAAAATCACAAATATTATGCGGTCCAATTAAAGAATTTCTGTTCAAAATTACATTTTCAATTAGTGATTATAGTATTACGCCAATCAATCAAATCAAACTGGATAAACAAGATTATTTATCTCTTAATTTGCCAGCACGATTATCACAAAAGCAAGCTACACTGTATGTTCCACCACGTCTTGGCAGATTTGCATTTAAACCAATCAATGATGAATATGACCGTGCACTGCTACGAGTTGCCGTATTTAATGATATGATAACGATGGTGCAAAATTATCTAAACCAATCAAATAAAACCAAGCCATTTAATAAAATGGACCAAATTGGTTTACAAGAATTTAATTTTCATGTGAATAATTGGAAGTCTAAAATATATCCAGAATGCCGCAAACAATTATCTATAAAAAAATTAACTTTGACCGAAATTATTCAGATTATGCAAGATTTCTTGGTTCATGTTACACCACCAAAAACCGACCAAAAATGGTATGATACATCTAAGAACATCTTGGAATTATGCAAAAATATAGCCAAAGAACACA
>Ga0310786_10002201_pt1 | contig 30266 bp, 32 predicted proteins | sample AusTroGonzalo_MG_FD_203881 | JGI IMG/M metagenome (GOLD analysis project Ga0310786, IMG submission 203881) | Bovine rumen microbial communities from tropical cattle in Woodstock, Queensland, Australia - Gonzalo_03 (v2) (version 2) | ecosystem: Host-associated > Mammals > Digestive system >...
TTTATATGCACCGATGAAACCTGTAACAAGAATTGCTGCATTAAGGAATATCAGCATTACATATATCAGGTCAAATAAGGCAAGTATCATAAAATACGCGGAAGTAAATATTGACAAGCCATAGGTAACAAGATAAAAAACAGATACAGCGTTATAGAATTTTTTGCATCTGCCGAGCATCATTCTGTTTTGACTGCATTCCTGTTCGTAATCCATGATGCGCCTCCAAAAAGAAACGATGATATCATTCAATAGACAAATAATATTATAACCTGTAAAATGATTTTTGTCAAGTAAAAAAATAAGATAAATAAAAAAGAGGAGTGAACTGAACACTCCTCCTGAAGGCTTTAATATTACTTTTCTTTTGAAGTTGCTTGCTGAGCAGCCTGTGCAGCAAGCTGTGCTGCCTGTTGAGCTGCCTGAAGTGCTGTCTGCTTTGGCGGTTGTGGAGCTGCCTGTGCCTGAGCGGGAGCAGGAGCTTCCTTTTTCTCAGTGTTCGGAGCAGGCTTTTCCTCTTCCTTTTTAGCCTGCTGATTTTTATTATCAGCAGTTGCAGTCTCTTTATTCTCGGCAGTCTGAGGCTTTGGAGCTTCTGGCTGTTTAACAGTTTCCTGGGCTTTTGCAGGCTCAGAGCTTTTAGCAGGCTCTGCATTCTTTGCAGGCTCAGTCTGTTTTGCGGGAGCAGACTGCTTCTTGTCGTTTTTTGACTTATCGTCCTTTGAGGACTGCTTTTCAGCTTCTTCCTTTTCAGAGCGATCGCCCTTGGACTCAATATAAAGGTCATCATCAGCGATACTTCCGACAAATCTAAGCTGTTTAACAGGTATTCTCTTTAATGGAGAATAAATGAATGCTTTGCATGAATAGTTCTGCTCAACGAGACCCCTTTTTTCACAGAGGACTCTGTTACCGTCCTTTGTTCTTTTTCCGTACATACAATAATCGCATTTAGGGTCGATCTTTTTATCGAAATATTTAGCTCCACCCTGGAAAAATGAGAATAAACCCATTAATAATCACCTCAAAAATAAATCTATAAAATAGTATATCACAAATAAAAGAATTTGTCCAGTGATTTTTGAAAAATTATATATTTTTTTAAAATAATACTGTTGCGATTGTTTGAAATGCACAAATATCGGAGGATTGCTGTCAATATGATATTAATATCTGCAACAAAAAGCCGTTAAATCGAAGATTTTATTTTTAGTATATACTAACAAAATGAGATTGACAATATTATAACAATATGTTAGTATATAAACAGCGGAGGGCAGGATTTATTCTGTTTTTGGCTGTGAAAAAATTATTGTTTTCGGGCATCAGGGTGAAAACTCTGTTATCGGATGGCAGTTGAGCAAAATATTTATGCAGATACTATCCGTCCGTCTATGGGCGGATTTTTTATTGACTGCTTTTCTGCCTGCAAAGGAGGAATAATGGAAAACAAACGAATAGCTGTAGCGGCGATAGTCATTGACGAACAGTCTGCGGCAGTTGAAGTTAATAATGTGCTTCATGATTACAGTGACATAATCATCGGACGAATGGGCTTGCCCTACAAGGAGCGTGGTATTTCGCTGATATCGGTAGCACTTGATGCAGAACCCGATGTGATAAGCAGTCTTACAGGAAGACTCGGACAGATACAGGGTGTATCTGTTAAAGCTGCGATATCAAAGAAGTAAAGCTTGGTGATGTATTTCGGTACAAAGAGGTGATATCATGCACAAAATCTTTGGAACAAAGACAAATTACGTATATATTGACAGGGAAGGAGCGTATCTTATACCTGTCAGTGATAACAAAATAGGTGTGATATGCACATCTAAGGGTTATTTTTTTGTCGGCGGAGGAATTGAGAGCGGAGAGTCACATATCAGTTGTATCGAAAGAGAATGTTCCGAAGAAGCGGGCTATACGGTTTCTGTAAAAGAAAAGGTATGCTCTGCGTAGACTTATTGCTTTCATAATGAAATAGGTTTCTTTCATCCGATACAGACTTATTATATTGGTGAAATGCTTTCAAAAGTTTCTGTGCCCACAGAAAAAGACCATGAATTCCTGTGGCTTGACTACAGTGATATCAAAGGCAAAATGTTCTGGGAAATGCAGAACTGGGCTCTGGAAGTAATTTATGAGAAACACCGGCAAAAAGGAGATAAATATGCGCAGGAATGACCGTGAAATATCGGATAAAGCAGAAATAGAACTTTTTATTTCGGCTGAAAAGATAATCCGTATAGGATTTTGCGACAGCGGAGAGATATACATAGTACCTGTGAATTACGGATATTCTGTTGATAACGAGAAATACACCTTTTACTTTCACGGAGCTGCAGCAGGAAGGAAGTACGAGCTTGCACAAGAGTGTCCGTCTGTCGGCTTTGAGATAGACGGCAGATACGAGCTTATATCCGCTGATACAGGCTGCGGACATTCCGCAAAGTTTTGCAGCGTAATCGGTACAGGAGCTCTTTCACTGATAGAAGGAGCTGACGAAAAGAAATCCGCGCTCGGATATATAATGAAGCAGTCAACAGGCAGAAACGAGTGGGAATATGATGAAAAAGTGCTTGAACGAACTGCTGTATTCAAGCTTGAAGTAAAAACAATGTCATGTAAGGCAAAATAATAAAGGAGAAAGATCAATATGTATGATGTAAAATCATTAAAGGCTGAGGAATTCATAGACGATGAGGAAATAAAGGCTACTCTTGCGTATGCCGAGGAGAATAAGCACAATCGTGAGCTCATCGAGCAGATACTCGAAAAGGCAAAGCCAAGAAAAACAGGCAGGGGAGTTGAGTGCGCAGGACTTTCTCACCGTGAAGCAAGCGTACTTCTTGCCTGTGATATCCCCGAGATGACAGAAAAGATGTACGGTCTTGCACGTGAGATAAAGGAAGCATTCTATGGCAACAGAATAGTAATGTTTGCACCTCTCTATCTCTCAAATTACTGCGTAAACAAGTGTGTTTACTGTCCTTACCATGTGCAAAACAAGGAGATACCGCGTAAGAAGCTTACACAGGAGGAGGTGCGTCAGGAAGTTATCGCACTTCAGGACATGGGACACAAGAGACTTGCTATCGAGTCCGGTGAAGATCCTGTTAACAATCCTATCGAGTATATCCTTGAATGTATCAATACTATCTATTCTATCAAGCACAAGAACGGAGCTATCCGCCGTGTAAACGTAAATATCGCGGCAACTACGGTTGAGAATTACCGTAAGCTCAAGGAAGCTGGCATCGGTACTTATATCCTCTTCCAGGAGACCTACCATAAGGAGAGCTACGAAAGACTTCACCCTGCAGGACCAAAGCATAATTACGCTTACCACACAGAGGCTATGGACAGAGCTATGGATGGCGGCATAGACGATGTAGGTCTTGGCGTTCTCTTCGGACTTGATATGTATAAGTACGAGTTTGCAGGACTTCTCATGCACGCAGAGCATCTTGAAGCAGTTCACGGTGTAGGACCGCACACTATCAGCGTTCCGCGTATCAGAAGAGCTTCCGACATAGACCCCAGCGTATTCGATAACGGCATTGATGATGATACATTTGCAAAGCTCGTAGCTTGTATCCGTATCGCTGTTCCATACACAGGCATGATAATCTCCACCCGTGAGAGCGAAGCCTGTCGTGCGAAGGTTCTTGAGCTTGGTGTATCACAGATATCAGGCGGTTCGAGAACATCTGTAGGAGGCTATGCAGGCTATACTCCCGAGGAAAGACCACACGATACAGAGCAGTTCGATGTATCAGACCAGCGTTCTCTTGACGAGGTCGTAAAATGGCTCATGGATCAGGGACATATCCCGTCATTCTGTACAGCCTGCTACCGTGAAGGACGAACAGGCGACCGCTTTATGGCTCTCTGCAAGGTTGGACAGATACAGAACTGCTGTCACCCGAATGCACTTATGACTTTGCAGGAATATCTCAGCGACTATGCTTCACCTGAGACAAAGAAGGTGGGCGAGGCTCTTATCGCTAAGGAGATACTTAATGTTCCCGATGAAAAGCGCAGACAGCGTGCAATGGATTATCTCGATGAGATAAAGAACGGCGGCAAGCGCGACTTCAGATTTTAATGTTCCCAAGCCCTGCTTATATGCAGGGCTTTTCATTTGACAAAGACAAGATACTGTGATACAATAGAAAAGAATTTTAAATATATAAAGGAGAAAATGATCATGTTGAATACTTTAATGCTTATTGCAGCAAATATTCCGCAAACAGGAGATACTTTCCCGAGAGGAGTTATTTTTATAATAATTATCGCAGCTGTAGTACTTGCTTTCGGTACGGCTGTTTTTGCAAAGAAAAAGGGTGGAAACGACGATGATGAAGATGATGATGAATAAGAAGCTTGCATCAGCTTCAATTGCGGCAGTAATGCTGTTTGCAGCAGTTCCCGTGACTGCCAATGCAGAAGAGATAACCGCAAATGATATTACGTACAGCATAGACGAAAATGGTGATGCGCACGTTGTAGAATACAGCGGCAGTGCTAAAGAGGTAGTTGTTCCGGACAGCATTGACGGATATACCGTAAGGCATATCGACAAAAACGCTTTCCGCGATAATACTTCTCTTGAAAAAGTGGTTTTGCCCGAAGGACTGAGGACTATAGGACAGAGTGCCTTTAGCAAATGTACGGGGCTTGTGTCTGTCAATTTTCCTGAGGGGCTTGAAGCAATTGCGGAACACGCTTTTGACACTAACCATTCATTGAAAACAATGAGGCTGAACAGAGCTCTGTCAAAAATAAACAATTGTTCATTTCAGCTTTGTATCGCTGCCGAGACTATTACTATCCCGCCGCTTGTTGAAACTGTACCCGATCATGCTTTGCACGGTATGCACGAGCTAAAGACGCTCCGCTTCTGCGATGGAGTAAAGAAGATCGAAGAAGATGCAGCTCTTAACGGCTATAAGGTATCAAGAATAATAATACCTCCTTCTGTGGAGGAGATACAGGAGCACGCTCTGGGATACCGTTTTTATTCCCCTGATTATGCCCTTTGCTCAAAGGTCGAGATATACGGAAAAAGCGGAAGTGAAGCCGAGAGGTATGCAAAGGAAAATTACATTCCCTTTGTTGAATTCGATTTCGCATACGGAGATATCAATAAAGATGGCTTGGTTGATGCGGTAGATGCCTCTTCGATCCTTTCGGAGTATGTCAGAAGGTCAACTAAGGGAGGAACAAAATATTCAAAGGCTGATGAACTGAGAGCAGATATAAATGATGATATGTCGGTAGATGCAGTTGATGCTTCTCTTGCACTGGCTTATTATTCATATGCTTCAAGCGGCGGCAAAAAAACTCCCGAGGAATACTTTTTTCTTGCATGATAAAATATAATATATAAATCATATTATATGGGGTGATCATATGCTTCTTGGATTTGAAGAGCTTTGCAGAAAGGAAGTCATAGACATCGCGACAGGTGAAAGGCTGGGCTTTATAGATGATATAAAGCTCGACATAGAGAGCGGAAGTGTTGATTCTCTTGTCATATACGGCTGTGCGAGACTTTTCGGGATGCTGGGCAGGGAAGATGATGAAGTCATTTCATGCAGGGATATAAAGGTAGTTGGGGAGGATGTAGTGCTTGTAGAGCGAAATAATCAGGCAAAGCAGGCACAATTAACAAAATATCGAAAAAACAGTTTTTTAAGTTTGTTGAAATAGCGGCTGTAAAAAGTCTTGCATAATTTGACAGAAAATGATATAATATTAAGGCAATTCGCACGCCTGTACTTTCAGTGGTTGGTGCGCAGATACCTGCGTTGCTGCTGAGCCAAGTCGGGCGGAGGATTAAATATTAACCAATTTTAAGGAGGACTACACCATGGGAGTAGTATCAATGAAGCAGCTTCTTGAGGCTGGCGTACATTTTGGTCACCAGACAAGAAGATGGAACCCGAAAATGGCACCATACATTTTCACAGAAAGAAACGGAATTTACATCATCGACCTTCAGAAGACTGTAAAGAAGCTTGAAGAAGCTTATATGTTCGTTCGTGACATTGCAGCACAGGGCGGCGAGGTACTTTTCGTAGGTACAAAGAAGCAGGCTGGAGATTCTGTTAAGGAAGAGGCTACAAGAGCCGGCGCACACTATGTAAACGCAAGATGGCTCGGCGGTATGCTCACAAACTTCAAGACAATCCAGACAAGAATAAAGAGACTTGAGCAGCTCCACACAATGGAAGAGGACGGCACATTCGCTCTTCTCCCTAAGAAGGAAGTTGTAAAGCTCAACCTCGAGATAGAAAAGCTCGAGAAGTTCCTCGGCGGTATCAAGACAATGAAGAAGCTCCCCGCAGCACTCTTCATCGTTGACCCACGCAAGGAAAAGATCGCTGTAGCAGAAGCTAAGAAGCTCAATATCCCGATCGTTGCTATCGTAGATACAAACTGCGATCCTGATGAAGTTGATTACGTTATCCCTGGTAACGATGACGCTATCAGAGCTGTAAAGCTTATCGCTGGTTCTATCGCTAACGCTGTTATCGAAGGCAGACAGGGCGATGACGCTGTAGCTGCTGTTGAGACAGAAGAGGAAACAGCTGAGGCTGCTGAGACAGAGGCTGAATAATCATAATACAAACATTGAACACAATCAAAAACCCGAACTAACCCTTCGGGTTTTTGCGGATTAATACATTATAGGAGGTAATTACAATGGGTAAGGTATCCGTTGCTGAAATCAAAGAACTTATGAAGTCCACAGGCGTTGGTATGATGGACTGTAAGAAGGCTCTCGAAGAGAACGATGGCGATATGGACAAGGCTATCGAGTTCCTCAGAGAAAAAGGTCTCGCTACACAGGCTAAGAAGAGCGGCAGAGCTGCTGCTGAGGGCGTAGTTACTGCTGTAGTAAATGGCGAAGTTGGTGTTCTTCTCGAAGTTAACACTGAGACAGACTTTGCTGCTAATACAGATGATATCAGAAACTTCGTTGCTAACGTAGCTAATACAATTATTGAAAAGAACCCTGCTGATGTTGAGGCTCTCAAGGCTATGCAGATCAGCGGCGGCAGCAATACAGTAGGTGAGGTTCTCACAGAGCTCGCAGGTATGAAGATCAGAGAGAACATCGTTATCCGTCGTTTCGTAAGACTCGAGGGCAAGCTTGCTTCTTATATCCACAATGGCGGAAGCATCGGCGTTCTCGTAAAGATGGATACAGACCTTGCAGCAGATCAGGTTGCTGTTATCGGTAAGGACGTTGCTATGCAGTCCGCAGCTCTTAACGCTGCATATCTCTGCCGTGAGCAGGTTCCTGCTGAGGTTCTCGAGAAGGAGAAGGAGATCATGCTCGCTCAGATGGCTGAGGATCCTAAGATGGCATCAAAGCCTGAGCAGGTTCGCATAAAGATCGTTGAGGGTAAGGTAGGCAAGTACTACAGCGAGAACTGCCTCCTTGAGCAGGCTTTCGTTAAGGATGACAAGCTTACTGTTCAGGGCTATGTTGATGCAGAGGCTAAGAAGCTCGGCGGTTCTATCAAGGTAGTTGATGTTATCCGTTACGAGCGCGGCGAGGGCGTTGAGAAGAAGGAAGACAACCTTGCTGACGAAGTAGCTAAGATGATCAAGTAATCAGACGTACAAATATATGCGGCAGTCCCTTTTTATGGCTGCCGCTTTTTTATTAAAGGGTGATTATGATGAAAAAGAGTTTTATTTATAAGATAATGGTTGTTGTATTTGGTATTGTCATTGCTGTTTTAGGTATGAAGGATGTAAGAATGTACCTCAGCGGTAAGGTCCTTGACCTTAATACAGCCACAAAAGACGACTTCAAAAAGGAATGTATAGTTGAAGGTGATATCAACTATGTAGTAGGCAACTTTGCTATCTACGAGGAAAAAGACAAGACCCTCGGTATTACCACAAGCAAGAAAGAGACAAACTATTATTTGGTTGAAAATCTCTCAATGGATTATCTGGAAAAGCTTTTTACTTCAGATGTTGAGCTTGATGAGCCTGATAATTACTTTGCTTATGTAGTATCGGCGAGCAGTGATGAGATGAAGGACGCACTTGACGCTAATATTGATGGCTGGGCGAAATACTTCGATGGTAAGACTGACAAAATGCCTGAGCCTGTCCACTTTGAGGGAAAGCTCTGGCGTGAGCCCACCGAGAAGAAATATAAGACTTACAAGGATCAGGCTCTTAGCAATTGGGGGTTCGATGATGATGAAATTGCTGACCTTAAAGCAATGGACAGCAGACCCGGAAAGTCCTCTATAATGATCGTTGTTCTCGGAGCATTACTTGCTCTCGGCGGACTTGCTTTCCTGATAGTTCCGCTTATTTTAGGCAGAACCAAGAAAAAAGATGTTGAATACTATTGATCACAGGAGCGCAGCGAAAAGCTGCGTTCCTTTTTTTATAGGCGTTCCTTGAATATATAAAAAATATATTTGTACAATTTTTCCACATAAATCTGCTTCTGTTGTTGTCAGATGTTACAATAATAAATAGCTTTTTTCGTATGGTTTTCCCTTGAAGTAATTTTGAAAATATGTTATAATAAGTTAATTGGATAATATGCTCAGAATAATGAGGTAAGAATTTTATGAATAGTAATATAAGCAAACTTGCAGGCTCTGTCGGAAGAGTCATCGTTGGTAAAAAGGATACCGTTATCAAGCTTATAGCGGCTCTTCTTTGTGAAGGACACGTTCTTCTCGAAGATGTTCCGGGAGTAGGAAAGACTCAGCTCATAACAGCACTTTCCCGTTCTATAGGCGGTAAATTCAATCGTATCCAGCTTACTCCGGATGTAATGCCTTCTGATATAGCAGGCTTTACTATGCTTGATTCAAATAAAGGGGATTTTGTATACCGTGACGGTGCGGTAATGTGTAATTTTCTTCTTGCCGATGAGATAAACCGTGCCTCGCCGAAGGTACAGTCTGCTCTGCTTGAAGCTATGGAGGAGCGTCAGATAAGTCTTGACGGTGTTACACACAAGCTGCCTCGTCCGTTCCTTGTAATGGCTACACAGAATCCTGTTGAGACATACGGTACTTTCCACCTTCCCGAAGCCCAGATGGATCGTTTCTTTATGAAGCTGTCCATGGGATATCCTTCAATGGAGGAGGAAGTTGAAATACTCGGAAGGACTGAAAATCACAATCCTATTGCAAATATAACCGAGCCTGTAATGACTGTTGACGATATAGCAGCTATGCAGGAGGCTGTAAAGCGCGTAAGGGTGGCCGACAGCGTAAAGCAGTATATAATCAATATCGTTTCATCTACCCGCCAGGACAGAAATACAGTTCTCGGTATCAGTCCCCGCGGAAGCATAGCTCTTTTCAAGGCAGCAAAGGCATATGCCTACATCTATGAGAGAGACTATGTAACGCCCGATGATGTAAAGAATACTGCTGTATCAGTGCTTGCACACAGAATAATATTATCTCCCCAGGGCAAGACAGCCTTCGGTACAGGTGAGGCATACATCGAAAATGTCATCAGGAACTGTCCTGTTCCTGCAATGGGCTGATGCTTAAGCATATAAAAAGCATCGTAAGCGTTATTGCAGTTGCTTTTCTTGTATATATATTCACATTCTATGTTGACGGCGAAATGGGTATAATACTCCTTGCGTTCGTTGTCTTTGCACCGCTCGTATCGCTGTTTTTTGCACTTTATGCGCGAAACAGGGTGAAGGTGACATTTGACTGTGATGCATATGTACAGAAGGGCAGCTATCTTGACGTTGAAGTAACTGTCAGAAAAAACGGCGGATTTCCCCTTGCTGTATTGGAGATATGTCCCTATGCCAGCGAAACATTCGGACAGAAGGTAAAAAAACGCAGGCTTACGATGTTCAATGAGGAAAAGAGAACTTTTACCTTCAGGCTTGACGCTCTTATCGGCGGAAACGGCGAGGTAGGCATAGGTGCTGTGTATTCGTGCGGTTTTCTTGGTTTTATGAAATTTTCCGTAAAAACAAAGCTTCCTGATCCTGCTTCCGTGGGAGTTATCCCTCAGATACCCGATATAAAGGCTTCTTCTCAGCTTTTCCGCTCTATTGCGAATGTTGTTCATACCAGCGATGAGGAAGAGGAAAATGATACAAGTATGCTTTTTTCTTCCAATACTTCACCCGGTTATGAGCACCGTGAATATGAACACGGCGATCCGCTGAAGCGTATCAACTGGAAGCTTTCTTCCAAGAAGTCAAAGCTTATGGTCAGACTTGATGAGGCAGTTGCTTCGGTACAGCCTGTTATAGTCCTTGATCTTTTCAGAAGAAGCAGCGTTCCTGCGGAAAATGCAGTCAGAGGAGAGGAACAGCTTCTTCGTTCGGTTTTCGGACTGCTCTTCCTTCTTGTTAAGCAGGGTATTGCCTGCAGCTTCGTTTACCGCAATGCTTCGGGCGAAAGCGTTGTTGAAAGCGTAGATAATCCCGATTATCCAAATCAGCTTCTTCTGAAGGTGCTTTCTACAAGAGTCGTTCCTGATAAGAGAGTAGATCTTTCGGATATAGGCTCCTCGGTCTGTGCCTGTGTTGTTGCAACTACAGATGCAGGAGCGGGCTTTTCGGCTGTGACAGATCAGATAGAAAGCAATGAAAATGTAAGTATAATCGGTCTTTCCATAGCGTCCGCGAATTCCACATCGTTGCCGCTGTGGTATCTTGACGAGGAAAATAACTTTAAATTGGTATAAATATGAAAGAGATCAAAAAGACAAATCTCAGTCCGGGACCTTTTCTGCTGAGGACCCTCTGCGATCCTGTTCTCTGGTATACGGTGCTTATAATGACAGCGCTGATGTTCCATTATCGTGATCGCGTTGCCGAAGATGCGCAGGGATATATCTTTTCTGCTGCTTATGGTGCTGCGACATTTGTAATGGGCTGGCTTGTGTTCAGGATATTTGATTATATGCAGAAGCGGCATCTGATAGGCTTCGTGATATATGCGATGCTTATGGCTGTTTTCGGCTTTGGAGTTCGCAGCTCTATTGATAAGGGACATGAAGATTATCCTATTTCATGGCTGCTGTGGTTCCTTACACCTCAGGATTCCGTATATTACAATAAGTGGTATACAATTGGATTTTTTCTTTTGTTCTTCTTGTTCATGGCTTCGGTAATATATTATTTCACTCATGTGAGATACAGGATATTTATGAATTTCCTGATATTTATAATACCCTTTGCCATTTACGGTAAGGAATACGAGAAAATGCCGACTCTGTTCATCATTTTCCTTGCAGTCGGATATATACTCCTTATGGTGTATTACAGACAGCTGAAGGACAGTGAGGACACCGTATTTGTAGACAGAAAGCGTTCGTGGAAAACTATTGCATCCTATGCGGTTGCTTTTGCGTCCATAGCTGCTATTTTTCCAAAGCCTGAAATAGAGGCAAACAGAACATATCTCGAGACTCTCATCAATGCTCAGCAGCTTACCGATCGACTTGATGCCATGCTGAATGCCTTCAGAGATACCTCCTCGGGTCAGCAGTTCAGATCAAGTCAGAATTGGAGCGTATTCAATGCTGTAGCAGATGAGCCTCTCCGTATAAAGACAGAGACCTTTTCAAAATACAGCTTTGAAAATGATTCATGGAGTCTGGACAAGGTCGATGATTATTATTTTGATAAAACTGTTGTTGAGTCCGCTCCTATGGATCTCGGATCAAGAATGGGTCTGGCGGACGGCTTCCTCGAGGCTGCAAAGCTGGACAGTGACTTTGCCGAGAAATACGGACTTACCGAGTATGTAAGCAGCGGACTTGATGTTCCGAAGCTCAAGCATGTAAAGTTTTACAGTATGGGCGGCATAGTCGGTATTTCGAGCGGTGCCGAAACTGCTCCTGTTCCTCAGTTTGCCGTGAAAATGACTGACTGTACGCGAAAGGGGCTTATGGTAAGATATCACGGCGGTGTCATCGGAGCTGCAAGGCGTTCGGGCGAGAACACCAGGTGGGACGAGTTTTCCACTACGGAGCGTTTCGGCTTTGATTACAGCGAGGATACCTTCTTTATGAGCGGAAAGAATCTTGAGTTCATAGATCAGCTGAATAAATATGATTATGAAACTATTTTTGAGGATGCATATGAAGTTCTTAAGGAACATTCCTATGACTCTGAAAGAAGTGAGGATTTCGACAGTATATATGATTATTTTTCTTCCCAGTACAATCTTTATGATGATTTCTGCGAAAGCTTGCTGGATTACGGCGACAATACCCGTATAAAGGAGCTTGCGGACGAGATAACAAAATACTGCAAGACTGATTACGAAAAGGCTCAGGAGCTTGAAATGTATTTCTATAACCATAACTATAAATATGATCTTGGTTACAGAAAGAAGAAGGGCGACAATGCCGAGACCTTCATATTTGACTCAAAAACAGGCGTATGCTTTGAATATGCCACATCTATGGTCCTTCTTGCAAGAGCTGCTGGAATACCCGCAAGATACTGCGAGGGATACTTTATGACTCAGAAGGGCGATGAGCTGACATTCCAGGATGCAAATTATGCCGTTACCACACAGGATGCGCACGCTTTCCCCGAGCTCTATATAAAGGGCTATGGCTGGGCAAGCTTTGAGCCGACTATCTCTGATGCGGTAGCAGAAACTCAAAAGAACTCAGCAACGGAAATGCTTTCGAGAGCAGGTGTGATAATTCTTTTAGGAGGATTGCTTGTTCTGCTGTTCCTGTTTGCATATCCGTGGCTGTCACATAAGATTTTTGTATTAAGAAGCAGAAAGCGTTCACCAAGTGAGCTCGTAAGAGCGATAATGCACAGGATATGCAGGATCTATGATATAGAAGATGTGAACACATCACAGGAGGTATGTGGTCTCGTACATGAGACATCAGGCGCGGATATCACAGAGACGGCATTGCTTTTCGACAAGTCAGTGTATGGTGATAAGGCAGTAGATGAATACGAAAAAGAAAGGGCTCTGGCTGAATACATAAGAGCGTATGAGGCATACAGAGACTCAAGGAAAAGAAAGGGCATAACAAACCGATAGCTTAAAAACGGAGGTTTTATTATGCAAAAGGCAAAAGAAAAAGGAATACTTTGTTTCCTGCTGGCACTTCTTATGTCTGTAGGAGTGTTTGCAGGTGTGTTCACCCCTCGTAAATATGCCTTGGCGGCAGAAGATTTCCGTACCTGGCGTCAGCTTGATGAACGCTGGGGGGATACTGCAATAGGCGGTACCACTGTGCGTAAGTCGGGCTGCTATATCACTTCCATAGCTATGGTAGCAGTAGCTTCGGGTGCGAGGGATACAAAGAGCTTTGATCCCGGCGTATTTGCCAAGCAGCTCAACGATATGGGAGCTTTCAGCAGCGGCGGTGCGCTGATGGCTTGGGCATCGGTAACAAAGGCTGTTCCGGAGATAAGTATCGCAACTGCAAACCTTTCCTTCAAATCAAGCGACCAGAAGGGCAAAGCTGCCGAAATGAAGGCTTATCTTGACAAGGGTATGTATGTTATATGCAATGTCGGCGGACACTGGGTGTACATAGACGGTATCATAGGCGATGACGTTTACATGGCTGACCCTGCAAAGGATGATATCCTTATGTTCGAGGCGTATAAAAATGCTGGCATCACCTGTTATCAGGCGTTGAACGGCAAAAATAAATACAGCGGCTTTACTCCGCTCAAAACAAAGACAGATGAGACAAAGACATCAATTACATCATCGCTTTCCACCACATCAACAAATAGTGCTGTGACAACATCGGCTGTAAGTACATCAGTTTCAACAACAACAGTTATCTCTACCGCTAAGGCTGCTGTATCGTCAAGTGTGACCAAGGCAGTTTCGGCAGCACCAAAGGAGTATAAAACAGGTGAATATTACTGTGTATCGGCAGAAACCGTAAAGGTTTATGCGGATATCAAGGATACGAAGACTGAAATTGCTTCTCTTGAATACGGAAATATCGTAAATATTATCAGCGTCAGCGGCAGCTATGGCGAGGTAATGATAGGCGGTAAAAAGGGCTGGACTGATCTTTCAAAGCTTGAATATGCAGGAAGTGAAAAAAAGCTTTCCGCAGGTGATATAAACGGTGACGGTTCTGCTGATGCGTACGATCTTGCACTTGTGAATGAATATATCACAAGCCGCGAAAGACTTCCCGAAGGAGTTTCCGTGCTTACGGGCCGGGAAGCAAAGGCTGCCGATCTCAGCGGTGACGGCGAAATAAATAACGCAGATGTGCTGCTTTATCTTATGCTCATCTGTAAATAAGGAGAAATTATATTAATGGAATGGACAGAAGTCAATATCTACACTACTACGGAAGGAATTGAGCTGCTTTGCTCAAAGCTGACCGACATCGGAATAAAGGGCTTTTCTATAAAGGACTCCGAGGATTTCAAGGAATTCCTTGAAAACAAGAACGGTCAGTGGGATTACATAGACGATGACCTTATGGGGCTTTCAGAGTGTGAGACCTGCATAACAGTCTATATCCCGTCAAACGGTCAGGGAGCAGAGATGCTTCTTGCTATAAAGTCAATGCTTGCAGATATGAAGGCAAATGACAAGGACGGAGTTTACGGCCGCCTTGAAGCCGAAATGTCAAGCATACGCGAAGAGGACTGGGCTAACAACTGGAAACAGTATTTCAAGCCCTTCAAGGTAGGCGAAAAGCTTGTCATCAAGCCCTCGTGGGAGGAGTATGACAATACCGACGGCAGGATCATACTTGAGATAGACCCTGCTTCAAGCTTCGGTACAGGTAAGCATCATACCACAAGGCTGTGTCTTGAGGTGCTTGAAAAATACCTCAATAAAGGTGATAAGCTGCTTGATATGGGCTGCGGAAGCGGCATACTTTCAATAGGTGCTATGCTTCTGGGCGCTGGCAGTGCCGTTGCTGTGGATATTGAGGAAAATGCTGCAGTTACTGCACTTGAAAATGCTGTAAAAAATCAAATCCCGACCGATGTTTACAAAACTTATTTCGGTAACATCTTGACAGACAGCGAACTTGCTGATAAGATAGATGATAAGTATGATATAATTGCTGCCAATATAGTTGCTGATGTGCTTATCGCCATGAAGGACAGTTTCCGCAGATATCTTAAAGACGGCGGTATACTTATAGTCTCGGGTATCATCGAGGAACGCATGGACGAGGTAATAGATGCTCTTATTTCGGCAGGCTTCAAGGAGCCGGAGCCTGAGGTAAGAGAAGGCTGGGCAGCCGTTAAGTTAACAGTTTAATATTATGCAGAGCATATATTGATAATTACTATTTAAGGAGAATAGAAAATGGGTATTTTTAAGAAGAAGAACAACCAGAAGGAAGAAAATACAGTTGCTGCTGATCCAAAGGCTGGACTCAAGAAAATGGTGCTTGAGGCACTTAATGCAAAGCTCAACGGTACACTTTATGATGACTGTGTTATCATGCCAAAGGGCTTTACCATTGATGTTCAGATCGGCAGAATGGAGGAGAATGAAGGTATAAAGATACTTCAGACTATCTTCATCATCACACATGACGACTTTGATGAGCCGATCATTGAACCTGTTGATTCACAGGGACAGGACGAAGCAGAGGCTGCAAATATGGCTGTTGAGATATTTAACGGCGGCGTATGGCACCCGCTCGATCAGTCAATGACAAAGAAAAATCCTCAGCACGTATCTGTTGACTTCCTCAGACAGCACTACGACTTCGATATGTACGCGCAGTCTGTAGTAAGAATAGGCGTAAAGGATAAGCAGCCTACTATGCTCATAAACTTTATCAGAAATGAGATACCCAAGTATCTTGGTTCTAAGAAGTATTACTGGCTGAGAGTATACCTTGCTAAATACAAGGAGAAGAAGATCATCGAGGTGCGTATAAACGGCTCTGTATGTGTTGAGCTCCCTAAGTATTTCGAGGAATATGTTGAGAAGGAAATGGACGCAGAGCAGACATTTGTATCCGAAAAGCAGTATGCTATATTTGTTCAGCGTGAGGACGACAAGTGTCCTTTCAAGAAGGATCTTGTTATGAACGCTACAAGAGAGACTATAAAGCTCATGTCAAATATAAAATCTGCTGAGGATTATCAGGCTATGCTTGAAAAGCTGAAGGACCTTACAGAAGGCGATATGAATCTTGCTTCCGAGATAAGAGTATTTATCCCTGAGATATTTGCAAAGCTTACTCTGGGCTACAGAGAAGGAGACAGCCTCTTCCTCCTTGAGGGTGATGGTGACGAGCAGCAGAGCATTGAGTTCAAGAAAACTCAGCTCCGTTCATATTTCTATATGCAGCAGGCTGTTCTTGAGTATATCGGCGGAAAGCCTACTCAGGAGGAGGTATCGCGCATAGTTACCAACAGTGTGGCATTCAGAGAGCTCAAAAAGGCTATAGATTCTGCCAAGGAGGATGGCAAGGAGATAAAGCCCGATGATCTTTATGTTCCAGGAACCTCTTACAAGATAGGCCACGAGGGCTACAGAGTCTGGTAATGATCTTTATTCTTCCCCTGTATATTGCAGGGGAAGTTTTTTCGGAAATATTGCAAAAAATGCTTGACAAAGAGCGGTGTTTGTGATAAAATATTATTGCCGCTTGTAAACAGGCTTTAAAGTTGTGCTACAACGCCTGTAACAGCGAGTTTATTGAAAAGGCAGGTGCCACACAATATGTACGCAGTTATTGAAACCGGCGGAAAGCAGTATCAGGTAAACGAGGGAGATATCATCTTCATCGAGAAGCTCGCAGCAGAGGCTGATGAGACAGTTACTTTTGACAAGGTAGTAGCTCTCGGAGCAGACGGTGGACTCAAGATCGGTACACCTTATGTTGACGGTGCAGCTGTAAGCGCAAAGGTTCTGAAGAACGGCAAGGCTAAGAAGATCACTGTTTTCACTTACAAGCCTAAGAAGGGTGAGAAGAAGAAGCAGGGTCACAGACAGCCTTACACTCAGGTGAAGATCGAAGCTATCAAGGCTTGATCATGATCCGCGCAGAATTTTATGAAAAGAAGGGGCTTCTTACAGGCTTTAAGTTCAGTGGGCATTCGGGTTATGCCGAGGCAGGTGAAGACGTAGCTTGTGCGGCTGTTTCTTCGGCTGTACAGCTTACTGCAAATCTTCTCGAAGAATTAGATTGTTCGCCTGATATAAATGTCGGTGACAACGTAATCGAATGTATCTGCGGAAAAGGCGGAGATGTTCCGTCAAGAGTGCTGAATGTTTTAAAAAAGCACTTTGAAGCTATACTGGAGGAATTCCCAAACACGATCAAAATCATTATTTCGGAGGTGTAAGTATGTTAAAGATCAGTATGCAGTTCTTCGCTCATAAGAAGGGTGTTGGTTCTACTAAGAACGGTCGTGACTCTGAGGCTAAGAGACTCGGTGTCAAGAGAGCTGACGGTCAGTTCGTTAAGGCAGGCAATATCCTCGTTCGTCAGAGAGGTACACATATCCATCCCGGTAACGGTGTAGGTATCGGTTCAGATGATACATTATTCGCAACAGTAAGCGGTAAGGTTAAGTTTGAGCGTTACGGCCGTGACCGTAAGAAGGTTTCTGTTTACGAGATTGAGCAGTAACAGCCATAACGTGACAATAAATCCCGAGCATATGCTTGGGATTTTTCATTAGAAACGGAGGTCAGAAATGTTCGTTGATCAGGCGAGGATAAAAATCAAAGCAGGTGACGGCGGCGACGGTGCAGTGTCATTTCACCGTGAAAAGTATGTAGCGGCAGGCGGTCCCGACGGCGGCGACGGCGGACGCGGCGGAGATGTGGTCTTTCAGGTCGATGATAATTTCTCGACTCTTATCGACTTCAGATATAAAAGAAAGTATGTGGCTCAGCGCGGCGAAAACGGCAGCGGAAGAAACTGCACAGGAAAGAGTGCTCCGCCGCTTATAATCAAGGTACCGAGAGGTACTGTTATCCGTGAGGCTAAAAGCGGCAGGATAATGGCGGATATGTCTACAGATGAACCCAAGGTCATCGCAAGAGGCGGTCAGGGCGGCAAGGGAAATGTCCATTTTGCCACATCTACCCGTCAGATACCAAAGTTTGCAAAACCCGGTTATCCGGGAGAGGAGTTCGAGGTGACACTTGAACTGAAGCTTCTTGCAGATGTTGGACTTGTTGGCTATCCGAATGTCGGAAAATCCACACTTATATCCGTTGTCAGCGCAGCTAAGCCAAAGATAGCAAATTACCATTTTACTACATTGACACCTGTTTTGGGAGTTGTCAGAATTGACGAGGAAAAGTCCTTTGTTATGGCTGATATTCCCGGTCTTATCGAGGGTGCAGGCGATGGCGTAGGTCTGGGACATGAGTTCCTCAGACACGTTGAAAGATGCCGTCTTATTGTTCATGTAGTTGATGTTTCGGGCATTGAGGGACGTGATCCCTGTGAGGATTTTGAGGTCATCAATGCTGAGCTTGCAAAGTTTAACGAAGAGCTTGCAGAGCGTCCGCAGATAGTTGCGGCGAATAAATCCGATATGGCTTCTGAGGAGCAGATCGAAAAGTTCCGCAAGTATATCGAGGATAAGAATATACCATTTTTCTGTATCTCTGCTGCAACCACTCAGGGAACAGCCGAGCTTATTGGTAAGGTATCGGAGGTGCTTGATACACTTCCGCCTATAAGGGAGTTTGAGGCAGAGCCTATCCCACAGGCAGAGCTTGACGAGATGCTGGGCGTTGATAAGAAGTTTGAGGTAACTGTTGAGGACGATGTCTACTTTGTAGATGCTCCGTGGATACAGCCTATCATGCGTACTGTTGATCCTGATGATTACTCATCACTGCAGTATTTCCAGCGTGTACTTATCAACAGCGGTATCATTAAAAAGCTTGAGGAAATGGGTATTCAGGAGGGCGACACCGTAAACCTTGAAGGTTTCGAGTTCGACTTTATAAACTGATATGAGTACAGAAAAACTTACAGAGCGTGAGGCTAATACATATAGTCCGCTGACACTTGCATTTTTAGGTGACAGCGTTTATGATACACTTGTGAGAGAATATCTTCTGAAACAGGCGAATATGCCCGTTGCGAAGCTCCATTCTGCAAAGATCAAGCTTGTGTGTGCAGAATTTCAGTCAAGGGCTTATGACCTTGTGGCTGAGAAGCTTTCAGAGCATGAGCTTTCGGTGCTGAAAAGGGGAAGGAATGCTACGGGAAATACCGTGCCGAAACACGCAGATGCGGCGGAATACCGCAGAGCAACTGCGTTGGAGTGCCTTTTCGGTTATCTATATCTCACAGGAAAAAACGACCGTATAAGAGAACTTTTTGAAATTATTATAAATTCAGATATCAATGAACAGATAGGAGTGTAAAAGCAATGTCAGGTCATTCAAAATGGAATAATATCAAGCGTAAAAAGGAAGCTACCGATGCTGCAAAGGGTAAGATCTTTACAAAGATCGGACGTGAGATCACTGTTGTTGTAAAGGAAGGCGGTCCTGATCCTAACAACAATGCAAAGCTTCGTGATCTTATCGCAAAGGCTAAGGCAAACAATGTGCCTAACGATAATATCGACCGTATCATCAAAAAGGCAGCAGGTGACGGCGATAAGAACAACTACGAGAATATCACCTATGAGGGATATGGTCCTAACGGCGTAGCTGTTATAGTTGAGTGTCTTACAGACAACAGAAACAGAACAGCAGGCGAGGTTCGTCACTATTTTGATAAGTTCGGCGGTAACCTCGGTACTATCGGCTGTGTATCCTTCATGTTCACAAATAAGGGCATCGTTATCCTTGAGAATACAGGTCTTGATGAGGATAAGGTAATGGAGGATGTATTCGAGTTCGGCGGTGAGGACTTCGATATCAACGATGAGACAGTTGAGATAGAGTGTGCTCCCGAGAATGTTCATGCTCTCCGTGAAGGTCTTACAGAAAAGGGCTACAACGTTATCTCTGCTGAGTCTGAGATGATACCTTCGACTTATACAACCCTCACAGATGAGGAGCACATCAAGAAGATGAATCTTCTCCTTGAGCATCTCGAAGAGAACGATGACGTTCAGAATGTTTATCACAACTGGGAAATGCCAGAAGAAGAATAATAATGACAGAATGAAGAATAGAGAGAGATCTTTATTCTTCATTTTTTATAAGGAGATAAATATATGGCTGTAACCATAAATAAAGTGGAAAGCGATACGGAGCTGAAGAACGTTGCAGAGCTGGCAGACAGCATATGGCATGAGTGCTTTATCAATATAATAAGTATAGGACAGATAGACTATATGGTTGAAAAATTCCAGTCCTATGAGGCTATGACTAAGCAGATAGCAGAGCAGGATTACAGCTATTATGCAGTACGTGAGGACGGAGAGCTCTGCGGTTATATGGGCGTAAAGCCGGAAAAGGACACACGTTTTTTTCTCAGCAAGCTCTATCTGCGAAAGGATAAGCGCGGAAAAGGCATAGCTTCACAAATGCTTGCAAGGGTGTTTGAGGAGGCAAGAACCTGCGGAAAAACACAGGTCTATCTAACTGTAAACAAGCATAATGAAAGGGCTATAGCTGTGTATAAAAAGGTCGGTTTTAAAGTGATAGATGAAGCTGTTACGGATATAGGAAACGGCTATGTTATGGACGATTATATCTTTGAGTATGATATATGAAGTTATGAGGTGCTAACATAAATAAGTTGACTTGCTTCTAAATATAATGTATAATAAGCCTTGTTATGTGAGGGAGTAGTTAACATACGATGTATGCGGCAAGCCGACATACTGACCGATATCGGTCCGGTTTTGCCTTAAATAATGAGACTCATGTACGGCTTTATTGTCGTACCTGAGTATAGGTTCGGGTACGCTGGTATCCGAATTTTTTTTGAGAGGACGTTTTTATGAGTATAACAGAACTTCTTTTGATCTCTGTAGGACTTGCGATGGATGCATTTGCGGTATCGGTCTGTAAGGGACTAAGTATGAAAAAGCTTGATCTGAAGGGTGGAGTGATAACAGCTTTGTTTTTCGGATTTTTTCAGGGTGCAATGCCTTCTATAGGTTATTTTCTTGGAATACGCTTTTCAAAGATCATAAGCTCGTTTAGTCACTGGGTATCCTTCGGACTTCTTGCTTTTATCGGCGGAAAAATGATAATTGAAGCTATAAAAGGCGATGACGATGAAGAAAGCGGGAAGGAGTACAGGCTTGATCTGAAGGAGCTGTTTATGCTGGCAATAGCAACGAGTATAGATGCTCTCGCTGTAGGAATAGTTTTTGCGGCTGAAAAGACAAATCTGCTTTTTTCTGTGACTATGATAGGCGTTATAACCTTTGCGCTTTCACTTGCCGGAATATTCATCGGACACAAGTTCGGAAGCAAGTACGAAAAGGGTGCTGAGACAGCAGGCGGAGTTATACTTATTCTTATTGGCATAAAACTTCTTCTTGAAGGACTGGGGGTTCTATAATAGGGCACAAAAAAGCTGAAATTCAACGGAAAACCATTGATTATCAAAAAAAATTTTTTTCTGCTCTTTTGATGACGAAAATTGATCAACATTTTTGTGACATATTACAAAAAAGCCCCGAAGATATTTCTTCGGGGCTGAACTATTATATTGATATATCTTATTCAACTATTTCAACTTTTGCAGTTATATCGCAAAGACCGAGGAGGTACTTCTGGATATGAAGTGCGTCCTGAGTTGTTACACCGTCTCCTGTATTCCATACATCGGCATTCTTTCTGCCTAATGCTGTAATGGCATTGAGATCGCTGCCATTTACATCGTACTTGTTTGGATTTGCAAGTGCCTGCATGATAAGAACTACGTCAGACATATCAATTGTGCCGTCACAGTTTGCGTCACCGTAGGTAAGCTCACGCTTTGTAAGGTATACATTGTGATATGTTATGTGGTTTGTTTCATCTGTTTCGACTGTGTAATCATCTTCGTTGAATATATATGGCGAGTCAGCAGATACACCACTGATAGAAAATCTACAAGTTTTAGCGTCCTTGTACTTATCGTAGCTTAGGACAACAGGATTTTTCTCGGAAAGATCCATTCTCTCCAGAGGACCTGTGAATGTTTCAACTCCGTTGATGATGTAGGAGATATACCAGCTTCCAAGTAAAGTTGCATCATTGACACGTTCTTTGGTTTCCTTGTCGTACACATTTACAACGTATGAGTATGGAGCATACTCTGTTGAAACGGTAGTTGTAGGAACAGATGTTGTTGAAGTAGCAGTTGTAGTTGCTGAGGTCGTTGTGCTTGAAGATGAAGAAGCTGTAGATGTTACTGTTGTCGAAGTAACAGTAGTAGTTGTTGCGGATGCGGTTGTTGTTGTTGTTGCAGTTGCTTCACCGTTATCAGGAGTCCATACAGCCTTGAAGGAAATACCCATTCCCGGCTCTGCACCAGGGATAATATATTCATCACCGGGCTGGATTATAAGGTCATCGCGCTGCCAGCCGCTGAATTTGTAGCCTTCATTTACATATTCGCAGACAGGTGCTGTGATAGCTGTATCTGTATAGCCTGATACCTTGATATTGTCGGAAGAATTTGAGCTTGGCTTGAAGTTGATAGTGTAACGGATAGGATCCCATACAGGTGTCATAATAACATCGCTGCCGGGCATTTCAAAATAAGCATCACCTGGGTAATCCTTGCCGTCTGTCTCACAGTGCCACTTTGAGGTCTTGAAGCCGTTTCTTGAAAATCTTGAAGTGCTTTGGATATTTGTTGAGTCTCCCTCGGCAATTTCAAATTCAAGCTTAGTGATACCGTTTATTCTGTCGGCATCGCCCACGGTGTATATAAGATTGTATATCTTTTTGTAATTCGGATAAAGCGTCATATCCTCATCGTGGACAATAAGCTTTGTTTCAGGGAGAAACTCGTTTTCTCCGTCTGTCCAGCCTCTCTGCTTGTAGCCGGGATTGGTGAAAACATCCAGCGGTACCTTGAAAATACGTCCTGTAAGCAATTTCTTATCGGGAACTCTGAGCTTTGCGTCCTCATCTTCAACGCCATCGATAATGACCTTGTAGTGGACGGTATGGAATTCCTTATCGTTTTCGGATACCCATACAGGCTTTAAGGTAACATCTTCTTCAAGAACGCGGAAAACGTCAAGAGATTCAAAGCCGCGTATATCATCAGCGGTCCAGCCGGAGAAGGAATAACCCTCTTTTTCCGGGATTATATCTGTCAGTTTAATGCTTGAATTGGGTGAAACGGTCACGTCTTTAAGTTCGGGAACGTTTCCGTCCTCATCGGCGGGAATGATAACTCCGCTCTCGCTCAGATCATAGTGAACTGTGCATAAAGTCTTTTCCTCGGTCTCTGCTCCGAATGCCAGACCTGATGTCATTGAGCAGACAGCTATCGCAGCGGAAGCTGTTACTGCCGATAATGATTTCAATAGTTGTTTCATAGTGCCCTCCCATCGAATGCATAAGCATCGCTATGTATCCGCCTTCAGCGGATACTATCTGAATGAATTGGATTTTGGATCATAGACATAACCGATCCTGTTCAGCTTTGAACGGATATCCTCCTCGGGTGTGCAGAGACTCTTGCAGAGTTCCTCAAATGTCGGATACTCATCACGAAGAAGAGTATTGATATAGCTAAGTAAGATCACGGGGTCGTTAGGTAAACTCATAAATTGCTCCTTTGCCTTGAAGGCGGTGATATCCTTAGGAATGCAGTGCAGGACATTCCTTGAACTGAGCGGAAACATCGTTGTTCCGCGGATTATGTATATGTTATAAAAATAATATACAATAATAAAATCGGTTTGTCAATAAATATTCAAAAATCCAAAATGTGAATTTTGTGTAAATAAGTATTATCAGATAAGCTGCGTTGACGTAATAAAAACATAACAATAAATGCACAGTCTGCAACGTTAAAAGGGTATAAAAGGGAAGTCGGACAACAATAAATAACGAAAAATATTTTAAACATATAAAAAAATATTAAAAACTTGACATGGTATTGAAATGTACTCTCATTTCACTATACCTATGCATATGCTCAGAGCCTTGACAGATGTAAATGTTGCGAAATGCAATAAATCGACTGTTATGCATAATTGTGCAAAATAAACAGTAATGACGAGTCGAATTAGGCTAAAATGGAGATAGAAATTTGCATTAATATATGTTATAATAGACAGGATATGTGAGGTGTGGTTTGTCATCTCATATTCTTTATGTGTGACATTGTTACATTTTTCACAGCTAATACTAAGGAGGTCCATTTAATGAATTCAGCTAAATCAACTGTTCCCTTTAAGGGTACTCCCGAGCAGGAGGCTGAGCTCCTCAAGGTGATCGAGGAAAAGAAGAACGATAAAGGTTCTCTTATGCCGATCCTTCAGAAGGCTCAGGAGATCTACGGCTACCTTCCAATCGAGGTTCAGGCAATTATTTCCGACAATACAGGTATCCCTCTTGAAAAGATATACGGTGTTGTTACCTTCTATGCTCAGTTCTCTCTTTATCCAAAGGGTGAATACACAATTTCTGTCTGTCTCGGTACAGCTTGCTATGTAAAGGGTTCCGGAGATATCTACAATAAGCTCCAGGAAAAGCTTGGAATAGGCGGAGGCGAATGTACTCCGGATGGTAAGTTCTCACTTGACGCTTGCCGCTGCATCGGTGCTTGCGGACTTGCACCCGTACTTACTGTCAATGAGGACGTTTACGGACGACTCACTGTTGATGACGTTGATAAGATCATCGAAAAATACGCTTAATTCCAAACATTACCATTTAGGAGGTTAACTTATGAAGACTCTTGAAGAACTCAAGGTTGTCAGAGACAGCATGAAGGGCGAAGTTGCTCTCAGAACTAAGGATGGCAATGCTTCTTCAAAATATGAAAGACACGTTCTTGTCTGCGGCGGTACAGGATGTACTTCTTCAGGCTCACCAAAGATCATTGAAGAGCTTGAGAAGCAGTTCGCAGAAAAAGGACTTACAGATAAAGTACAGATCGTTAAGACAGGATGCTTCGGACTTTGCGAGCGCGGTCCTATCATGATCGTATATCCGGAGGGCTCATTCTACTCACGTGTTAAGGTAGACGAGATCCCACGTATCGTTGACGAGCATCTCATCGGCGGAAATCCTGTTAAGGAATTCCTTTATGAGGAAACAGTTGCAGGCGATGAGATCAAGTCACTTGATGATACATCATTCTACAAAAAGCAGCACCGTGTTGCTCTCAGAAACTGCGGTGTTATCAATCCTGAGGATATCAACGAGTACATCGGACGTGACGGTTACGAAGCTCTCGGTAAGGTCCTCACAACTATGACTCCTGAAGACGTTATCCAGACTATCCTCGATTCCGGTCTCCGTGGACGCGGAGGCGGCGGATTCCCAACTGGTATGAAGTGGAAGCTGGCAAGAAATATCGTTCCTAATGCAGATCAGAAGTACGTTTGCTGTAACGCTGATGAGGGTGACCCGGGTGCATTCATGGATCGTTCAGTTCTTGAAGGTGACCCACACGTTGTTCTTGAGGCTATGTCTATCGCCGGTTATGCTATCGGTGCTACACAGGGTTATATCTATGTTCGTGCAGAGTATCCTATCGCTGTTGAGCGTCTTAATATCGCTATCAAGCAGGCTCGTGAGGCAGGTATGCTCGGCAAGAACATCTTCGGTACAGATTTCTGCTTCGACATTGACCTTCGTCTCGGTGCAGGTGCATTCGTTTGCGGTGAGGAAACTGCTCTTATGACTTCTATCGAAGGCAACCGCGGTGAGCCTCGTCCAAGACCTCCTTTCCCTGCTGAAAAAGGTCTTTTCCAGAAGCCAACTATCCTCAACAATGTTGAGACATATGCTAATATCCCACAGATCATTCTCAATGGTGCAGATTGGTTTGCATCAATGGGTACAGAGAAGTCAAAGGGTACCAAGGTATTCGCTCTCGGCGGTAAGATCAAGAATACAGGTCTCGTTGAGGTCCCTATGGGAACAACTCTCCGTGAAGTAATCGAAGAGATCGGCGGCGGTATCCCGAACGGCAAGAAGTTCAAGGCTGCTCAGACAGGCGGTCCTTCAGGCGGATGTATCGATCCTTCAAACTTCGATATCCCGATCGACTACGATAACCTCATTGGTATCGGTTCAATGATGGGTTCAGGCGGACTTATCGTTATGGACGAAGATAACTGTATGGTTGATATCGCTAAGTTCTTCCTCGAATTCACTGTTGATGAGTCTTGCGGTAAGTGTACACCATGCCGTATCGGTACAAAGAGAATGTGGGAGATCCTTGACAAGATCACAAAGGGCAAGGGAACTCTTGAGGATCTCGATAAGCTTGAAGAGCTTGCTTATCACATCAAGGCAAACTCTCTCTGCGGACTCGGTCAGACAGCTCCTAACCCTGTTCTCTCTACACTCAGATGCTTCCGTGACGAGTATATCGCTCACGTTGTTGATAAGAAGTGTCCTGCAGGCGTATGTAAGGACCTCCTCAGCTTCGAGATCGAAAAGGACAAGTGTATCGGCTGCGGTATGTGTGCTAAGCAGTGTCCAGCTTCCGCTATCACAAGAACTGACTATATCGCTCCTGGCAAGAAGCTTGCTGCAATGGAGATCGACAAGACTAAGTGCGTGAAGTGCGGTGCTTGTATCGCTACATGTAAGTTCAAGGCAATCATCAAGAAGTAAGCGGAGGATTAGTAATGGAAAATATTACAGTAAAAATCAACGGTGTTGAATTAGAAGTCCCCAAGGGCACTACTGTTCTTGAAGCTGCTCACATGGCTGGATTTGAAATTCCTACACTTTGCTATATGAAGGAGATCAACGAGATCGGTGCCTGCCGTATCTGTGTTACAGAAGTAAACGAAGGCAGAGGTTTCCGTCTTGTTGCAGGCTGCGTATATCCATGTTCAAACAATATGGAGATACTCACAAGCTCACCAAAGGTTATCGCTGCAAGAAAGAAAACTCTTGAGCTTATCCTTTCAACACATGACAGAAAGTGTCTCTCATGCGTAAGAAGCGGTAACTGTGAGCTTCAGAAGCTTGCAAAGGATTACGGCGTTGAGGACGCAACAGTATTTGACGGCGTAAAGAACGAGTATGAGGTAGATAATTCTGCTGCTCATATGTATCGTGACAACAATAAATGTATCCTTTGCCGCCGCTGCGTAGCTGTATGTGCAAAGACACAGGGCATCGGCGTTATCGGCGCAAACGAGAGAGGCTTCAAGACATATATCGGTTCTGCATTTGACATGGGTCTCGGCGAAACAAGCTGTGTATCCTGTGGTCAGTGTATCGCAGTATGTCCTGTTGGCGCACTTTCAGAGAAGGATTACACTAATGAGGTTCTTGCAGCTATTGCTGATCCTGAAAAGACAGTTCTTGTTCAGACAGCTCCTGCTGTTCGTGCAGGTCTCGGTGAGTGCTTCGGCAATCCTATCGGCACAAACGTAGAGGGCAAGATGGTCGCAGCTCTCAGAAGACTCGGCTTCGATAAGGTATTCGATACAGACTTCTCTGCTGACCTTACTATCATGGAAGAAGCTAACGAGTTCCTTGATCGTTTCTCAAACGGCGGAACACTTCCTCTTATCACATCTTGCTCACCAGGCTGGATCAAGTTCTGTGAGCATTACTATCCAGATCTTCTCGATCACCTTTCAACATGTAAGTCACCACAGCAGATGTTCGGTGCAACTGCTAAGACATACTGGGCTCAGAAGATGGGCATTGATCCTAATGATATCGTTATGGTATCTATTATGCCATGTACTGCTAAGAAGTTTGAGATCGGCAGACCTGATCAGAGCGCAGCAGGCGTTCCTGATGTTGACTACGCTCTTACAACTCGTGAGCTCGGCAGAATGATCGAGCGTGCAGGTATCCTCTTCAACTCACTTCCTGAAGAGAAGTTCGATGATCCGCTCGGTATCTCAACAGGTGCTGCTGTTATCTTCGGTGCTACAGGCGGTGTTATGGAGGCTGCTCTCAGAACAGCTGTATACAAGCTTACAGGCGAGAACGTAACAGATCTCCCTGAGGTTCGTGGTACTAAGGATATCAAGGAAGCAACATACAACGTTGCAGGTACAGATGTAAACGTTATCGTTACAAGCGGTCTTGCTAATGCAAGAAAGGTTCTTGACAGCATCAGAGACGGCAGTTGCAAGGCTCAGTTCATCGAAGTTATGGCTTGTCCCGGCGGCTGTGTAAACGGCGGCGGTCAGCCACAGGTTCCTATGGGTGTTAGAAACTTTGTTGACATCAGAGAAGAGAGAGCTAAGGTTCTCTACAACCTTGACAAGTCAATGCCTCTCAGACAGTCTCATGAAAACCCAGCTGTTAAGAAGGTTTACGAAGAATTCTTCGAGAAGCCGGGCAGCCACAAGGCACATGAAGTTCTCCATACATCATATGTAAAGAGAAAAGTTAACGAGATATAATGAATAGCTGAATTCATTTAGAGCGGACTTTATGTCCGCTCTTTTTTCGGCGTTTTGTTGACATAAATAGAATAAAGTGTTATAATTAATGTGTAGTTAAAAACGCCATTAAGCGGGTGTTGCCCTGAACGTTTTCAGGGAGCGTTATTTTTTAAAAATGGGGGGAAGTACATGGATAAAGTGTGTGAATACTGTGCTGCTAAAGTGGTAACAGGTATATTGACTACTCCATACGCTGTTCAGTTTTATCCTGAGGGTGAGGAGAAAAAGTTAAAGCCGAAAAGAAGTCAGGTGATCTGTGATGCTTGTCCGCAGTGCGGACATATTCAGAATCTTCGTCTGAAGGATCCTGAAAACATCATGAAATATCGTTATACTATTCTTGATGACTGATGCCTGTACTTTTACGGAGAAGGCAAGAACGAAATTCAGAGACGAGTGTATAAAACATATTATGTATGAGCATACTACTTCCAAAAGGAGGTAATTGTCATGCAGATAAGTTTTAATGACAGTCAGACAAGAGTAAATCTTATGCGTGCCTTTGCAGGCGAGTGTCAGTCGCGTCAGAGGTATTATCAGGCGGCATTGAAGGCTCAGCAGCAGAAGCTTGTGGGACTTGAAAGAATGTTTCGATTTACTGCCGAGCAGGAGGAACGCCATGCAATGGTGTTCTGGAAGCTTATGAAGGAGGCAGCAGGGCAGAGCATTGATATCAATGCAGGCTTTCCCGCAGATGTTTTCGATGAGGTACAGCAGCTTCTTGATGCATCAGGCAAGGAAGAGGAAAAGGAGTTTTCAGTAGTATATCCTGATTTTGCTCGTATTGCCGCAAATGAAGGCTTTACCGATGCGGCCTCTAAATTCAGAATGATAGCGGAAATCGAGGATAGTCACAGAGCACGTTTTGCTTACTATGCAAGGCTTTATCGAGAGGACAGGCTTTTCCGCAGCGATGATACAGAGCAAAGCTGGATATGTCTTAACTGCGGACATATCCACACAGGCACTGAGCCGCCTGAGGATTGTCCTGTGTGCAATGTACAGCAGGGATATTTCATACGTGAAGCAGAAGCGGCTTTTACGTCATGTGATATCATAGGCAAATGATTTTTATTCCTTGAGGAGAAAAAATAAGCCCGAAAGCATTTCAAAGGCATTGCTTTCGGGCTGTATTTATGTATGTTATTGTTTCAGACGCTTTTTTTTTATTTTTCTCATAATTACAATGAATACGATTATCTCTGCCGCAAACGTTAGCGCCCATGATATCATATATGAGAGATACAGACTTTTCAGAGTGTGATACTTTGGTATCCTGAAAACTATATATATCCAGCCGAGACGCATTCCGACAACGCCTGCTATTGTAATGAGCATAGGAAGTACAGAGCGTCCCAGACCTCTTATAAGACCTGTGGCAACGTCCATAAGACCGCAAAGGAAATATGGTATCATTATATAAGTCATACGTATGATACCGTAGTCAATTGCGCTTTCAGAGTCGGTTATATATATTGAAAGAAGTGACCTTCCGAAGAAAAGTGCTGCAAGTCCAAGTGCGAGACCTGTTACAAATACGGATATAAGGCATACCCACATTATCCTGCGTATCCTGTCAAGCTTTCCTGCACCGTAATTCTGACCTGTGAAATTAAGGGCGGTCTGGCTGTAGGAGTTCATTGAGGTGTAAACAAAGCCCTCTATATTCTGGGCAGCAGCATTTCCTGAGGTGGCAACCGAGCCGAATGAATTTATAGATGACTGTATGATAACATTGGATATTGCA
>Ga0310786_10002202_pt1 | contig 30263 bp, 27 predicted proteins | sample AusTroGonzalo_MG_FD_203881 | JGI IMG/M metagenome (GOLD analysis project Ga0310786, IMG submission 203881) | Bovine rumen microbial communities from tropical cattle in Woodstock, Queensland, Australia - Gonzalo_03 (v2) (version 2) | ecosystem: Host-associated > Mammals > Digestive system >...
TCACCAAACCGTGTTTCTCTTTGTCCATGAATGTGATACCCGCAATGTGCTTCCCTGGGATGAGCAGTTCGAGGATTTGGATAAGGAGTCGCTCGTTCTCGGGGTTGAAGATAACGACCTTCATCGTTGAGTCGAAAAGCAGGAAAGCATACCGTCCTTTCCCGTCGGGGGCCAGAGGTTTTGTCATAACACAATCATCGTTTAAAAAGTTAGTCCGGCTCTCCACCGTGGAGAACCGGACAACAATAATATGGTAAATTTTCCGATATGAACGATCAAAACATAAAAATCTGCATGTGTTTTTTTTATGAATCGGCTAAAACATATAAAAATCGACATTTTTTTTAGCCGATTACGTTTTTTGAGAGTCGGGATACGCAATTATGGTTGCATATTCGGGTTTGGTTGTAGCACACTCCCGGGCCCTGGCGGAAAAGAGATTTCTCCACTCGCTGCGCTCGGTCGAAATGACAGGGGGCAGGAGATACGCTCGGCCCTTCGGGCCTCGGTATGACAATTTGGACGTTATGAATGACAGGGGGGCAGAAGATACGCTCGGCCCTTCGGGCCTCGGTATGACAGAGAGGCAGGGCCTCGGTATGACAATTTGCGTTATGGCGAGATGCCCGATCAGGTCGGGCATGACGCTGGGTAAGGGCCGGGCATGACGACGTATCAGGTCGGGCATGACGGGGGAGGGGCCGGCAATGACGGGAGGGAGTGGCTATGGTTTGGCACAAGCGCATGGTAGCTTTGCGCTGTTATGTTAAGCGAAATAGATGTTGTTTGGTCCAAGAGATATGTCAGGCCGGTGGAGGTGATCCGCAAGGTGCCGCATGCCAATGCGGAAGCGGCCCTGAAAGCGGCAAAGCAGGCGTGCCTGAAGCACCCTGGTTTCTGGTTTGGCCGTGAGGCTGGGGATCCCCGATTTGCTGCCTTTCTGGTTTATCATCATGGCAAGGTTGTGGAAAGGCATTATGTAGATGCCTGATCAGGCCGGGCATGAGATTGCCGGTCGGAGCCGGCAATGACGAGGGTGATGTCGGGCATGGCGGGGAACTACCCCCGCGGATGATGCTCCAGGACGGATTTGTGCCAGGTGGTGGTGTCTATGTGGGTGTAGATCTCGGTGGTGAGGATGGACTCGTGACCGAGCATTTCCTGCACAATGCGAAGGTCGGCGCCGTTCTCGATGAGATGGGTGGCAAAGGAGTGCCGGAAGGTGTGGGGAGAGATCTCTTTGGTGATGCCGGCAACCATGGCCTGCTCTTTCACCAGTTTGAAAATGGAAACGCGGCTCAGGGGTTTCCCGAATTTGTTCAGAAAGAGGATGTCCTCGCAGGAGCGGTCGGCGGGGATGGGGCGGTCGGGCAGATAGGCGCGGATGGCATCGGCCGCTACGTCGCCGAGGGGCACGAGGCGCTGCTTGTCGCCTTTGCCAATAACGTCTACAAAGCCCTCGGGGAAATGCACGTGGGAAATGCGAAGGCCGGCCACTTCGCTCACGCGAAGCCCGCAGCCGTAGAGCACTTCCAGGATGGCGCGGTCGCGCTTGCCGTAAGGCTTCTTCAGATCCACGGACTCCAGGATGGCCGTGACTTCGGCCACGGAAAGCACGGCAGGGAGGTACTTGCCCAGTTTAGGCGCGTCCACGCGGTCGCAGGGGTTGTCCTTGACCTCGCCCTCCAGCACGCACCAGTCGAAGAAACTGCGCAGGGAACTCAGCAGCCGGGCAGAACTGCGTTTGGAAAGACCTGCAGATGTCACCTGGCCCAGGTAACGCTGAATGTCCGAAGGAGACACCGCGCGGGGTGCCAGGTCTACGAAAGACAGAAACGCCTCTACATCGTGGCAGTAGGATGCCACCGTGTTGGGTGACATCCTACGCTCGATGATCAAATAGTTTCTGTAGTCTTTTAACATAATGAGATGCCCGATCAGGTCGGGCATGACATACTACAAAGTTCCGTATTTTTTGCCATACTCCAGCATCTGGCCCAGGTAGTTGTCGGTGTACACGGGAGCGTAGTCCACCACAACACCGTCCTCTACAACAGGCACAATGTCCGGATTGATGAAGCCGCCGTAAGGCTTCAGGTTCAGGGCTTTGTAACGCTCGAGGACTTCCTTGTGCAGGGCGGGATCGATGTTCACGGCATAAGCCTCGATCAAATGTTTTCCAGCCTCATAGTCGCCCTCGGACTTGATGCGCTGAATCTCGGCCAGGAGCTCGGCAAACAGGGCGCGCAGCTTAACATAATCATTCACCACAAAATACGTCTTGCCACCGCGCACTTTCTTCTCAATCACCTTGTCGGCGGCGCCTTTTTCATAGCACCACTCGGCAATGAGCTTACGGTTCTGCATGTGGGCCTCGGTGTTGGGACGGCCCAGCTCCACGCGGGTGAACTGCACCATGAGACCGTTGCGGATGTAATTGGAATACATGGCTTTATAAGCCTCCGGGTCCGGCATAATGCCAAGCTCCACCATCTTCGGGTCGGCCGTATAATAGAGGCCGAAGAGGTCGGCGCGGGCTTCTTCCAGGGCCGATGCATATTCGCCCATGGCCGTCACGCTCACGCCGGGGAGGAGCTGGCCGGAACCGTGGCCCAGGCACTCGTGCAGGTCGGTGTGAATTTCGTCGGCAATGGTGCCCCACTTCTTCTCCAGTTCGATCTCCTTCTTGTTGTAGGCGAACTCGGCCAGGGTGCTGGTGGGCATCTCCTGCGCAGAATAATCGTAGGTATGGGTAATATTCGCGATGGTCACGCTCTTGGAGCCGTGCTCCTTGCGAATCCAGTCGGCGTTGGGAAGATTAATGCCGATAGGCGTAGACGGGTAACTGTCCCCTGCGAGGCAGACGGCGTTGATGACCTTGGCCGATACACCCTTCACCGTGGCCTTCTTGAAGCGCGGGTCAACAGGGGAGTTGTCCTCGAACCACTGCGCGTTGGCAGAGAGGGTCTCCGTGCGCTTCGAGGCCTCGAAATCCTTGATATTGACGTAACCCTCCCAGGCAGCCTTGCGGCCCAGCGGGTCGTTGTAATCTTCGATGAAACCGTTGATGAAGTCGACGGTGCCGATGGTGTCCTTCACCCACTCGATGTTGAAGGCATCCCACAGCTTGAGGTCACCGGTGTTGTAGTACTCGATCAGAAGGCCCAGGGCGCGCTTCTGGATGTCATTCTCGGCCACCTCGCGGGCCTTTTCCAGCTCGGCGCAGATCTTCTCGATGGCCGGCGAATAGATGCCGCCCACCTTCCAGGGAAGCTCCTGCACTTTGCCATCGGCCCCCTTCACCACCTTCGTGTTCAGGCCGTAGGAGATGGGATGCGGGTCCTTCGGGTCCACGATGCCGGCGTAGTACTTCTCTACCTCCTCGCGCGTGACGCCGTCGTAGAAGTTGACGGCCGATTCCTTCACGATGTCTCCCTCCGTGTTCGTGGAGCGGCGCTGCGGGTAGATGGCCGGGTCGTAGATGATGTCCAGCAGGCCACCGTCCACGATGCCCGCTTCACGCATGAGCTGGGCAAAGTAGGTCTTGCTGCAGGCGGGGAAAATCTTGTCCTCGGCGTAATGGTGATGGATACCGTTGGAGAAGAAAACACGCTTGGCGTACACCAGGAAATCCTGGAACTCGGGCGCCTCTTTCTTTACGTCCGGGGACTGCAGAATGGCCTCCAGGGCGTGACGAACGCGCAGGTTCTCCTTGCAGTTCTGGTCCCAGAGGATGTCGCGGCCATACTTGGCGGCTTCGGAGAGGTGGTAGGCGTACTCCTTCTGCTGAAGGGTGAGGTCTTCCCAGCCGGGGATCTGGTAACGCATGACCTTGAGGTCTGCGAACGCGTCGATGGTGTACTTGAATTCGCCCTCCCGGGCGGTGTCGCAACTGGCGACAGCAGCAGCGATTCCTGCCATTGTCATCATCTTGAATAGTTTGTTCATTATTAAAATTAGCTTTTCACATTTTTCGCAAAGTTAATAAATTTGGTTAAATTTGTGGGATTATGAGTCTTAGAATAAAGTATAGGATGGTTTTGGCGCTGGCGCTCTCGCTGGCGACTGTGAGCTGTTCCAAAGGGGATTTCGACCCCATTCCCGGCTCTTCGGAGCGGGGTGGTTCCAGCAGCCGCGGGCCCGTGGAGCAGCAGCGTCACGTGGTAATCATGGTGTCCGGCGGTCACAACTCCCTGTCCAACTACCTCTCCGAGGATCTGGAGGACATCGCCGCGGGGTACGTGCCCGTGGGGACGGCTGCGAGCACCAACGCACTCGTCATCCTTTCCCGCCTTCCGGTGAACTACCTTTCTACGACATCGGCCCCCGTTCTTTACCGCATGTACAAGGATGCGCAGGGCACGGTGGTGCGGGATACGCTCCGGCGCTTCACCAAGGAGGACCGCCTCTTCGGCGGCGACATTCTGCACGAAGCCCTTCTCACCGTGCGGGACCGCCTTCCCGCCAAGAGCTACGGCATGGTGGTCTCTTCCCACGCGTCCGGCTGGGTGCCGCCGGGGTACTACGAGTCCCCGTCCACCTACGAGCGCCGCGGCAAGGGACTCATGAGTATCGGCCAGGATAAGGACGACAATGTTTCCGTGGAGATGGACCTGTGCGACTTCGCACGCGCCCTCCCGTTCACGCTGGACTACACCATCCTCGACTGCTGCCTCTCCGGCGGCGTGGAGGTGGCCTGGCAGCTGCGCGGAAAGTCCAGCCTCGTCGCGTTCACGCAGACGGAGACCATGGCCGATGGCTTCGACTACAAGACCCTCATGGCCCGGCTCCTGGCCGAGCCCACGCCCAACCCCCGCGGCGTGTGCGAAGATTTCTATAACTATTACATGGCTAAGAGCGGGGTGAACCAGTCGGCCACCATTTCCCTCGTAGACACGCGGAAGATGGATAATCTGGCCCTTGTTTGCGCCCAGCTCTTCGACGCCTACCGCACGCAGATTAACGGGCTCAATGGGTCTGCCGTGCAGGGATATTTCCGCTACGACCGGCATTATTTCTACGACCTCCAGGACATCCTGGTGAAAGCCGGCATTACCTCCGTGGCCCAGGAGACCCTGCAGAACGCCCTGGACGAATGCATCCTGTACAAGGCTGCTACGCCCTGGTTCATGAGCGGTACCATGTACGGCTTCAAGATCTCGAATTACTGCGGCCTGTCCATGTATCTTCCTTCCATGGGAACGGCCTATCTGAATAATTATTACACAACCCATATTGCCTGGAATGAGGCAACGAAATTAGTTGAATAAGTCCCTCCCCCGAGGGGAGGGGTTTCGGGAGGGGGTAACGTTGAACATTTAATTTTCATGAAATGAAAGAATTTGTGAAGACAATGTGCGCCGTGATCTGCGGCCTCATTGTGGTCCGTGTGCTCAGTTTTCTGTTTCTGCTGTTCACCTTCGGCAGCGCCCTGGCCACTTCTGCGGTGACGCTGCCTAAGAGCGGCGTGCTGGACATTGATATGTCGGCCTTCACCCTGGCCGAGCAGACGCAGGAGGACGCCCTTCCCGCCGACATCCTGTCCATGACCAGCGGGGTGGTGCCCGCCGTGGGCCTGCACGACGCAGTGCAGGCGCTGCGCATTGCCGCGAACGACCCCTCCGTGCAGTACGTGCTGCTGCGGGCCGATGGTGTCTCCGGCGGCCTCGCCGCCCTTGAGGAGTTCCGCACGGCGCTCGCCGAATTCCGCCAGAGCGGAAAGGCCGTCGTCGCCTACACCGAGGCTCCCGGCAACGGTTCCTACTACCTGGCCTCTGCCGCCGACAAAATCTATATGGGTTCCCAGCATGGCGGCAACAACATGCTCCTCGGCGTCACCAGCCAGTCCCTCTACCTGAAGGACATCCTGGACAAGCTGGGCGTGAACGTGCAGCTCATCCGTCACGGCAAGTACAAGGCCGCCGGTGAGATGTTCATCCGCTCCACCGCATCGGCCGAAAACAAGGAGCAGCTCCAGCGCATGGTCACTTCCATCTGGGACAGCATGGTCTCCGAGATTGCCCCCGTGCGGGAAATTTCTGTGGCCGATTTCAACGCCCTCGTGGACGGCCTCGCCCTGAACTTCCCGGAAGACTTCATGAATGCCGGCCTGGTCGATGCCCTGGTGTCCCACGAAGAGCTGGTTTCCAAGCTCTGCACCCTGGCCCAGGTTCCTTCCGTAGACCAGCTGCACCTGATTCCTTTTGCCAGCTATACTACCGCCAAGGTGGCCCACTTCCCGGGCCGCAACCAGGTGGCAGTGCTCTATATGAATGGTGAAATCGTGGAGGGTAAAGACCTCATGGAAGTAGCCGGAGACCGCTTTGTGCAGGAGATCGACCGCCTGCGCAAGGACAAGAACGTGAAAGCCGTTGTGCTGCGCGTGAACTCTCCCGGCGGCTCCGTTTCGGCTTCCGTGAAAATCCGCGCCGCCCTGGATCTGTTAATGGCCGAAAAGCCCCTGGTGGCTTCCTTCGGAGACTACGCCGCTTCCGGCGGTTACTGGATCTCGAGCGGCTGCCAGAAGATCTACGCCGACGCTACCACCGTCACGGGTTCCATCGGCGTGTTCTCCATGATTCCGGAATTCTCCAAGGTGACGAAGAAAGTAGGCGTTGGCGTGGAAACCGTCGGCTCCAACAAGCACAGCGACATGTACTCGCTCATGCGCCCCTTCGACGCCAAGGAGCTGGCCTACATGCAGGCTTCCGTGGAGGATATCTATGAGACGTTCGTGAACCTCGTCGCTACCTCCCGCGGCATGGCCCCCGAGGCCGTCGACGCCATCGCGCAGGGCCGCGTCTGGACCGGGGCCGATGCTTTAAGCCTCGGACTGGTAGATGAGATCGGCAACCTGGAGTCGGCCATCGCCTATGCCGCCTCCCTGGCCGACTTCCATTCCTCCGACGAATACCTCGTCTGCGAGTACCCCGCGCCCATCTCGCCCTTCCAGCAGCTCATGATGCAGCTCTCCGGCACCGGCTCCGAGCCCACCATCCTCTCCGACACGCCCTTCGCGGCCCTCGGCCCCGCCGTCTCGGCCCTCAAGGCCAACCAGCCCGGCATCGTCTACGCCCGGCTCCCTTACGCGCTGGATATCCGATAAAAAAAGGCTCCCGATTTGGGAGCCTTTCTTTTTTTACTTTTCGAAGTAGCGTTTATACAGGCCTAAGAAACCGGCACCGTGGCGGGCTTCGTCCTTGGCCATTTCATGGACAGTGTCGTGGATGGCGTCGTAGCCCAGCTGCTTGGCGCGGGTGGCAATGGCCAGTTTGCCTTCGCAGGCGCCGGCTTCGGCTTCGTAGCGTTTCTTGAGGTTGGTCTTGGTGTCCCAGACCATCTCGCCAATGAGCTCGGCGAACTTGGCGGCGTGCTCGGCCTCTTCAAAGGCATAGCGGCGGAAGGCATCGGCCACCTCCGGATACCCTTCCCGTTCGGCCTGACGGCTCATCGCGAGGTACATGCCTACCTCCGTGCATTCACTGGTGAAGTGCTCCTTGAGGCCCGCCCAGACCTCCGGGTCGCAGCCTTTGGCTACGCCTACTTCATGCTCGCAGGCCCAGGTGGGCTTGCCGGCTTCTTCTTTAATTTCTACGAATTTGTCGGCCTTGGCATGACAAACGGGGCATTCTGCGGGGGGAGTGTCGCCTTCGTGGATATATCCACACACGAGGCATCTGAATCTCTTTTTCATAGTGTTGTAAATAAGTGGTTTGTGACAAATATAGACAAATTCCCGGAAAATCACTAACTTTACGAAAATTATGGTACCTTTTCTGCAACAGGTGGCCGCCCATTATTTTCAGGGCGGGGACATAACGCAAACTTGCTTCCTCTTTCCGAACAGAAGGTCGCTGGTATTTTTCAAAAAGTACCTCTCTTCGCTCGTGAAGGATACGCCCCTGCTGGTACCGCCGCTGTACACCATCAACGACTTCTTTTACAAGCTCAATCACGTAGACGTAACAGACAAGCTGCGCCTGCTGCTGGAGCTCTATGAGGTGTACAAAAAGCTGAACCCCCAGGCCGAACCCCTGGACGAATTCATCTTCTGGGGAGACGTCATGCTCTCCGACTTCGACGACATTGACAAGTACCTCGTGAACGCCGAAGCCCTCCTGCAGAACGTGAAGGACTTCAAGGCGCTGCAGGACAGGATGGAGTACCTGAGCGAGAATCAGCGCCAGGCCATCAGCCATTTCCTGTCCCATTTCCGGGACGTGAAAGACACCGACACCATTAAGAATAAGTTCCTGAAACTCTGGAACTTGCTCTATCCGGTATATCAGCAGTTCAATAAGACGCTGAAGGACAAAGACCTCGCCTACGAAGGCATGGTCTACCGCGCTCTTGCGCGAAGGCTCCAGGACGGGAAGTCGGTGGTGGACATCCTCCGGCCCGAATTCCCGGAGACGTCGCGCTACGTGTTCATCGGCCTCAATGCCCTCAACGAGTGCGAGCGGCTTCTTCTGAGGCGCATGCGGGACGCCGGCGTCGCGGAGTTCGTCTGGGACTACGTGAGCCCGGAGATCAAGGACCCCGCCAACAAGTCGTCGTTCTTCATGGCGCGCAACGTGGAGGATTTCCCGCAGGCGTTCCCGCTGGAGGGCGTCGGCCGGCCGGAAATCACCGTCGTCAGCGTGCCGTCGTCCATCGGCCAGGCCAAGCTGGCCCCGCAGATTCTTGCCGGTATCACCGGAGACCCCGTGGAGACCGCCTTCGTCCTCCCCGACGAGAGCCTCCTCCTCCCGCTGCTGAACTCCCTCCCGCAGGACCGCGACAGCGTGAACGTGACCATGGGCTATCCCATGGCCGGGAGCGCTATATATACGCTGGCCATGACCCTCGGCCGCATGCAACTGCGCATGAGAAAGCGGGCCGATGGCTGGTACCTCTACCACCGCGAGGTGCGCGAGGTCTTCTCCTCCGGCCTCGTCAAGAAGCTGGCCTCGCCCGAAGAGGCAGAAGTCATCCGCAAGGTAAAGGCCGATGCCAAATACTACATCCCCCTGGCCGACCTACAAGGCGGCCCGCTCCTGGCGCTTTTTTTCAGGCCGATTATTACCGAGCCCACGGCCGTCTCTGCCGCGCAGAACCATGCCTTCGAGCAGTACCTGCTGGAGGTGGTGGGGTATATCGGCCGTAATCTTACCCTCGCCGGCGGGATGCTCCTGGAGCTGGACTTCGCGAAGCGCTGCCACACGCAGCTGACGCTCCTCAGGGGCACCGACCTGGAAGTGCTGCCCGCGACGCACCTGCGCCTTCTGGACCGCATCCTCGAAGGGATTTCGGTGCCGTTCCGCGGAGAACCGCTGCAGGGCCTGCAGATTATGGGCCCGCTGGAAACGCGCGCGCTGGACTTCCGCAACCTCGTTATCCTCAGCGCCAACGAGGGTATGTTCCCCCGCCGCAGCGTGAGTTCGTCGTTCATTCCGCCGGAGCTGCGAAAGGGCTTCGGCCTGCCCACTTACGAGTTCCAGGACGCCGTGTGGGCCTACTATTTTTACCGCATGATTCAAAGGCCGGAAAAGGTGTGGATCCTCTACGACTCCCGCACCGAAGGCCTCAAGTCCGGCGAAGAAAGCCGGTATATCAAGCAGCTGGAATACAGCTTCGGCATCCCCGTGAAGCACCTGGTGGCAACGTCCGCCCTGCTTCCCGTGGAGCCGTCGGACACCATCCCCAAGACCCCGGAAGATGTGGAAGTGATTCGCGCGAAAGAGCTTTCCGCCTCCACGCTCCAGAGCTACCTGTCCTGCCCCGCCAAGTTCTACTACCAGGTGGTGCAGGGCCTCGAAGTGGAAGACGAGGTAGCCGAATCCCTGGACGCCGGCATGCTGGGCAACGTCTTCCACCACGTGATGCACGGCCTGTACCGCGGAAAGTCGGTGGTCACGCAGGCCGATATTGACGGCTTCCTCAAGGATGTCCCGGGCCTTCGCCGCCGCATCCGCGCCGAAGTTCTGGCCGAAATGCACTCCATCGAAGTCACAGGCCGCAACCTGGTCTTTGAGGAAGTGATTCTGGACTATGTGAAGAACACGCTGAAGCACGATGCCTCTTTGTTGAAAGCGGCAGGTTCTTCCGGTTTCCAGATTATCGGCCTGGAGCAGAAGCGCAAGATGACATTGGACGGCTTCCGCTTCAAGGGCTTTGTAGACCGCATCGATTCCTACATCCCCGGCCAGGTGCGCATTGTAGACTACAAGACCGGCAAGGTGGAGGAAGACGACCTCCTCATCACTGACGAAAATGCTGCTGCCGTTGTAGAGAAGCTCTTCGGCGAGAAGAATACGCATCGCCCGAAAATTGCCCTGCAGCTGTTCCTGTACGATTTGTTTGCCCACGACGACAAAACCCTCGCCGGCAAAAAGATTGTCAATTCCATCTACAGCTGCGGCCGTCTCTACACCGGCCCGCTCCCGGACTGCCCCGAGAGTCCCGAATTCATCAAACTCACCCGCGAGCACCTCTCTACCATGCTCGCCGAGCTGACCAATCCCTCCATCCCCTTCACCCGCACCCCCGACCGCAAAACCTGCTCCTACTGCGACTTCAAAACCATTTGTGGCCGGTAGTGGGGGAGATACGCGGGAATGACAATTTTTTTATAACTTTGCAGCCCTATGGAGAATGAGAATAAAAAATTGACCCCCATGCGATTCCTCTCCGACAAGATGGAGATGCCGTGGGGTACTGTGGAATACAAGCTGGCCGACCTGGGATTTGTGGATTCCATGGCCTCTGAGGGCTGGCTCAAAGGAAACAACCTGAGTGATATCATGCAGACCTACCTCGAACGCGTGGTGGGCGAGACTGCCTTCAACTGGTACGGAACCCAGTTCCCGGTACTGGTGAAGAAGCTCACGGTCAAGGGCCGCACCTCCCTGCATGTTACCGCCGATGACGAGACCGCCGAGCAGCGCTACGACGCTTTCGGCAAAACCGCCTTGTGGTACGTGGAGGCGGCCGGTCCCGAGGCCACCCTGTACCTGGGCTTCAAGGAAGACATCACCGCCGAGCGTTTTTACAAGGCCTGCCACGAGAACAACGTGGAGCCGCTTCTGCACAAGGCCAAACCCAAGGCAGGGGAGACCTACCTCATCACCCCCGGCATGGTGCACGCCGCCAAGGACGTAACCCTCATTGAGATTGCCGAAGCCTCCGAACTTTGGTTCCGTCTCTACGACTGGGGCAGCGACGAACGTGAGAACCACCTGGAAGAGGCCTTTGACCTCATCGACTTCCAGCGGTACCGCGTGAAGAAGTCCGAAGACAACAGCGGTGCCATCGCCATCACTCCCCAGTTTACCGTGAACAAAATCGGCCTCACGCAGGCGCTGAAGAGCACCCGCGACGAAGACGACACCTTCCTCCTGTACTTCTGCACCAAAGGTAAGGCCATCATCCAGGCCGACCATACCGACTACAAGATGAAGGAAGGCGACGTCATCCTCATCCCGGCCGAATCCAACGAGTTCTTCCTCCTCCCGGAGACCAAAGACGCCGAACTCCTGGAGGTGCGCATGGATCCCCGTCCGGAAGACGACATCGTGTCCGAGCCCGTAGACGAACAGTAATGGCCGACGTAGTTCGCATAGACAAGTACCTTTGGGCCATCCGTGCCTTCAAGACGCGCACGGAGGCGGCCGATGCTTGCAAAGGCGGCAAGGTCAAAGTGGCAGGGGAGAACGTCAAGCCCTCCAGGGAAGTGAAGGAAGGCGAAGTGATCACCGTGCGTAAAGGCGTTGTGTGCTACACCTACCAGGTAGTGCGTCCCACCGAAAGCCGTGTCGGTGCCAAACTGGTCCCGGAGTTTGCCCTGGACCTCACGCCGGAGTCCGAACTGCTCAAACTCAAAGCCCCCGTCGAAACCTTCTTCGTTACCCGCGACAGAGGAGCCGGCCGTCCCACCAAAAAGGAACGCCGTGAGATTGAAGAATTGTGGGATAACTTCCGTAACGATTAAATACTTGACAATCAGGTAAAAACAAAAAATCCTCCCAGCTGCGAAGCCGGGAGGATTTTTGTTAAATCGAAGCTAATCAATTACTTGTCGGAAACGGTCTCGTAGCCGAAGTAATAACCCTTCTTGGCGGTGGGAACTCCCTTGGACATCCAGGCCGGTTCCGGAGCGCCCTTCAGATAGTAATCGAAGAACTGCTGCAGACGGATGGAGAGGTCTTTGCGGTTGCGGCGCTGGCGGAGGTTGTGGGCCTCGTCATTGTACTCCAGCAGCCAGGCCGGTTTGCCCAGGCGGCGAAGACCCATGAACATCTCAATACCCTGGTACCACGGAACGGCACCGTCATTGTCGTTGTGCATGATCAGAACCGGCGTGGTCACATTGGGAAGGCCGAAGAGGGGAGAGTTCTCCATATAGAGCCCCAGCCCGCTCCAGAGGTCGCGGCCAATGCGGCTCTGCGTCTGCTCGTACTGGAACTGACGGCTCATGCCGCTCTCCCAGCGGATACCGCCGTAGGCCGATGTCATATTGGACACCGGAGCCCCTGCGCCGGCAGCCTTGAACATGTTGGTGCGGGTAATGAGGTAAGCCGTCTGGTAACCGCCCCAGCTCTGGCCCTGAATGGCCATGTTGTCCTTGTCAATCCAGGGGAACTGCCACAGGGACTGGGCGCCGCTCACGATGCAGTTGTAGGCGCACTCGCCAGGGATGCCGCCGTGGTACACGATGTCCGGTACGAACACCACATAGCCGCGGGACACGAAGAACGGAATGTTGATGATGGACCACATGGGCTGCACCTGAATGTGATTGTACAGCGTCTCGGAGTCCTTTTCATAGAAATAGCAGAGCACAGGGTACTTCTTCTCCGGGGAGAAATCCTCCGGCTTGTACAGCAGGCCGTCCAGGGCCGTGCCGTCGAAAGCCGTCCAGTGGTAGAGCTCCACGGTCCCCCAGTTGTACGCCTCAATCTGCGGGTTAATCGCAGAAAGCTTCTTCTCGTTCTTGCCAATCACAGATGCCACATAGACATCCATCGGATCCCGGAAGTTACCCTTCTGGTAAACGTAGGCAGAGGCCTTGGCAGCCTTCTTCACATTCGACCAGGTGTAACCGCCGAAGTCCAGCGTGCGCACAGTCTTGACAAGACGGGGATCCAGCGAGAAAGCAGCCACGCCGTTCTCCTTGGTGGCATTGTCAAAGACGCTCAGCAGCACATTTTCTCTCTGGCCGAAGTGACGGTCGTCGTGCGAAGTGCGGTCCTTCGTGTTAATGACGCGGTAGGTGAGACCTTTCTCGCGGCCGGACGTAATCCTTTCAGGGGCGCTGCCGTCGGTAGGAACATACCAGATGTCGTAGCGGTCATAGACCAGCACGGCGCTGTCTCCAGACACCCACACAGGCGACATGCCGTAAGGGTCCGGGGAGCTGGGCGTGTCGTGAATCTCGTCCCAGAAAATGACACCGTTGTCGATGAGCGGGCGAACCGCCTGAGAAGCTACATCGAAGATGAACCACTTGCGGGAAGTGTAATCCCACCAGGTCACGTACTTCGCCAGCGGGGACAGCTTCACATTGTCAAAGGCACCGGTAATGGGCTCCGACTTGGCGCCGTTGCCATAATCCACCACGAAGGAAACGGTATTCTGGATGTTCCACTGCGTCTCCAGCGGGTTGCACTGCGTAACGTGCAGCGTAATGGGAGAGTCTCCCAGGTTGCCGAAAGAAACAGTGGTGTACTTGTTAAAGTTGAAAGGCTTCAGGGCGCCACTTACCACCTCGGTGGTGTAGGTGCGAAGCTCCTCGCGCTTGAGGTTGGCCTTCTGGTAAGGCGGAATCTCTGCCCCGTCCCAGTTCCAGATATCCAGACCGGGCGTCTCGAAGGAAACGAGGGACGTGTCCTTCGGGGGCACATAGGCCTGCACGCCAATGAAAATGCGCTGGCCGTCGTGGCTGAAAGAAGGCTTGGAGTTCTCCGTGATGCCCCAGCCTTCCGGCAGGGCGGCGAGGGAAGTCTCGAGCAAAGAGGCCGATTGCCCATCCCACAGGCGCAGCACTGCGTGCTTGGAACCGGTGGAAAGCGTGTCGTCGGCCGTGGTGTAGAGGGCGCGGGCGCCGTGATCCTCGAACACGGGAACGCCCATCCACACGGTGGTGTCGGCCGTATAAGTGGCCTTTTCGGAAGCCACATCGTAGAAGCCGGCGTTCATCTTCTTCTTGCCCAGCTGACGGACAAGCGCGATGTTGGCGCCGTCTTCGGAGAATACGTAATTGGTGATATTGCGAAGGGTGTCAATGTGGCCGTCGGCGAAGTAATACACCGCCAGCGGGCCGCCGATGTCCTTCTTCTTGCGCTCCTTCTTAGGGATGAAAGTAGTGTCGGCCGTAGTGAAGGCAAAAGCCTGCAGGCCGTGCTTGCCGGCCTTGTAGCCCTTCACATCCGGGAACTTGACAATGCCTCCGGTCTTCAGATTGACGACGGCCAGCGAGTCTTTCGGCATATCATCGGCCTTCTTCTTGTCAATCTTTGCGCGACGCGTCTTCTGGAAGAAAGGCTTGATCTGGCACACGGCGAAGCTGTCGTCGTCCAGGAGGGTGGCCTTGTAGCCGCGGGGGATCTCGATGACGCGCTCCTTCTTCTTCTCGCTTACGTAGAAGTACAGGGTGCCGTCGCCTTCCTGCGGGTTCACTTCATAAGAAACGACCTTTCCGGAAGGGGAAATGGCCGTATTCGTTGCCACCTGCCAGCTGTCGAACACGCTGTGGTCCAGGGGCTTCTTCTGCGCCTGCAGGGACAGGGCCACAAACAGGCAGGGGAGAAGGATGTATTTTCTCATTTCTTGGGAAGTATGTGAAGAATCAGATTTTCTGTCAGGTAGATCACAAAAATAAGCAGCACCGCAAGGCTCCAGTTGAGGCCGATGACCGCGACCGCCACGCAGGCGCAGGCGGCGAGGCCGAGGAAGACGATGCGCTTGGCATCCAGGAGCTTGTGCCCCTTGGCTACCTTCATGCCGAACATGGGAATCTCGCTCACCAGCAGCAGCCCCAGCACGACGGCGAGCGCCGGCAGGAACCAGGGCGTAGCGAGGATGCAGTCCAGGGCGTCGCTCTTATAGGCGAAATAGCACAGCGAACCGCAGATGATGGCCGATGTAGGCGTGGCCACGCCGATGAAATCCGTCGTCTGGCGCTCGTCCACGTTGAACTTCGCGAGCCTCAGTGCGCTCATCACGGCGAGGAAAAGAGGGAGGGCCGATGTCCACCCGTCCACCTCCAAATCCTGCATGGTGCCGATGAGCATCATCGCGGGCAGCACGCCGAAACTCACCATGTCGGAGAGGGAATCCAGTTCTTTCCCCATGGGGGAGTATGCCTGCAGGAGACGGGCTGCCAGGCCGTCACAGAAATCGAAGACGGCGGCGGCCAGCATGAAGTAGAAAGCGATGTCTACGCGTCCCTGCAAAGCGAACACCACTCCCATGCAGCCCGAAAGGGCGTTCATGGAAGTGATGGTGTTCGGGATATATTTCTTAATTGACATTTACTTTACGCCGATTTTCTTGAGGATCTCCTTGGGAACGGCTTTCTTGTTAACCATGATGTTCAGGGTCTTGGCCTTGGCGAATTCCTCGCTCATGTACCAGAGGCCGTTGTAGGCGCCGGTGATGCCCCAGGAGTTCTTGATCATATAGTATTTCTTGCCGTTCTGGTCCTTGGCAATACCGTAGAGGTGCATGCCATGGTCGTCGGTGGAAGTCTTTTCGTCGTACATGTCCTGACGCATCTCCACGGTCACGGTGAGTTCCTTGGGAGTAGCCTTCACAACGGGTTTCTCTTCGGCCTTGCCAACCCAGCGCTCCTGGTCGGAGCCGCTGGTAGCCTTGTCTTCCTCGTCCAGGAGGATGGCCAGACCGTTGCGGGTGAAGCCGGTCTCGGACACGTCACCGCCCCAGGCCACGGTGTAACCGTTGTTCACGGCGTAGTCCATGATGGACATGAACTCGTCCAGGGGAATGTTCCAGGACTTGCTCCAGCGCCAGTTGTCGCAGACCTCCATGGCAACCTCGGTGTAGTAGGGGTTGTGGGTGTAGGAAGTGAAGCCGATGTAGTCGTCCAGGTTGATACCCAGATTTTCGGCCTTAATCACTTTATCTTCGGGGATTTCGCCCATGTAGGCGTCCAGGATGCCGTTCACGCCCTTGGGCCATACCTTGGTGAGTTTCTTGTTGGGGTTTTTGACCACGGCGTCTACATAGCCTTTGAGCACGGCGTCCAGTTCGTTCTGCACGGGCTTGTCGTAGCCGTACTGCAGGCCGGAGTAGTCGTTCTGGCTGATGAGGCCGTAGGTCTTGGCAACTTCGATTACGTCGCCGAAGTCGGAGCCGGCAGCGAAGTTCATGTGGCCGTCCAGGCGCACATACTTGATGGCGCGGTCATAGTAGGCCTTGCGCACCACAAACATCTCGGAGAAATCCGGATACTGGGCAGGGTCCTTGATGCCCTTTGCCTTGATAATCTCGGACTCCAGGAAGGACAGGGAGGAGAAGCACCAGCAGGTGCCGCTGCGGAACTGGTTCTTCACGGGAGTGATGGGGTTTTCCTTGATGGTGGTGAACTGGTAGTCTTCGGGGACTACGGCTGCCTTTTTGGTCTGTGCTGCAACAGAAGAGCACATGGCGGCAGCGAGAACTACACTGACGATAATCTTTTTCATAACCTTCTTTTATTTGGACAAAAGTAATTAGAAAATCGTAAATTTGCAACCCATGAAAACCATCCTGTATGTTCACGGAATGGGCGGTGGCGGCGACAGCCGCATCCCAAACCATCTGAAAACCCTTCTGGACCCTGCCCTGGTGCAGGTTGTCATTCGCACCTATGATTTCGACCCGCCCATCGGACGGGCCCAGCTTGCCCTCTGGGTAGAGGAACTCAAGCCGGACCTTGTCATCGGCGAGTCCCTCGGGGCCATCCAGGCCCTCCGCATCACGGGGGTGCCGCACCTTTTCGTGTCGCCCTCGCTGGGTGCGCCGGCGCTGCTGGTAAAGTACGCGCCGCTTGCGCGCTGGGCCATCGGCCGGTGGTATCTCCATCATCATTATCCGGTGAAGGAAGGGGACCGGCAGGCCCTCAAGTTTACCTACCCCGTGATGATGCGGTACCGGGAGCACGGTGAGGCTGCCCTTTCTTCCATCGGCCCGAAAGATTTTTATTACGCCTTCTTCGGGCGCAGGGACCATTACATGCGCTCCGGCGTTGTTTCTATCGCGCTGTGGGAGAAGTACTTCGGGGACAATTACACCGTCTACGAAGGCACGCATTTCATGGAAGAAGAGTTTGTGGAAAGCCTGCTTGTTCCCAAGATTCTGGAGGTTCTTTCTTTGCAAAAATAGCCGGAATTCCGTAACTTTGCAGCATGATGAAAAAGTATCTTCTGATACCCTCCTTAGCGCTCCTGTTCCTGGTCTCCTGTAAGGAGAAGCAGGCGGCCCCGCGTCCGGCTGTCGGGATGGTGTATGCCATCGCAGCAGACTCCACGGGGGTGGGCCGGCTGGTCGCCCAGTCCGGACGGCGCGGCGGCGAGGGTTCCGTTGCCATCATCGGGGAACCGCAGAGCGTCATCCTGCTGGCCCGTCAGTTCCAGGGCTGCGACCGCGTAGACAACGTGGACGGCCGCCCCGTGAGGGACTCCCTGCCGGACTTCGCCGGGGAAACCTTCGAGGCCATCATGGACGCCCGCTTCGCGCCGTACGTGCGGCTGGCGCAATCGGCCCCCGACAGCCTGCGGGACGCTGCGGTGCTCAATGCCGTCGCCGCGTGGGACAGCCTCTGCTGGCGTTCCCGCACGGACGTGGAACCCCTCCTGCGCAAAGAGCGCGCTAAAATGATCATTCTCACTTCCTCGCTGCAGGCGCAGTGGGGACAGTTCGACGTAGATACCCTTCAGCAGCTGTGCGGCGGCAATTGCTTCGTGCTGTCGTCGGTACATAGCATGCTGGACCAGGCCTACGCCGCCGGCGCCCGTTCCATGGCTGTCTGGACAACAAGGGACGTGCGCTCGAGCGGGGCGTGGCAAAGCGTGTTCGCCGAGAAAGGCTGGGCCGATGCCCACCTCACCGTCCTCGCGCCCGAGGCGGCTGTCGACGTGCGCACGGAGCTTCGCAGCCTGCTCAGGCAGTACCAGGAGTCCGGCCGCGTGCTGGATGCCCTGCTGCTGGACGCCTACGACCTGGACCTGGTCCTGCTCCGCTCGGAGCTGGCCCTCATCAAGGCCGAAGGCTCCCTGGAAGACGCTTCCTTCCACGCCATGCTCTCTGAGGAGTTCACGCTGTGGGACCCTGCGTCCTCGCTCATCCGCACCACGTATAACACCATGCGGGAGCACCATCTGTTTACCCATCGGATCGCCAGACCGTCCGTACACTATTTTGAGACCGCTGAGTCGGCCGAGGGCACGCCCCGGCTCATTGCTACGTCGGCGGCTTATGCACACAGTACGTATGTTCCAAATATCGATTAGCCCGGAAGAAATAGCGGCCCTTGAGCTGGCTTCGTTTCCCGGAGAGATTGTGGTGGTGAACGAAGCCGAAGGCCCGGTCATGGACCAGGCCGTGCGTTACCTCAAAAAGCAGCGCATCCTGGGCTTCGACACCGAAACCCGTCCCACCTTCTCCCCGGAGCAGCGCTCCTCCGGTACGGCCCTGCTGCAGCTCTCCGGCCCCGGCAAGTGCTATCTGTTCCGTTTGAAGAAAACCGGCCTGCCCCGCGGCCTTGCGGCTGTGCTGGCCAACCAGAATATTTTGAAAATCGGTGCCGCCACGTTAGACGACGTACGCGGCCTGCAGAAGATTACGAAGTTTGCGGCCAAGGGTTTCGTAGACCTCCAGACCATGGTGTGGGAATACGGTGTGCGGGACAAGAGCGTGAAAAAGATGGCCGCCATCATCCTGGGCGTCAAGATCTCCAAGGCCCAGCAGCTGTCTAACTGGGAGGCCGAGCGCCTCTCCGAAGGCCAGCAGAAGTACGCCGCCACCGACGCCTGGATTTGCCGGGAAATGTACCTGCGCCTGGAGAAGTCCGAAAAGAACCCCCTCACGCCCGAACAGCTTCACCCCGAACGTTACCAAGACAATGGATAAAGTCATTCTGAAACCCCGCCGGGAGGAGTCCCTCCTGCGTTACCATCCCTGGGTCTTCTCCGGGGCTATTGCCCAGATTGTGGGCCATCCCGCCGAGGGAGACCTTGTGAGCGTGTGCGCCGCCGACGGCCGCGTGCTCTGCTGCGGTCATTACCAGATTGGCTCCATTGCCGTGCGTGTCCTCAGCTTCGACGAAGACCCCACGCAGCCGGACTACTGGTTCCGCATGCTCTCCCGCGCCTATGCGTTAAGGGAAGCCTACGGCCTGGCCACCTCTGAGGCCACCACCTGCTACCGCCTGGTGCATGGCGAAGGCGACGGCCTGCCCGGCCTCATCATCGACTACTACGACGGCGTATGCGTGCTGCAGGCCCACTCCGTGGGTATGTTCCGCGCCAAGAGCGCCATCGCCGACGCCCTGAAGCAGGTCTACGGAGACCGCCTCAAGGCCGTATACGACAAAAGTTCCGGCACCGCTCCCTTCAAGGCGGGCCTGGACCTGGTAGACGGATATCTTTATAAGGCCGATGGCTTCGAGGCCGACGAACTTGCCGTCCTGGAAAACGGCAACAAGTTCCTGGTGAACTGGTGCGAAGGCCAGAAGACCGGCTTCTTCCTGGACCAGCGGGAAAACCGCTTCAAAGTGGGTTCCCTTGCCAAGGGCCGCCGTGTGCTGAACCTCTTCTGCTACACCGGCGGTTTCTCCATCTACGCCCTCGCCGGTGGCGCCGCCCACGTAGATTCCGTGGACAGTTCCCAGCGCGCCATGGACATGGTGGACAAGAACGTAGCCCTGAACGGCTTTGGTTCTGGTTTACACACCTCCTACTGCACCGACGCCATTGACTTTGTGAAGAACGTCCCCGACGGCGCCTACGACCTCATGATTGTAGACCCCCCGGCATTCGCCAAACACCGCGGCGCCCTGAAGAACGCCCTCCGCGCCTACCAGCGCCTGAACGCCGCCGCCATCGCCAAAGTGGCCCCCGGCGGCTTCGTCTTCACCTTCAGCTGCTCCCAGGTAGTAGACAAAGAGGCCTTCGCCCTCGCCGTCTTCTCCGCCGCCGCCGAAACCGGCCGCAGCGTCCGCATCCTGGACCGCCTCAACCAACCCGCCGACCACTCCGTAAACATCTACCACCCCGAGGGCGAGTACCTGAAAGGGTTGTTGCTGTACGTGGAGTAGGATTTCTATTTTGATATAACAAAAACCGCCGTCACACCTCTCTGTGACGGCGGTTTTGTCCTATTCTTAGAACTGTTCAAATAATCGAACATTTGTTGGCACAGCGAAAATGGATTGATTTGTCCTATAAATATATTAACGCGCGCGCGAAGAAAAACAGGCCAAAAATTGCAGATTTTCAGCGAATTATTTGTTTTTATGTGAATTAGTTGGTATGTTTGCACCAATAAATGTTCGTTTATTTGAACAAATTCGAGGAGTAACCGCCCTCGATAGTAAAAGTTAAAACATTTACTAATAACAATTTAAACTATGAAGCGAACGAAGAATAACGATAGCCGGAAGTCCCCAAATTAGGAGATTTCGGGCCATTTTTGTTTTTACGCTAGACCACTATGAGACTTTTGAAGCATATCCTCGTAATTTTGTCCGCATTTGTCACAATTACTGTGGCTGCGCAGAATTCCAGACCTCCTCAGGTGAAAAAAACTGTGGGGAAGGCTCAGATTGTCATGGATGGAAATCAGGAATGCCTGGTTCTGAAGACTGGCCGCAAGTCCAAGAACTACAACGCCAGTTTTTACCCGGATGACATCATGCTTCAGCTGGACGAGCATACTTACCGCCTCCTGGACGATCTTCTGATCTCTCCTTTTGGCCGTAATGTGACCGTAAAGGATGTGCATGGCTTCAACGTGCAAATCGCACGTGCCCGTGTCTTTGAAAAGAACGGCCTCATCTTCGTCAGGGGAACCTGTAACGTCCCTGTCATGCAGGACGAGTGGAATGCCTTGAAGATGGTCTCGGTGCTCTGGCAGCGTCCGCCAAGATAAACACCCCGTACTATGATACGGCTTCGTTTCATACAGCCGCTACTGCTTGCGATCCTCTTTACCGGGATGGCAGGCATTCCTGCGCATGCTACGGAGCCCCCGAAAGAACCCGTCGTCGCCGTGCGTACCAACGCCCTGGCCATCCCGCTCATGAACCTGGGTGCGGTGGTCACCGTGGCCCCTCAGTGGACCGTCGCCGCCGACTGGTACTACCCCTGGATCCCGCGTCCCCGCCAAAGCGAAGGTGTGGACTATACGGGCCGATGCCTCCAGTCCCTCGCCGGAAACCTTGAAGGCCGATACTGGTTCGACAAGGCCCTCCGCGGCCATTCCATCGGCGCCTTCACCATGGCCGGCTGGTACGACGTGGAGTACAATTTCCACGGCTACCAGGGCGGCTTTGGCAGCATTGGCATTGATTATCTTTACGCGCTTCCTGTCTTTCAAAATAAATTACGCCTGGAGTTCTCCCTGGGACTGGGTTTCTTCCTTTCCCGGGCCAGGGAGTACCAGGTGTATGAATCGGGAGGCCGCGCCTATACAGAAAAAGACATGGCCAAGGACATCACTTACTTCGGCCCGGTGAAGGCCGGCGTGTCCGTGGTCGTGCCCATCGTGTTTTCCAGCAAGAGAGGAGGTGGGTTATGAGAAAGTTTGTTATGGGCATAGCCCTCCTTCTGCTCTTCCTTCCGTCCTGCCAGTTTCTGCCGGTGTACGAACGGGAAAAGTCAGTACAGTTGGAACTGGGACTGGACCTCTCCAACGACCTGGACGAGGAAGTGATTGCCGTCCCCGATTACTTCAAAGCCTGCTTCTACGGCTGGGACAACGGCCAGCTGAACCATACCCATTTTGTGGGCAGTAATGGCGGTGACGTCACGGTACCTTCCGGAACCTATACGCTGCTTGTTTACACCTTCGGTACCGAATACGTGCAAATCCGCGGTGAAAACTCCCTGGAGACCATCGAGGCATTCACCTCCGACATTACCTCTTCCAAACTGAAGAGTTACCGCCGTTTCTCCACCAAGGCCGTGGAAGATCCCATTGTCTATACGCCGGACCACCTCCTGGTGGCCAAGGGCGAAGTCATCGTCCCCGAGTTCTCCGGCAGCGTCCAGCGCGTAGACTTGCATGCCGATGCTTCCACCGTCGTCCAGACCTTCGTCTTCGAGATGACGCAGCTCACAGGCCTGGAGTACGTAGAAAGCGCCGAGGCATTCGTGACCAACCAGTGCCGGAGTTATTTCATCGGCCGCGGGGAAGCGTCCGACGACGCCTGCACCGTCTGGTTCCCCGTAGAGGTGAACCGCGAGGAGGGCAGTCTTCGGGCCGTTTTCAACACCTTCGGCATCAGGACCGGCGAAGAGAGCAAGACCTACGTGCACTTCATTATGCGCGACACCGGCGGCGAAGAGCACAACTACTCCATGGACATCACGGAGAAAGTGGCCGCCCCGAGGCACGTAATCGAAATAGAAGAAGAAATTGACATTCCTGAACCGGAAGGAACGGGCGGCTTCTCCCCAGCGGTGAACCCTTGGCAGGGAGAGGAGATTGACGTTCCCATCGGTTAGTCCACATATACATCAACAAGAAACCAATCAAATTAAACCTTACTATGAAAAAGTACTTAATTCTTCTTTCCGTCGCAGCTCTCGCGCTCGTGAGTTGCGCCAAAGTCAAGGACGTCTACACAGGCAGTCCTGAATCCCGCCAGATCGCCTTCTCGCCTCTGGCCCAGCCCGCCACGAAGGCGGCAATTTCCGATGGCGTTTTCCCGACATCCAGTAAAATGTATGTCGCTGCATACGATGCCACTGCTGGTGCTCCGTTATTTGACGCTACTGAATTTAGCTACAGTAGTGGAACTCTTTGGACCGGCGGCAAGTCCTGGCCTCTCTCTCCTGCACGTATTAACTTCCTCGCATATGCGGAGTTTCAGGGTGAAACTGCATCGTGGGCTACTCCCAATGCGTCTGGCGTAACTCTCACGATGACGGACAACAGAACGGCACAAAAAGACCTTATCTATGCCATCGGAAGTGGGTCTGTCACTCAAAACGCGAATAGTACGCTGCAATTTCCTGATTATGTTTCAATGACTTTTCAGCATGCTCAGGCCTGGATTACCTTTAATGCTAATGCTACAGAATCCAGCAGCAATAAGGTGACTGTCAATTACATTAAACTGAATGGAGCCAGCTATAGCGGGACGTTTGCAGTTTCCGTAAGTAACTATAATACCAACAGCCCGTCTGTTTCCGGTTCCTGGACCAGCGTAGGCGATGCTCCCGGAGACGGCGCGACTATCACCGGCCCTAACTCTGCTATCTCTTATGCGGCGACTGGTAATGGTACTGCAATTGGGAATGGCCTACTCATTGTTCCGAAGCCAGCTGAAAGCGATTTCACCAGCTTTACCATCAATTACACTTTGGCTGGCAAGACTTACGACTATACTTATACGCCTGAATCAACTGCTGTAGTGGCTGGGAGCAAGTATACTTACAACATTGTTTTCAGTTTGCACGACATCGCTATTTCTGCAGGCGTGTCCAGCTGGACTACTCCTACCGGCATTAACGTGAGTCTCTAAATGATCGGGTCCCGGGCATATCGCTGGATGGTTGCGCTGCTGGCACTCGCTGCCTGCACGCCGCAGTCGCTCCCTGAAGGGGGGCGGCAGCCCATCGCATGCGTGGCACGGGCCGATGCCCATACGAAAGGCACCGGCGAAACCCTTACTGCAACCCTGCAGTCGGCCGGTATCGGCCTCTTCGCCTGGCATACCTATGCAGGGACGCCGTTCGACGGAGCTGCTACGTCCTACCTTGGCAACCGGTATTTCACCTACGACCTTGGTTCCGGCACCTGGCTGGGTAATGCTTACTGGCCTTTCGACAGTTGGCTCAGTTTCTTTGCCTACGCGCCTTACCGGTCCGACGTGTCTACCGGCTCCCTGGTTTTCCCCTCCGGGATGTCGGTGGACGGGTATCCGAAGGTAAGTTATACGGTGGCATCGGCGCCATCGGCCCAGGAAGACCTGGTTCTGGCGGCGCCGGTGATGAACCGTTCTCAGACTGCCGGCAACGTGCCGCTGGTGTTTTCGCACGCGCTTACTCAGGTGGTGTTCAGGGCTCGCTGGACGGGCGAAGATCCCTTCGTCCGGCGCGTCATTTCCCGGGGCTTAAGCGTGAGGATTCTATCCATTGCCCTGGAGAATGTGCGCGGCAGCAGCCTCGCCACCTTTTACAGCGGCGGCTACAACTGGGACAGCCCTGCCCCGGAGAACCTGGCAACCTACGCCACCGAGACCTACAGTCTCACGCCGGAGAACGGTTCGCTGGCAGGTCTCACCCAGGCTGCATCCGCCATCCCGCAGGTGCCCACCTATACCGACAGTTTCCTCCTGCCCGCCGGCGTGCTGTACCTGATTCCGCAGCAGCTGGCAGCGACCTCCCGCCTCCGCGTATCCTATGGGATTTTTGCGGGTGGCAGCATCCCGGAGGAAACCTTCGAGGCCTGTTTTGAGATTGGCCTGCTGGAGCAGCACATCTGGCCCGCCGGCGGCGTCTTCACCTACAGCCTCACCTTGAGCCTGGGTGGCGCGCCTTCTATTGTGCCAACGCCGGGGGCATATCGCAACAGCACCCTTCCGGGAAGCGAGGCAGGTTCGTATGGGAATCGAGCAGTGGACGGTAACTACGCCGGCGCTTATGTCGACGACTCCGGCCTCTTCGATGAATAATCATTACCTACAGTTTAACCCTTTAATTATTAATGTTATGAAAAAAGAAATGTATGTTGCTCCTACTTCGGAGTTGTTCAATGTCCAGACAGAGCAGATTATCTGCCAGAGTATTCAGGATCCCGTATCCGGTGATTAAAACTTAATACTCATGAGTAAGTATAACCTACTCATATTGTCCATTATTGGCATATTCTTCGGATCATCCTGCCAGCTGACCCATGATGCAGAATCTGCATCGGGTAAGCTAAGGCAGTTGATGCTTCACTATACGGAGGTGCCTCTTTTGGATGATACGGACACAAAGACCCAAGTGGGTAACTTATCTATGAAACTTGCCTGGAAGGCAGGAGATGCCGTAGCTGTTTACGACGAGACTACGCAACTATTCTACAAGTACGAGCTTAATCCGGCTTACGTCGGTGCTGAGAACGGCGCGTTCGATCTTGCGGCTGGAGAGGCAACACCTGACTTTGGGAACCACGACCTGCATGCCATTTATCCTTACGATGCTGTCTCCGTGGAAGGAGGACAGCTCTATATCGAAACCTTTCGAGAGAGAGAAGGCGGATATGTTTACTCAAACGCCAGGACGGCTAATGAGGCGTTTTCGTTAAATGATATCCTTATTACCCGTCGTTTTAAGGCATCAAGTCTATCCGGCGTGATGAGTTTCAGCCGTATGGTAAGCTTGCTGGATTTGAATATTACCATGTCGGATGAAACGGTAAGAAGTGAGACTATTAATAAAGTCACTTTCAAAGCTACGGGCATCGCCGGAAAGTCTCCAGTGATTTTCTCATCCGGCACGCCTTCCCTTGGAAGAAGCGTTGGGACGAAGGATAGTTTCACAATAACGCTTACTACGGCTCCAAGATACTCGGCGACTGACTACCTGGTACGTTTTGTACCTATGCTGCCCATCAATACGCTCCAGAGTGAGACAAACTTGGGATTTACGTTTCTGGTGGAAAACGACAAGTATATTGTAGGATTCCACAGAAACAGAGACCAGAACTTCAGCAGCGGAGGTAGTACCTTCCTGGATTTGTATGAAGGCTTTTACACCAATAGATTCCCTAGCGAATCTGCTGCAGGATATACCCACCAGTCCTGGTGGTGTGTGACGAAAGACCCCAACCCTTTCAACGGTGAAATTACCCCCGGCGTGTACCGGGAAGGTGTTCTGCCGGGAAGTGGGGCTGGTCAGTATGAGGAACGTCCTCTGTGATGAATCTCTATTTTAACTTAATTAACTCATGAAAAACAAAACAAGCATCATTCTGTTCCTTTTGCTTGCAGCCTTCACGGGTTGCGTGAAAGGAGGGGCTGATACCTCTGAGGTAAGCGAACCGCTGGTATTCTCTGCATCAACCGTGAGTACCAAGGCGCAGTTCGCTGCCGGGGATGACGGCACCATGGAATGGAGCGCATACGACAACCTGGGCGCGTACAGCTTTGACGCGAACTCATCGACCCTTGTCCACAGCGGCTTTGCTGCCATCTCGTGGCGTACGGGAAGCGATGCAATCTTCGCTTCGTCTGAAGGACGCAGCACCTGGGCTGGCAGCGCCTCCAACCTACGGTTTTATGCCTACTATCCCCAGAGGAGTGCTCCTGAAGTGGCTTGTGTAGATGGGAAAGTACGTTTGAGTGTTTCCAACGCGCAAAACGGCGAGTTTGGTAGATACCAGATCTGCTACGCTTCCACGGATATGACTGCGGCGGCCCTTACGGACGGCAATGAGCCGGTGAACTTCGAGTTCAGCCCCGCTACGTCCATGCTGCGCGTGAAGCCTGTCCTTAGTAACACTTCGGTCGTGGACGCCATCTACATTAAGCAGCTCACAATTAAGATTGCAGATGACCGTGCTATCGCCGGTGACTGTGACCTCACCCTCTCTAACGGCAGTCTTGCAGCTGTCGACGGCAAATCCACGATTACTGTCGCGCTTGAAAAGGCAGTCCGAATCACCAAGAACGAAGCGGAGAACCCCTTTTTCGTGGCCGTTCTTCTTCCCGCTATATGCAGTAATTCGATTCTCTCCTTCTCCGTGGCTGACGATAACGGAACCTGGTTCACCATGGCCAACAAGCTTTCTCCCGCCCGTTTCGTGGCAGGTGTTCGCTACAGCCTGGTGCGCGAATTCGTTGTCTCCGTAGCCGATGGAGACAGCCCCGACGCCTACTACATTGACGGTGGTTACGGCTGGGACTATAATCCCATTGTGGAAGACGGCGCTTACACAGATGCCGGATTCGGATGGTAATGTAATATGTAACACAAAAATCATTTGAACTATGAAAAAGTTATCAATCCTCGCACTGGCCTTTATGGCGGCATTCGCACTGGCCTCGTGCAATAGACAAGAAATAGACCCTCCCCAGGAAGGCTTGCAGGGTAAGTATCTGCTTACCGAGATAACGGCTTCTACGGGAGAAGATGATACAAAGACGGAAATGCGCTCGTCGGGCGTAGTGAATTGGGGTGCGGATGACCAACTTGCCGTGAAAGGTACAGATGGTGCTCTCCATTACTATGAGATTGTGACCGGAAGTGGTACCCCTGTCGGTAAGTTCCGTCCGGCTTCTGGACAAACGCCGGCCTCCTATAATTCGATTTCGGATCTTACCGCCATCTATCCAGCCTGTTCAGCAGAGCTGTCAGGTGGAGATTTATATGTCAATATTAACAATCTCGATTTAAGCGGGTCCTATGCTAGTAGGGGGCTGAAATATTGGTCTGAGCTTTCTCCGTATACTTTTACCAATAATGATATTAAGGTAGCCGTCCCCAGTCGTACCTCGCTGGATGGGAATGGAAAGTTGAACTTTAAATTTAAACAATTGGGGACGCGCTGTAAATTCCTATTTGACTTCACGCAAGCAGATATCGCACCGACTTTGATAATGGAAAGTATAGAGCGAATTCAGGTGTCAACTCTTGAAGGAGCCCCAATCTCGGGGCGGGCCAAAGTGGTTGGGACTAGTTTGGGGGAAGTCTCATCGCCTAAGACGCTGGTTGACGTTCTGTATCCAGTTCCGGTATCCATGTCATCAGAGGTGGAATTTGTGCACATCATGTATCCAGTTGTAACGACTAATACAACTCTTCAACTAAGTGTTACTACAACGGACCATGAATTTGTTTTTACGGGAAAGCCCACGAAAGATTTTGAGGGAGGGGAAACATTAACTTTCCCCGTTACGGTTGATAAAAACTTTGAAGTCGGAGGGACGAATCTTGCCTATACTTCTACGGCGCGTGCGGGTATGGAACAGTTCTACTATTACGGTGGAACGAATTGTCTGCTTCTTCCGACAACCAATACAATGGGATATTTAGATGTTACTCAATATGTGACTGATAGCCGTTGGCATAATACCAAAAACTCTTCCGACGTACTGAATCAAAAGCCTGCTGTGTATGCTAAAATTATATGGAGTGAGAAGGAAGATGTGATTGCCAGTGACATGATAGATGCGAGTAATGGAAATAAACTGAAACTGCCAAGCAGTCTTGCAGGCGCAGCTGATGCGATTTCTGTACTCGATGGAAAATCAACGCTTAGCATCAAGCGCGGTTCCGCCGCAGGCAACGCCCTGGTAGGAATCTATGACAGTTCCAATAATCTCTTGTGGAGCTATCATATCTGGTGTCCTGACGATGATCCTACCGATGGAATGTATTCATACACTAAAACAAACAGTGGCAGTTATACAGTAATGACCATGCCCATCGGTGCTATAAAAAAAGCGAGCTCTGGTATGTCAAGTCCAGCCACGGCTGCTGGTCTCTATTATCAATGGGGACGAAAGGATCCGTTAGGGCGACCGAAAGACTTTTCTTCCACTAACGGTGGAGATATTATGGATGTTCTAGGCCCAGATCAGACAACGGCATTGAATATCGGCGATTCGGATTACTCTATTGCCGGGGGAAATCTGAAGAACTGTGAGATATGGTTTTCTAATAGCAACGGGAACGCCGTTAACAATGTATTACACAATGCTTGGAGCGAGGATCTTGGAATAACGCGAGAGCGATTTATGATTGAGTATACCGTTTCCAAGCCATGGATGTATATTCTTTGTGATGATTCCCAGTTTGGTAATAGCTGGATTCCTCAAGATGACTGGCTGTGGGGAAATGGTTATGATAGATACGACTATCCCGTGATGGAAACGACATATAAGTCAATTTTTGATCCATCCCCTGAAGGATATCGCGTTGCTCCTAGGGATTTATGGGTGTGCTTTACTAAAACCAATACTAACGCGGATGCAAGAAATTATTCTGGTGCAGCTCAGGAAGAATATAAGAATACAAACTTTAACACAACTTCTACATCCATCAGTGCGGCAAATAATGCTAATGGGTATACTTTCTACTATCAGGGCTGGAAGACAGGGCCGACTGTGTTTTATTTGGCAGCAGGTAATCGTAATCGCGATACTGGTAACGTAACCGGTGTTTCTACTGTAGGCTCAGTATGGAGCTCCTCCAACAACGGAACAGATGGTGGCCGTCTGGCCTTTTCTGCGAATTATTTAATGCCAATAACCGGTATGCAACGAGCATATGGATATACCGTTCTATGTGTTAAAGAGTAGTAATTATACTATCTGAATGTAACTTTACACAAGTGTTATTTATAATTGCTGATTATTCATAATGCGATTTCCGGTAGTAGTTTGGAGGTTCTTTTTTGTCCTTATCCTTTGTGGAAGCTCTTGCGGGAGCTTCCACGGGGAAGGGACGTTGTCTCCGGCCCGGTACTATGACCAGGGGCGTTACGCGCGCCTGGACCAGGACTGGGAAGGTGCGGTCTGCTATTTCGAGCAGGCCCTCCATGCCGCCGAAAGGGCAGGGGACGACTACTATCGGGGCTATGCTTGTCAGCAGTTATCGGCCCTGTGGGCCATCGCCTCCGAGTATCGGAAGGCGCTGGATTATGCGCGGTCGGCAGCATCGGCCCTGGAAGCGTGCGGCGAAACCGCCGGCGCCCTCCTCTCCCGCCTGGACATGGCCTGGTGCCACCTCCAGCTGGGCGACCCCGAGTCGGCCCGCGCCATCCTCCCGCCCCTCCGCGCCTCCGGTGTCCTCTCCCTCCTCGACAGCCCCCAGGCCGCCCGCCTCTCCCAACTGGCCTCCGCCCTGGGCTTCCCCCTCGAGGAGTTGGTCCCTGCTCATTGAGCACGCTCAGATGAAAGAAACATTAACTTAATGGGTTGATACTGTTTGGTTAATGATTATTGTGTTCATCACGGGAGACGGGAGTCGTGAGACCCCCGTCTTTTTTATTTCTTTTTGCACTTGCTCTGTTCACAGAAAAAGCGCTCGTTTCGGAGCGCTTTTCTTTTACTTCTTGAGTTTTTGGATTTC
>Ga0310786_10002204_pt1 | contig 30253 bp, 60 predicted proteins | sample AusTroGonzalo_MG_FD_203881 | JGI IMG/M metagenome (GOLD analysis project Ga0310786, IMG submission 203881) | Bovine rumen microbial communities from tropical cattle in Woodstock, Queensland, Australia - Gonzalo_03 (v2) (version 2) | ecosystem: Host-associated > Mammals > Digestive system >...
AAGATCAATGACATATCCTGCTGTTCCTGCGGAATACTCCTCTCCTCGCTTGTTCGCAATCGTGATGCCAGTAATGGTCACGTTGTCCTCGTCACGGCTAAACTTGGTCATGTTCGCCGGAGTGAAGTCGTGGAAGTATGGGGCAAAAGTATTAACGTAATAGTCGTGGCTCGTACTTGTCGCTCTCAGCCATGAGCTGTCGTTGAACTGTAGTATTTCAAGCTCTCCGACATCATTGATGTAGGCACTCGCACCAAGAGAAGCACACATCTGCGAAAGCCCATCACGGCAAGACAAATCAGCAACTTGTTCTGGCTCGTAAACGATAGGGACAGGATTACCCGCCACTCCCGCAACCATCTGATTGATCTGGGTCTGCGTAATGCTCGTGGAAACTCCGGCAGCCGTACAAATGCCACTAAAAAACGCCCCGTATCCCCAAGCGTGTTGCTGCCCATCCATGAACGTAGTCAGAGGGATGTCAAACTTGTACATATTGTCGTAACAAGTCAACGCCACCCGACTTCCGTTCGTATCCACCTCAACGACATCAAAGTTGCCGAGGATAAACGCACTGAGGAATACCTCTTCGCCATCCCAGTCGTACTTCCACGTTTCTATGCGAGGAATGATCGTAGCTCCCAGAAAACGGTAGTCATCGTACAAACCATCCCAGTTATTCAGTTCGAGCTTGCACTCACCGATAACGCATGAGCCAATTTCAAACGCACTCTGCCCAGAACAGGCACGGTCGATAGTTAACCCACCCTGTAAGATCCGATCCTCGCCAACCTCAATCACAGTGCTGTCAGTAAGCGTGATCTTCACAAAATGCCTGTACCGATTTTCGGCTAATGCCTCTTTAACTTCCTCTGGAAACTGCCACATATCATCACCGCTCGATAATCGAGAAAGACAAATTCGTCAGAAGCTGATTGCCATCCCACCAAGTGGCAAAGGTCAACTCCTTATCGCCTGTGTAGAAAGTCCTTGTGGCAAGCGTTCCCTCCTGCGGATCGGGATAAGTCACATCCACATATTCGGGAGTGAACGCCTGTAAGATGTCCGAACTCTCTGAACCGAACCGAACCACATTCCACTCAAGTTTCAGCTTGCGCTTTTGCCCCCCGACAGGAAGTCGCTCCTTGTGCATAATGCCGTCCAGAGTTCTTCCTGCATCGGGGGATGAGATGTCCTGTATGCTCCAAGTTATTGCCGAGGGAGATTTGATGGTCACAGCCGGAAAGGTGCTGCCTGTTTCCTTGACCTGCAATAATGTTTCAGCCATGCTCCCTCCTTATGCCATTGCGGTCGTTGAATACCGCCTGTTGTTAGCCATCTGCCCTCTGGTGACTGCCGTAGCGATCTTGTCACGGTCGAGGTAAACATCAACCTGGACTGGCGGCTGTTCACGGTTCATCTCCATGGAGGCCAGTGCGCCAGTAAGCGAATTGCCGATAGCCGAGGTAACATCAGCGTTGGGTCTGCGAATAGAACCCATGATGCTCATGCCGTTGAACTCGCCAACGATGCCCTCTTTCAGTCCTGCACACGCCTCTTCGACAACCGAGGACGAACCCTCCATGCCAAGCGCAATACCCTCAGTGATGTTCGTGCCGACCATCTCCGATGCCCATCTGGACGGAGATTTGATCTTGAAGTTCTTCAAAATCTGGTCTTTGAACTGATTGCACCACTCGTTGAGCTTGCCCTTGAAGTCGCCCATGCCGGAGATAACACCATCCTTGATGTTCTTGCCGACATCGTTAAAGGACGGAATACCGTTCTTCGCTTCAGCCACACGAGATTTGATGTTGTCACGCATACTCGCAAACTGCGTGTTGGCAGTAGAAGCAGCATCACGGAAACGAGTGTTCAGATAATTCTGCAATGCCTGTGCTTCGCTGTTCGCATAATTCTTAGCCTCTGCCGTGCGGTTCTTTGCATTGTCACGGATGTTGGCAAAGTAGTTGTTAGCGTTCGTAGAAGCCGCACTCAAATTGTTGTTGATGCTGTTCTTCGCATTGGAGAAATTGATGCTTACGCTCGAAGCCAAGTCGCTTAACGGCTTACTGCTGTTCGTGGTCATCGTGCGGAAAGCATTGACAGCATATCGACCGCTAATGTCAACGTGCTGTGCCATCTGCTCGCCGGAAGTTTCGACCGCTCGCATATTGTCTTTCGTGACACGAGTTACGGCAGTAGATGTATCGCCAAAATCCTCAACAGCATCCGAGGCATCGGTAATTGAACCGATAAAATTGCTCAAGCTAAAGTCGCTTAAAGACCATTCGGAGAACGGTGTGTCCATGCTACTGTCAATAGCACCAAAGACCGACCGCCAACTAAAGCCTTTACCCGCCGACAGCACCGCTCTAAGTTTGAGCATGAACCACTTGACCGCCGTTTCCACGATGAAGTCAATAAAGCCATGGAGGGCGTTCATGAAGTTCTTGTCTGCCATCAGCCGCTTGAGGATAAGCTCCAGAGCCGAGATGATACTGCCAACGACATTCCGCAACGTATTGAACAGCGCAACCCAGTCAACCGTGTCGAAGAACCGCACCAGACCATTTGCAATATTATTTGCGGCAATCTGTAAGTAGCTCTCCCACTTACCGCCGTGCTTCTCCCCAGTGCCGCCACCAATGAGCTTTGCGAGGCTCTCAACCATGTGATTGACAACTTCTCCGGCTTTCTGTGCGAACTCTGGGAAGTCAAACGTGGTCAAGAACCCAACGACAAGACCGAACGCTGCACGAATAGGAGTGAACAGCACATCAGCGATGTCTTTCGGGTTAATCTGCTGAACAGCGTTATTGATGAACGTGCCGAGATTTTGACCAAGCTCCAAAAAATCAAGCTGTAACAGGAACTCTGCCGCAAAATGGAAAGCCGTCTGGATAGACATACCCAGAGCTTTGCCCATGTCTGCCCAGTTCAGACCACCATTTCTCTCGCCACCGTTGAGGAAGTTGTTGATCGTTTCCCCAAGATGTCTGCCGAGATTTCCGATGGCATCCTGTACGCCCTCAAATGTCAGAGCATCGTACAGATTGCGGGAAAACTCATTGACACCCTTGGAAACTTTGTCCAGACCCGCTCTCAGCTTCGGAACGCCAGTCTGATCGAGCCAATTAACAAAAGCGAGGAGTGCTTCGCCCCACGATTTGTAAGGCCACTCCCCGACATCCAGAGTTTCGTATGCACTGATGGCATCTCCTGCACCACCACCGCCACCGCCAGAAGAACCAGACGGACGATTGAGCTTATTGATCTCGTCAAAGCCGAGAATGGTGCGCTCCAACTCCTTAACTTTGCTGCTCGCCCCACCCGCACTGTCACCGATGTCTTGGTAATCTTTGGCAATCGTGTAGGTGTGCTGACCAGTTAAGAGTGCCGTGAGCCTCGCAAGCATATTCATCGCTCGCGTGAGTGCCGACAGCATGGCGTTGATCGCCGGAATGAAGTACGAGATGATCGGAGCTACCGCCACACCAATGGAGTTCTTGAACAGCCCCATAGCGTTCTTGAAGCTCTGGATCGTGGCTGAGAACCGCTCGTCATACTGGGCAAGATTGGCAACACCCTCTCGCAGACCCTCAGTGACAGCCTTGATGACCGCATTGATAGCCCTACGGAGTATCTGCCTCTTAGCCAGAGAGATAAGCGAGGTAAGCTCACGCTTCAGACTGACAAACGGATTAAACTTCTCGTTAAAGCCCTCTGCGACCTTTTTGAATTTCTTCATGGTCGCAAGGAAATCATTGAATTGATCGACCAGGAACGTGGCTGCCTTGGTAGCGACATTGATAGCCGTGGTCAGAATGCCGACAGAGCTTGATGCGACAGACATAGCTTCGTTCATCACATCAGAGGTGTTCATAGCAGAGGATTCAAAATCTCTAAACTGCTCGCCCAACCCTTTTACTTGCTCAACAGCGGTACTGATGCCGTCAGACTCGTCATCGATCTTAGATAAGGCAGAGGACATCCGCTCCACGGAATCGGTAGCCCCCTCCACATCGATAACGCTCCCACCGATGTTTTTCGCCGTAGATGCCCAGTTCTCGCCCACGCTACCCATGGCGTTACGCACCATCTGCATGGCATCGGCAAGCGACAAGGTGGAATCAGCCAAGCCCTTTACATCGATCTCGTGACCGCTAAAGCTATTGAATGCTTCGGCAACACCTTTACTGTTCTCTACGGCTTTCTTCGCACTTTCAGCGACACTACTTACGGCTTTGCCCGCTTTATCACTGTCCAGACCCTTTAAGGCTCTTTTCAAAGTGTCGAGGGAAGATGCCAGTTGCGTTACCTGCTCAATGGCAGAGGCAGCATTTACCGTTATTTCAAAGTTTAAGGATTCGAAATTTCCTGCCATTTATTCACCCTCTTTGGGTTTCCCTCCGAGCTTTGCGAAATTGCCCATGATGAGCTTGCGGTAGTACTCTGCCTGTTCTTCCGTCACTTCCATGTCTGGATCAACGTAACTGTCAATCGCATCCAGAGGGTTGTCGGGATACTTGGCGTTCTTCGAGAAGCAGACAGCTATAGCCGCTGCCACATACTCGCCATTGATCCATCCAGTGACGGCTTTGGCTTTGTACCACGCCGAAGTAACAACTTGTATCTCCGCAGGAGTAGCATCCCACGCATCCTCGTAGGTCATTCCGCACATCACGGCTGTAGGCACTAAGTCCTCCGTGATGACCAGACCTATGGGCTTTGTCACTTCTTCTTTTTCTTGTGATCCTGCGGCTCCACCGCGAGCTTCGTGAAAAAACCGTCTGCCTCAATCTGCTCAATGCACATCATCACAAGACCAGACCACGTTCCGAGATACTGGTCATCGGGGTGTTCATCAATCAGCTCCATGCAGAACTCGCAAGCATCATCAAACGTGCAAATGCTCTTGTCGCCACGCTTTCCTCGTCCGTGCCACCGAAGCAGTCCGGCATACATGGCGTGTGCGGCAATATCGGGAATATCAAAAGCGGCAGCTACGTTGCCGCCGTCATTCAAACTGGAAATGTACTCCACCAGAGGCGCAACATGAGTTTTGGATGCTCCGTCTATGCCCACATACCTCGTCATGTACGCCTCCAGGGAATACTCAAGACGGTACTCTTTACCGCCGTGTTCAAAAGTTCTGTACATTGTTGCTCTCCTTTCAAGTGACAATTAGTTCGACCCGCCGTCATCCGGCGCAACGCCAGTGCTGTAACCGTAGACAGTCACCAGTGCGCTCGTCAGAGGGAAAGTCTTGAGCGTGTTCTGCGACAGCTCAGACATACCAAGGATCGAGGGCGGCTCAATGAACAGCCAGTACGCACCGCCAGTGTCTTTCGGGTCGTAAATCTCAATGCAGACCACCGTGTCGGAGTCCGAAGCCTTGGAAGTCGCATAAGCGGAGATCATACCCGCAACAGCAGTACGAGCATCGGGCGTGTTGTTGAACGTCATGCCCCAAGTTTCGGGGGTGTCCGCCCTACCCGCCACATGCTGCGTAACGTAGTCCTCAAGGGCAGAAGCATCAATGCTGTTCTGCGTAATCTCGATGCCGTCAGCCGAATTGCACCGAGGGAGTACGGTAACAGAAGCGGGGAGCGAAGCCGTGGTAGTCACGATCGCATATCCCACCTCGATACCAAGAGTGGAAAGTCCGGGAATTGCCATAATTAGTCCTCCGTGGAAATAGGTTCGCCATATCCGATAATTCGGGAATAGCGAGAAATCAATCGTTTGTAGCTGCCCATCTCCGGCGTTGCCTGTGCGGTCAAACGGAAACCGAAACTGCACAGTACCTCGTGGGAGATAGCATTCATCTCATAAAGTTTCGACAGCGGAGCTTGTGCGAAAAGGTCTACCTGCAAGGACAAGTCGATGCCAGAGGGGTTGTTGTCCAAGTCGTATCCGGCTTCACCGCTCGGCAGAGGCAACAGGGATGCACAAGGGAACTCAATCTTCTTCTTGGGCTGCTCCATGTATGCCTTGATGCCCTGTTCTTCCAGAGCCTTAGACCAGACCGCAAACACGTTTTGGATAATGTTCAAGAAAGCCATTTGCGTATTTCCTCTTCAACCAAACGTGGCATCTCCGCTTTGATGTCCTGTATGGTGTGGTGCATGGGCATTGTGGCAGGAGTACCACGAGTACGCTTGTAAATCTCCTTGCCGTTCTCATCAAATTCGCCTGTTGGATACAGCCATCCACTGTAATCGAAAGCGTGTTTCTGATTGGGGAATGTGCCTGTTCCGTAAGGCAAATCTGGGTACTCTGGATTGGACAGACCATCTATTCCTGCGATACCTGCGCCAAACTCCACAGCCATGAGGATGTTGAAATCCCCATACTCGTTGTGCTTGGTTTCGCCAGTAGCGGTCAGCCGTCCAGTAGCCTTGCCCTTTTCGGTGTCAACCAGAGCAGACGAAGCATTAATCACAGCCTGTCTGCCAGGTGATGCCGTACTCATGTAGCCGTTGAAATAGTTCTCAGCGTGTTTCACCGCTGCACTGGCAATGTTTTGCGGAATGGTGTTAAGCCCTTTCTCAAGGCTCTTCAAGTCCTCCGCAAGCTCCTTTACCGCCAGATAGTTCAACGGATACCGCTTAACCATAGGACACCCTCTTTATGCCGTAGCGGGACACCTTGCCACGCAGCGTGGAAATCTTACGCACAAGCTCATAGTCCGGCTTCACGGTGATCTCACCGTAGTTGTCCAACTTCAAGTAACCGCTCGCATCCAGATCGGGAGTGACATCCACGTAGAGCAAAGCCCCCTCGGGCGGGTTGAACCCTGTTAATTGCCCTGTGTAGACGGTGATCTCTCGGTCATAGTCGGGAACGATACCAGTTGAATACACGCCAGGTGTGCCGACAGTAGCTGAAACCGAAAGACGGTATCTTTTGGGCTTTGCATAAACAATCACCCTGTCGATACCGTCCTGTACTTCGGTTCTGCTTGTCACATATATGTCTTGCCGCAGTTTCCATGCGCCACGTGCCATTATGTGCCTCCTCGTAAATGCTTGCCTCCCCGCCGCCGCAATGACAAGCTCCGCTCTGCGTGAAAGGAGAAAAAGCCGCAGCCGCCATTACATTACAGTCGCATAGGGAACAACGCCGTGTGTTGCGTAGATCGTTGCCTCGGTGTTGAACACTAAGGTCGAGCCGCTCTCTCGGTGTTCGGTCTGGTACTCCATGCCGATCAAGTTCCAGAAGTACAGAGCCAAATCAAACAGGCAGTAGTAGTTGTTCTGCATATCTGTCTGATAAGGCGCAACTTCTTCATCTTCGCCCGCAACCAACATATCCGCAGGATAGTTCATGTAGGTCTGGAAACTCTTGATAGCGCGGTTCACGCACAGCTTCGCTTGTGGCAGCATTTCGCTGTTGTAGTCATCGCCCAGATAGGAGATGAGATCAGCAAGCAAAGTGTCTAACATACGTTATCCCTCCAGTGGATTACTCGCTCTCGTCTGCGTAGGTAACAGGCAGGACAGCGATAGCCGCCGCACGAGTGACCTTAGCACCATAAACGTGCAGACCACGAACGAGATCCTTGAACGTGGCGATGTCACGAAGAGCCTCAGTCTCGATGATCTGCTCCGCATAGGTCGCCGCCATGGGAACGCCCGCAATCAGAGAGTACTCGTCATCGTCACTCACCGGCACGTTGTTGGACACATAGATGTCCATGCCCACCGCACGACCAACACGACCATTAACCAGTCTCTCGTTGTTGATGTCAGTGCCGAACGAAACGAAACGCTTGTCCTGGAGCAGCAGTCCGTGAGCGGTGGGATCAATAACGACCCAACGACCATCCATCGGCACGTTCGCCTTATCCAGAGCGACCTTCATCTGAACCAGAGCCTTGTAGATGTTCGCCTCGGTCACAGCCAGAGCGGAACCGCCAGTGATGTCCGTACCGCCAGTGGCAAGCAGACCCGCCAGATAAGCATCAGCCTCGTCATTGATGGCGTAAGCCGCACGCTGAGTAGCCGCCTCAACCAGACCAGGAAGAGCCTGCGCCTTTTCGATGTCATCCACGCCAAAAGCAAAGTACTTCGCCTGGTCGATCTTCAGATCCTGCGAAGAGGTGGACAGAGCCTCGTAAGTGATGTCCGTGCCATCGTAATCGTCAACCGTGATGTCACCAATCGTGTTGATGTGGACGGTATCACCCGCATTGCGGATCTCGCCCTCGTAGTCACGGTTCATCAGAGCCGCATAAACGTGAGCCTTATCCAGATGCTCAAGAAGTCGTGCCGCCCAAATTTCGGGAATAAAAGTCGTAACAGCCATTTTAATTTCCTCTCTCTAAGAATTTTTGAATACTGCCGTCTTTCCACGCTGCATTAATCTCGGCAGGTGTCATAGACTTGATCTGTGCTTCGGTCAGAGGAACGCCCCCCTGTAAGCTGCCTCCCTGTGGAGGCGGTGTGCCGCGCATAAACTCGGACTTGATCTTGTTCTCAAGGTCAGACTTGTACTTGCGCTGAACCTCGAACATCTTGGTCGTGTCGCCCTCGTACTGTGCCTCGGCAGCCTCTTTTGCCATCTCCTCGGAGTAACCAAGCACGGTGAAGTTTCGGACGAGGTTGCTGATGTCACGTTCTCTGCGTAACTCTTTCAGCTCGCTCGCCATCGCTTCTGCCTGTTCTGCGCGTTCCTGCTCCTGCCGCTCGCTCTCGGTCAGTCTGGCGTTAAGCTGTCGCTTGTAATCAGCCGCTTCTGACGAGGCTTTGTCATTCGCCCTACGCAGTCGCTTGTTCTCCGCAAGCAGTTCCGCAAGCTGTTCCTCGATGGTTTTGTTCGTTGATGCGCCGTCAACGGTTTCCGTGGGAACATCCTGCACTTCGGGGTTAAGATTTTCGTTATCCATTTGTTCCTCCTCTCGGATGCGAAATTTGTTGTGCCGTTTCTCTACGGCATTGCGATTAAGGACTTCTCTGTCCGTGTATTAAAAAAGAGCGGGGGTTCCGCTCTCTCTCACGAATATGTCAGCCAACATCGGCAGTTGATTACTTCTTCGGGTGGTGCGCCGTGATCCGTGTCGCCTGGATACATCATGTCGTAGCCGTTCACATCGAACATCTCGTCAATCGGTATCCGCACACCGTCCATAGGCCAATGGGTTTCCCTCACTCGGTCATCGCCCATCGTGTTCCACGTTTTCCATCGCTTGCCTTTTCTCTTGGCTTCTTCAAACTCACGAGTGTTGTTGACTATCGCACTCTCGTTTTTGGCTATCTCAGCCGCTCGGTCTGCGCTCGTCCAGTATTCGCCGGAATGTTTGCGTGTGGTCTTGGTGACTTCCTCGGCAAACTGGATGGCTCTCTCTTCAAGGCTCTCCTCGTCCTCGGCATCAATGTCATCGAGCATATCCAGATAAGCCTCGTAGAACTTGTCGTACATGGCTTGTACACCTGGACGATTACGCTCGATCCACGCCAGAACAGCACCGACCCTGTTATCCAGAGCTATGGCGGCTTTTACCCGCTCGTCATGTGCCTTGTCCTTGTAGTCCTTGAACCAGTCCTTAAATTCCAGTTTGTTGATCTCATCGAAGTCCATTTAGACCTCCGCTTGACCTCGCAGTAAGTCTTTGTTGTCGCCGTAGTTGTTCCACGCATTGTCGGCTAAACGCTCAAGGGCAGCAGGAACATCCTCTTCCGGCACTTCGTATCCTGCATCCTCAAGGCGAGAACCATCACCCGCCAGACCCAGAAGCGAATTAATGCGAGGCGAACTGTCCAGAGCCACTTGGTGAGGATCGGCAAAGATGTCAACGACCGCCATAGCAGTTTCGGGCGCAACACCGATATTGATGAGCGCAGCCAGAGAATTGACCCGACTGGACAGCTCATAGGTCTTGTTCCTGCCGATGTACGGCTTGACATCAGAGATGGACAGCGACTTAATGTCGTCCTTGATGTTCGGCGTGTTCTGGATGATCGCCAGAGCTATCTCTAAGACCTGCTCCTCGGAATCGTCAGCCAGTAACAGGCTCGTCTTTGCCGTACTCTCCGCTATCTGCCAACCGCTCGCCAGAATGATAGCCGAACCAGTAGAACCGCCACTCGTATCATCCCGACCAGGAATACCCACGATCTCAAGCATCTGCTCGTAGATACTGTCAACGAGTTTCTGGGTCGAGGACTGGTCGAGAGGAGCATTTACGAAAGCGATCTTCGCTTCTCTGCCGTCAGCCGTGGACTTCGTGATGATTAAGCCACCGTTCGTAAGCCCCTGTCGCTGTGTTTCGTCTAACTGGACATCGTTCATCCACAGGAGGCTCTGCACATACTGGGCGACATCGTTCAAACGGTCACTCTGGCAAAGGGCAAGAGCATCCATCAGCGAGATCACTGGCTCCCATGCGCCCTGTCTGGACTGCGAGTAGGTGAACTCCACGATGGGGATGCGACCGAAAGCGTTCGGAACGACCGTGAAACCATTCGTGTTCCACCTCTTCGCTTCAGTTCCGTCCTCGGCGTTGTAGGTGACTTCAAACGCATCACCGATGTAAATCTGCTCCTCCGTGTAGGCGGTGATGACCCGAACACCATCTCGGCGCACGTTGTAGGTCACAGCCATGATAGGCCGCTTGTACGCATCGTTCGTGTAAATGAGAAATGTGTTCCAAGGGTCTAAATGCAGGACATCGAACGGCGAAACTCCAGTGTAGTTAGACTTGGGCAGAACAGCCATGTATCCAACACCGCAAATGATGCAGTCACGGAACACTTTTTGATCTTCACGAGTTTTCCTCGCCTCGTAGAACATCTCATTAAGGCGGGCAATCCTCACATCATCCTGCTCCGGCTCTGACTGCTGATAGTCGTTCCTGCCCCTCTGGACGAACGTATACTCTGCGCCATAGTTGTAGCCCAGTTTGAAGTTCGTAAACTGTCGGGCATAGTTAATACAGGCTTTGATGTTCACTTCGGGGCGGATTTCCTTTTTGCGATAGAAAATCGGCTGCAATCCCGCCTCGTACTCGAACAGACCGATAATCTCAGCCCGAACGATCTGGTGGTCGATCAATCCCTGTGTCAGAATGTTGAACACGTTGTCGGCGTTGACCTCTCTGTAGTCCGTAAAGATCATCTGCCGCCCAGTCATAAGGTCGATTGGATACATAATCTGCTCCTCAAAGCACGAAAAAAGCGAGGATCGCTCCTCGCCAGTTACCTACGGTACACTCTACAGACCTCAAAAACTGCAAATCAATGAAATTGACTGCAATATCTCGCCAAAATTGTGATTTTTATGGGATTTACGCCAGATAAAGCTGCTCAAACTCAGCCAGTCCGTCCTTGTAGAGGTTGTAGACCTGCCTCTCCGAGTAGTCCAGGCTCTCCGCTATGTCCTCAAAGGTCATCCTCTGCACAAATCGGGCGTGTAATACCTTGTATTGCGCCATCCCGCTCTCTCCCAACAACCCCAAACCCTCCAGACGGTACAGAGCCTCACGAGAAAAGTCACGATACTCGTTCAAGAGCTTCTCAACATCACGCTCCGCATCCATGATAGCCGCTACAAGGTTCGCTACACGATCACCAGTGCCGGATGTCTGCACCCTGTCCGACCCGAACGCCACACTGACACTCGTAGCCAAGATCCGATTGCGGTACACATCCACAAGTTTGCGCTGTATCCTGTCCTCATACTTGCTGAATTGTGACAAATAATCTTTTGCTCTCATTTTTCGCTTAGAAAAATCTCCTCATCACTTGTACTTCGACATCAATAGACCCGCCGATGACCCCAACTAACTGCGCCAGACTGTCGGCAGCATCATCATGCTCGTTTTTGCCGATCTGAACGTACATCAGCAGCTCGTCCATCGCCTTGGTGTACTCCCCAGAGCGGTAATATCGCATCGTTTTCTTGTCATCTTCGCTCGCTGCCTTGTGGATAGTCGTGTTGTCAGCGAGAAAAATGAACCGCCGCTTAATATCTCCTGCACACTGGATGACCTTTTCGAACTTGGCGATCTTGGTAGAGGCTCGTTTGTGACTGATCGCACACGGATAATGGTGCTTCTTCAGCTCCTCGTCAACGTAATTTGCGTAAATATCACCACCGTTGTTCGCCTCAAACCGAATCTGCTGTATCTTGTTCTCCATGATCTTCCCCGAAACCAGGGGAATGGTCACTTCTTTCGCCCCAGAGTTGAACACCCAGTCCACAATGTACACATCGCCGTTCTCGTACTCGTAGCCAATGGGCATACTCAGACTGTCACCACCGCCAAAAGCCACATCGCAAGCAGCTACTACTCGTCTGAACCCTCCTGCCGGAAGAACACCGTTGAAATACCTCAAGTCATCTTCGGGGAATAACAGACCCTCTCGTACAAACGGCCTCTGCATATACTTCGCTTGCCACTCGTTCGGGTCTAACGTGGCTCTCATGTCGTGATAATAAGCGGTCGAGAAGCCTTTCACATCGTACTGGAAGTTGCTCTCGTCATTCTCGTCCAGAGCGGGGATCTCTCGGAAGAAATACCTCGGATCGTCAGAAAACTGCTCCTTGATCTGACCTAAAGGGTCGATGACATTCCACCTCGTACCGATCATCAGCTCCCTCGCACCGTCATTCTTACGGTCTTTCATCACGTTCAAGTAGTCTTGATAACGCTTGTTTAATCGTTGAGCCGACAAACTCTCTTGACGGTCACGAATAAGGTCGTCCGTGTACAAGTAGCCATCACACGAAACATCCACAGCACCAGTCCATGTGCCATCTATACCACGACAAGTGAATGTCGCAAAGTTATCGCCAGTACCATAATCCAAAGTCATGTCCGGCTTGCCCTGTTTCCTCTTCAGCTTGACCCCTGGAAATATCTCGTTGAATGTGTAATCGGCAGATGTGGTTAAAGTTAAGACCTCAGAGTAGAAGTTCGATGCCAAAATCTCAGAATGTGCGCCCATGGCATTGTGCGACCACGGCCTCTTCCCGATGATCCACGACATGAAGAAACAACTAATGGTACTCTTCCCTACTCTCGGTGGTAAAGAAAGCCCGTAAAACTCGTATTTCCCATCTTCTAATTTTTGTAAGTCCTCAGCTACAACTTTTAAGGTTCTCCTCCTCGGAGCATAGAACCTCTTCGAGTAAGGCCTCTTCCTCTCCATGTATAGACAAAAGTCCTCAAATCGAAATGGAGAGGAAAGTAATACCCCCTGCCAGTAAATCTCTTGTATCTTCTCCAGATCATCAGTAAAAGATAAATGATTGAGACATCCCCTCTTCAGTAAATCCAATTCCTCTAAAAAATATTGAGAACCAAATTCACTAATACTCCCAGTAAGATAATCACTGTACCTCTCTATACTGTAATCATCTACTAAGTTGGATATTTCTCTTAGTCTTTCTTTATCTTCGGAGATCGTCATGGTGAACCTTTTGTTTAAAAATAGTTTCGGGGGTTGAGCATAGACTTTTTCTGTGGAAAATAACCCCCTCCCCGGGTAACTCTGCGTTAAACACAAGTTTAACGAATAGTTCTACAGCCTAGACTAACACTATATGTAGTATTCTTCTATCATTTTACCTACTACATATTGTGTTTTTCGGGGTTTTCAACAAGTTCCGCAATGATTTCTTCCCGTGTTCGCTTTGCTTTAATTCTCGCCGGGCTGTTATCTTGAACGGGATTGTCATTTAAACTAAATACAGCTTTCAACACGAATATTGAATTCACGTTTGAACCGGGTGTATCAATTAATTCAGTAATAATAGATTCTCTCGCTATTTGTTGCCATTGTTGCCATATTTCAAAAGCCTTCGGATTATCGGGATTATTGAAATAGCGATAGATTACAGTAATGTCTATTCCTACTAGATATGAGAAGTCTAATACTTTTGGTGTTATTCCATATTTCAGTGATAGAGGGATGTATATATTTTTGAATATGGCATTCAATGTGTCCATATCAGTTATATTCCCTTTTACCTGTTCACCGATATAAAGCAGCAATGACCTGTACCACGCTAAATACACTCTATCAGTCGGTTTGCTGTCGGGTTTCGGGTTTTCTATTTCATACCTATTTACAATTCCATTAATCAGTATCCCGGCGGTTTCGGGGTTTCCGCCGTTTGTGTTTATTATTTGTTGTCTAGCCATGTTCAAATCCATTTCCCGGGGTTTTAGGCGAACTGTACACATTTCACTACTCACTATAGCATTGTGCATTTTGTTGTGCAATATGTCTATTTAATCGTGTTATCTTTGTGCATTATGCGAATAGACATGTCTGTTTTTGTTTGTTACAATGAAACCACGCTAAAACAAGCGCAAGCACATTAACAAATGAATACAGGATAAAGGAAAGGGGATTAATTATGAATTTCAGTAATTATTCTTTTGACGAACTTATGACCGCTTACCTCGATACTCTAGCAGATTTAATAGAGCTAGACGAACGGCGAAAAGACCTCGAAAGCAAAATTAATTCATTTGCTTTTTTTCAATCGTTTGATTTTGTTTCAGTCCATGCGGACGAAAACTTATATCTCCCGGTTGACATTGACGAACTTACACCCGAGGACTTGACCCGGTTCGAGGTTGAACGCACTTACACTAACAGCTTTGGCGAGCGTGTATTGATTTTATCGGATTAATTCTTTTCCGCACGTAGGCACAAACAAAGCTTGTCTTTGTTTCCGGGTTTCAATGCCCGGGTGCGGTTTTCCTGTACATTTACAAACGAATATCGAAAGGGGGTGATTCCAATGAATTACTAACCTTAAATGTGAAAAGTTTAGGCAATTTGCACTTATTAAGGGGGTGATTCCAATGGATTACTAATGCGTAACAGGGAATGTAGACCGCAAGTCCTCTAGGGATATATTTAAGTCTAAAAGTTTGCGCATACTTTCACACCGCCGAAAGGTCTACACAACTTCGCTTGTGTCCGGGTTTCAATGCCCGGCGGCGGATTCATTCGTACATTGACAAATACATATTGCAAGCCGGGAAAAGGTTAAGAACAGGGAATCCGGTGCTATAGGCAAAGCAAAAATAAGTCCTAATCGCCCGGGAACGGGGCGCAATATGTCAAGGGTAACGGCGGCACTTAGCTAGGCAATATGTGTAGCACGTGCGGAGAAGTTCGCAAAGACCACGAGAATCACGTGAAAGGGGGCACAAACAGTGCGAGCGAGCCAAACACGGGTAAAGCATACCCCTAGTCATAGCCGGGAGTGTGTAGGTGACGAACACTCTACTTGCAGGTAACTAGTCAACCAAGGGATTACTATGCCCATGATCCATGGGGGTGGAACTCCCACCAAGGGGATACTATGCCCTTACCGCTCAAGTAGATTATGCCGGGTGCAACTCCCGGGGGCGGTATCGCCAATAATGGCACGAATCTATCGACACGAAAGGAGCAAAACTATGTCGAACAATAACGAAAAACTGAATATGGCAATCTTCAACCCTACCAACAAAGACCCCTACAAGATTTCGGGGGCGAATCTGCCCAAAGACGGCGCATGGGCTACTCTCATGCAATGGAAATATGCGGGATTCAAAGTCCGCAAAGGCGAACACCCCACCCGTATCGACTGGACTACCGAAAGGGGCGAATCCCGGCACTATAACGTGTTCCATGTGTCACAGTGTGACCCCGGCGGAGAGTTTATTGATAACTCCGTGGATACTATCGCACGTATTCAGGAACTTGAACAGGCGGCGGAAATTGATAGAGCTATGTCGGAAATCGAGCCGGAAATCATAGACCAGGAATCCCCGGAAATCTTTACGGAAATGGTGGACATGGATAGAGTAGCGGAAATTCGCTCGATGTACAGCCTGTTAGAAATTCAGACGGCGCAGGCGGAAATCATGCGCCATTATGCGGGTCTTGCGCAGCAGGTACCCCCGGAAATCCCCCCGGAAAAGACGGAGCCGGAAAAGGTCTGGAACTATGACGAAGCCCGGAAATATGCGGAGAAGCTCGCCGGAAATCTGAAGCTGCACAAGGGCGGATATTACATTCACACGGTAAAGGGCGCAATTTGGGTGAACGGATACACGTTCGATTACCGGGGCGTGACTTTCGGAATTGCGAATGACACCGGACACTGGAAAATCACGGAAATCTCGACCGGGTTTGCGGTTAGTAATTATACGATGAAGAGCCGGAAAGCAACTCTTGTCGAGTGGTTCATGGTAGATGCACACGGCAAGGTATTCGCAGACAAGGTGATTGATGCGCTCAACAAGGGTGAAGAAAATGTCCTCGATGCCCGGAAAGTGATGTCTATGGCTTATGCGGATGCGGCACAGGGCGGTCGCTAATATACAGGAGATGCCCGGGAGCTTTCCCGGGTACTCTCCCACCACGAAAGGAGAAAAACATGGTCGTCAATGTTGGAGCATTTGCAAGCGAAGAAATCAAAACCGAGCTTTGCAGATTGGCACGTATCAGAGAACAGGCACTTAAACTTGCCTACGCTATTCCCGGATACGAGGAGATGCAGAGAGAGCAGAGAAACCGTATCTATGACGAGATTAGAAACTCGCTGATGTAATACACGAAAGGAGAAAACAATGACTTACGAAACATTATATGCGCTGTATGAAGCCATGAGTGAGCTTATCGAGAAATACACTACGCATTACAAGAGTGACTTCTACTACTACGATATGCGCAATTTAATCGAGCGTGAGAACAGGAACGATGAGTACAAGGTTCATTGGCTCATTCGCTCTACTGGCACATGGCTTTTGAACGGTGACGATTACGACATTCTCGAATATGCACGTGGGGAGAGCGATTTCGAGTTCATCATCACTCGCAATAAATACGGCGAGTATTACATGGAGAAACAGTAAAGGGGGAACGCAATGGGACAGACATACGCAGTTGAAGCAAAGATAAGTTTCAAAGACCCGGACAAATTTTGCGAGATTATCCGCAACGAGGTCGAGAAGCTCAATCTTAAAGATGCGGACACGAGTACACCGTTCGGGTGTTTCAAAGCTATCACGAAACACGATGCAGTAATTGATCCATTTGGATGTTGGGTCGCTTACTTTGACGGGTCATACAGTTGGGAAGGTGTGTTGCTCGACACATTCGAGGCAGTCACTCCGGCATTAGATGACGGGTCAGTAATCAAAGTTTACCCGGATAGCGGGTGGTGGGAAATCAAAGTCGCGAACGGCGAAGCGGTATTCACTTCGCATGATGAAAGTTATTAATTCACACGAAAGGAGCAAAACAATGGGAAACAGAGCAATTATCAGCACGAGAAAAGAGTACGACAACGACACATTAGGGCTGTACCTGCATTGGAACGGCGGTCGAGATAGTGTCGAAGGGTTTTTGGCCTACTGTGACTTATGCGGTCACAGAAGCCCGGAAACAGACGGATACGGATACGCACGACTTGCACAGGTAATCGGCAATTTCTTCGGCGGTACTCTTTCGGTCGGTATCGTGAGTAACCCGAGAGAATGTGCGAGCGGATGCGATAACGGAGCGTATATCGTGGAGAATTGGAAAATCGTAGGCCGTGAAGCGTGGGGCGAGAACGACATCGAGCAGAATGAATATGATTTGCTTGATGTGTTGCAGTCCGTCAACGCAAAACAGCCAGAGCCGTTATCGGACAGGTTAATCTCCGCCTATGCACTTGAGAGAATATGCCCGATTAGCTACGAGGAAAAGGTCGAGCTTCTGAACGTGGGCGATGAGGTAATTGTGAGAGATTGGAACGGCGAGTACGAGGTCGTGTATATTGAAGGCTTCGGCAAGCCGGGGAGAGTGGTAAATGGGCATGATGTAGGTGGTATGCCCTACCACAACAAGTACAATCTCGGAGTTGCCAACATCAACAACTACCTGACCGAAAAGAGCACGTTTTTCATCCCTAACAGGCCGGAGCACGTGAAGAAAGTACAGCGCAGTCTGATTGACTTGATTTAACACACAGCCCGGAGCGGTTCAGCCGCCAAGAGGTCATGCTCTATCCGGGCAATCGGGAATAATCCCACACACGAAAGGAGCGAAGCAATGGAAATCAAGCACGTAATCATGTTGGCAATTCCACTGGTGCTGTTTATCAGTTTCCCGGTGGAGAAATTAATCACTCGAATTATCGAGCTTATGAAAGGAGTGAGGAAATGAAGCTGATGATCTATGACTTTTATTCAAATCTTGCGAACAGTGGTCACGTATTAGTCGCAGGTAAAACAGGGAGCGGCAAGTCGGTAATCCTGAACGGTTTTATCATCACGGCTATAGCACAAGAAGCACAATTGATGCTCCTCGACCCGAAAGGCGGTGTCGAGTTCGGGATTTACAGAGATTGCGCCAATGTAATCGGGTATGCCGGGGATATTGAGGAGTTCGCAGAGCCTTTGAAGAAAGCGATTGCGATTATGGACGAGCGGTTTGCAAGGATGACCGCAAAGAAGCAGAGGAAGTCCACGGACAAGCCCGTGTATGTAGTGATTGACGAGTATGCGGACATGATGAGCGAGAAGAAGAAAGAGCTTCAGCCTCTTCTCCTCAAGCTCGCGCGAAAAGGCAGGTCGGCAAACGTGAGATTAATCCTCGCTACGCAGACCCCGTACAAGTCAATCATCACGGGTGATATTAAGGCAAATATGCAAGCCTTAGTCGCACTGAAAGTCCTGTCCAAGAGCTACAGTCGGCTGATTATTGACGAGCCGGGAGCGGAGAACTTGCACGTGGGCGAAGCACTGGTCAGAACGGACAAGGACGATGAGCCGCACAAGGAAAGAGTGCCGATGTATTCGGACGAGATTTTGGAAAAGGTGGCGTTACTGAGAACGCCCCCGAGCAAAAGGTGGTGAGAACATGGAAACCTACTATGCGCTTAGGATTTGCAGTTACATAGAGATTGTGATGACCAACGGATGCGTGATTTACGCAACTGATATTAAGTTCTTCGACACATATCTTAAAGCTGACGAAGAATGGAGATGTCCTTACGAGAAAATCAAGTGCATCAAAGAAGTCTACGAGAAAGGAGTGTGACAATGAAGAGGACGGATGTTTGGAAAAGGCTATCCGATGGGCAGTATTTAGCGCACGAAATCGGAGATGCGTACATGAAGTACAGATGGATAGTCTACACGCAGTACGGGGCAGGGCTGACCTACGCAGAGATTGACTACATTCGCCTGTATAATCCCACGTTCTACTGGGATGATTGCGATTGTTACTATTGGGCATTTGATGACAAGATGCCGAGCGGCAGGTGGCTCGAGAATATGCAGATTGACTGGAAGTCCAACACTATCACAGCATTCGTAGGGTGCTGACACGAAAGGAGAAAGACAATGAAGAAATACACAATAACAGCTTATCCGTTTGCGATAACGTGGGGAACCATTGAAGTCCCGGATGAGGTAGAGGATGTCGAGGGATATGTTCTGGACAACTGGGATGACATTAAGTTCTCTCCGCCCGACCTTGACTATACGGGTGTAGAGTTTGATGTCGAGGAAGAATGAAAGGAGAAAACAAATGACATACACATACGAAATTCGAAATGACTACTGGGCGGGTGATGACCTAGCTTTTGCTAACTACCACCAGGGTCAGCAGTTCGAGGAAGAACGCAATGATGAACACATGGACACGTTCGACACATACGAAGAAGCACTCTGGGCAATCCAGAATGATCCGGCATACATGAATCAGATCTGTATTCGCAAGTATGGAGTGAGCATACTCGAAACACATCTTCATCGTTTCGAGCTTGACGAATGGGGTTTCCCGATTGATTGGGACGATGAGATGTGGGAGCGGCTGTACATCCCCGACCGCACAGGAGTTTACTTTGACGGCAAGGAAACAGTATTTGACACGTTCAACGAGGCAAAATCCTATGCGCTTGGCTTGCTGAATGGCAGAGAGAGTGACGAACACTATTCCGAAATCGAGTACGAGGACTTCGACACTCCCGAAGCATACGAGGGATGCAGGTTTGATGATATGAATTATCTCCGGCGCATGGAGAGATAAAAGGAGCAGAATATGAAAGCATTTGTTAAGACAAACGAATACGAGTACACGTTAGAGAACGTGATTGGTGTACATTTCTACAACGGCAAGCTGATTATTGTTGATGACCATAAAGGTCAGGTCGGATATGTGGAGTACGACAAGGAAAGTCTGGATGCCATTGACGGACAGGTAACTATTTGCTGAAAGGAGAATGATATGAGAAGAATTGTTAAGTGTGCTACTTGCGGATGTAAGCGCATCGAATACTTGGGCAACGATCGTTGTTACTGCCCGGAATGTGAAAGCGAGCAGCCGAGCATGGAGTATTTCATTGAAAGTCCATACGAGCGCACAAGAAGTATGGTCTATGCAACTGGAAATCGGTGGGCTATTGAGAATTTCAATGCCACGCATTAAGGAGAAAGATATGTACGATAACTTAAAGATTATTTTTTACGATACAGGGAGGTGAACTATGGTGAATTGGAATTACTTTGATAAGTTTGATGATGTTATTTTTAAGTATATGCCGCCTCGTGGAGAGGGAGAAACGGTCGCAAGCCAGATCGTAACGGCTATTAACAAGCTGATTTACAAGTGGTACAATGACGGGGATGTGTACGACAACACTTCGAACACGTTGGGTTGGTGCAATGACCTTTCCAGTTATGCGAATTGGCTTGAGCGGTACGCAGACGGGTGCGAGGAGCATCTGCCCAGGGTTTACTACGCAACCGGGGAAATTTACGAGGATATTTTGAAGAGCCTTGCGGATATGTGTCTGAATGAGGACTATCTCAGCGATTATCTTCTCCCGAAAGTGGGTACGATCTACAAGTGTGACGGAGATTACAAGTTTGAGGAGGTGTGCGGGTGAAAAAGACAGCCGAACAGCGATTAAATGAATTGCGTGAAAGAGATAAGGCATACAAGCGTGACAAAACTGTTCCGTTCAGCATTCGTCTTGCCTATACCACGGATGCGGATGTGATTGAGAAGTTGAATCATGTTCCGAACAAAAGGCAGTATGTTCTTGGCCTTATTCGTGAGGACATTGCCAAGGGAGAGTGATATAATGAGCTTGAGAACTCTTAGATAGCCGTACCACGAGCGGCAAGGCCGGGGAGAAATCCCCGGTCTTTTTTTATATTCAAATGCCCCCGTTTCTGGCGGGGGCAAAAGAAGGAGAAAATACTACGAATACGCAAGAGGTGGTGTTAATTGTATTATATCATATCCATCTCGAATGTATATACTCTGACCACAATTTGTAGTATAATATTTAAGTAATACCACAAGATGTAGGGGGAAGTATGAGATATTATCCGACAAAATGGCAAGCGTACAACTCGATGAAGCCGGATGAAACGGCAGTACAGGACGGAAATCGTTGGGTAGTACTGACGAGAGCCGAACACGAGATGTACAGGAGAAACTTAAACCAGAAAAAGGGCGGTACTGCTGCCGGAGATCGCAGAGAACAGGCGAAAATGGCACGGGAAAACGCAAAAGGATAATTTTTCTTGTGCTTTTTTCTAATCCGAGCTATGATTGGCATGGATAATTCAGTGATGCATTGTTTTATCCTTTCGTGTTGAGTACCCTGCGGAAACGTGGGGTACTTTTTTGTTATGAGATACGATAAATGCAAATGGCAAGGTGAAGTTGTTGTCGTCAAGACACTTAGAAACTATCCGCATGAAGCGGTCTTTCACTTGTGGCTAGACGAAGAGAAACAACGGGTCTACTGCACAATTAACGATGAACCGGGGAAAGGTTTCTACTGCGGTGAGATAGAGAGGAACATGAGTACGGGTCAACTCGAGTTAATGGTGTTCCAAGCCCTTGACAAAAGGGATAACCCGTGGAGATATGAGGAGTGGCACTGTTTTCTCTATCACCCGAGGAAGAAAACTCTATTGGAAATACCTAGATATTTACCTATTAATCACGAAGCCTGGTCACTTATTTACTGGCAGTTCGACCAGTCATTAGATCGTGAAACAGTATGTGTAAGAATATATTGTGCCGTGACTATTGCCTTGAATGAGTTTCACAAGCACCCGGAGAAGAAAGAGATGGGGATGACGGTCGGGAACATCCCTCTGGTGATAAGGGGTCATGGCTATTACAAGCCCCAGAAACAGGTTTAGCGCATAGTTTACCGTCCAAGCAGCTAAAATCGATTTCTGGGGCAAATAGAGGGGTTACACGAGAAATCCGTTCATTCCGTCAACGGCTACTCTGCATGCATGGCGCTAACATTTGCGGCTGATGTTTTCCAGAACCTCAAGATAGACAGCCATGTGATCTGGCTTGCGTATTTCGCATCTGATATTGTCAAGTCCATCTCGGTACACCGTTCCGCAGTACTCGCAATGACCATCAGCCGGAAGAGGCGCAGAACAGTTAGGGCAATTCAATACTCGTTTACTCGGCATCGGTGGTGTTTGGCTGCTCTGGATCATTCTCTCTCCTCATCGTGAAAGTAATATTTTTCGTATAGGCTGCTTGTTGTGTCGTGAGGATTTCGCCCCATTCTTGGGTGCCGTTCTGGCTCTTAAACTTCATCCACGCTTCGTAGTCGTTCGGCAAGTCAAAGATTATCATCGTTGTCTGGGTGTAAGTCATCTCTCGCCTCCCCATAAGCGCAGAAGAAGTCATCGTCTGGAACCCTGCTATAAAACCCATCAGCGCATATGAACGGGCAAGCCATATCGCCCCATCCATAACAATCTTCTGCTCCGGGTGCTACACCTCTTCCCTTTTCGTCTGGCGTGGGTCTATGCTTGCAATCCTTACAGCGCACAGGCATCATGCGTTTTACATAGTCCATAGGCATGATTGCCATGTCGATACCACTAATTTTTTCAAAACCCAAGAGTGCTTCTGCAATCTCTTTAACCCCTCTGTTTCTTCGATCTATCATGTGAACGCAGTATTCCATCATTCCTCCATCCTAGCTCCGCAGTTAGGGCAGAAGTCGCTCAACCACTCTACACCGTTCTGATATGATGGCGCATAATTTCTGCATTGATTACACTCGAACCCCATCCTACCGTTCGTTATGGGTATCCACTTCCCCTTCTTCGGCCCGACAGTAGGCATCTCGTTTAGCCATTCACGCATTTCCGCAATGCTCCTCGGACACCTCATAGGGTTTATTGCATCAGCATCTATCAGCCTCATCACTCACCCTCCATTTTTGCGCCGCAGTTAGGGCAGTACATCGGTAGGCCTGTTGTTTGCGCTTTATGATTGCACCTTGTGCATCTGTATCCATCCGCAGTTAAAACCCACTTCCCGCTCTTAGGCTCTGCGGTCGGCAGTTCCTCAAGTATTTCCTTTACCTCTCTGGTGTAGATGTCCATGTTAATGCCATCCCATATCGCATCTATCGCCGCCTGTCTGCTGATAAGGTCATCCATGTTTACTCCTCCATCTTCGCGCCGCATCGCGGGCAGTAGTTCCGCACTTGCTCGACCGTAACATGACCACATTGGTCACATCTGCGAACTTGATAATATTTCCCTACCTCGCGTATCCACTTCCCCCTCTTAGGCTCGACAGCGGGCATCTCCCTGACATGTTCCTGAAGCACCATCGCCGCCAGAGGATTTATCCCAACACCTCTTGCGGTTCTAATTGTCTTACTGAGCCACTCGTCCAGCTCGTCAGCATCTATCAGCCTCATTCCTCTCCTCCTTTGTAGGGTTTGGGCAAGGGCATCCATGCGAGGACATAGTTCCTTTCTTCCCCATTCAATTCGAAATCATCAAACCTCCATTCCCAGTCATGTTCTCCGTTATCTCGCCATGCAATAGATATATCCTTTAAACCATAGGCCAAGACGGTCACCCCTCTCTCCGGCAACCTCTCGCTCACTGGTATCCAACGAGGCTCGGCGGTGGGCAGGCGTTTAAGGTCACGAGTCAATGACTTTATTACATACCTACATTCGCTAAACTCATACTCGTACCAGTCACATAGCCCAATCGCCGCCTGTCTGCTAATTAAGTCCATCATCGTCCTCCTCTTCCTCGTCATCATCGAACGGCTCCGTGTTCTGGAAACAGCGAGAAAGCAATAGGGCAAAGTTGCTCGCCAATGTGTTGCTCTCCCTCAGTTCTCTCGCATCAGCTTCGATATAGGTTTCGGTCACTCTAATTTTCATCACTCTCTCCCCTCTTCCTCGAGAAAAGCCTCGACCTCATCCAACGTGTAGGTCTTAGGGTTCTTCTTAAACTCCTCCATCGCTTCTTCGTAGGCTTTGACATCTTCGTCTGCCTCGATAACAGTTGGCGCATACTTGACACAGTTTGCTATCTCGTGTGCCGTTTTCCAATCGTCCGCCAGTTCCACTTCTCTCTCCAAGTCGAGCGCATCCCTGTCGATAAGGTCTCCGTGCGGTGGTATCTCGATAGCCTTAATCCTTTCGTCAATTCGCCCATACTGGTCAGCAACATCCCCTGTTGGAAAAATCCTTATGACGAGGCTGTCATTCGTTGGCAAATCAACGCCTCTAATCAGAATTGACATCACTCACCCTCCTGTTCCATGCTTCGATAGCCTCTTTCACGCTTTGGCATCCCTTTGTTTCCGCAAAGCAACTCATGCAAAAAATCGAAAACGGAAACTCATCAATTTCTGCTTCTCCTCCGCAGAACGGACAGGGTTTTAATTCAGTCATCACTTTCCTCCCTCAACCTATCTCCCAGATATTCCACAAACAGTTCCTCAAAGCGATCTGCCGCATCGTCTGACTTGAATGTCGCCACTCTCTCCATGCGATTCCCCTCTCCGATACACAGGCTTTTCCTCTTTCGGTCTGGAAATGTCATAACAGCTATGAGTTTATTCCCTTTCCAGTACAGGCTCATCTCTTCCCTCCAGACATCAGTATCACCGCTATCAGCTTTAAAGCCTCTTCCTCTGAGAACCCGACCGCCAATGCCCCATCGTATATGTCTTTCAGCGAGGACATCGCCGCCACAATATCGCTCGTAGTCTTGTTATTTGCTATCCTGTTCGCAAACTCCTCCGTCATCATCTCGATCCTCCTTGTCGCATTTGTCGCAGTCGCCACAGCAATATCTTCCCTCGCAGTTCTCGTCATATCTCCATCTAAACACGCTCATCTTCTCCTCCTCTTATTCCACTCATCTCTGCGCTTGTCCTCAATGACAATCATGATGACTTTGATTATCGCTATGACCACGACAATAGCCGTAACAATGATTCCAAGCATCACCATCACATAAATCAGTTTCGCCAATGCCTCTAACATTCCTCGTCCTCCCGGATTCTGTATTCGATCTCTGCCCCGCAATTACAACAATGGCAAAAATGAACTATGCCCTCTCCCTCGTAACCACAGTCATCGAAAGTAAAGTCTGCATCCCATATCACAGAATTTGTTAAGCAATGAAAACATTCAGTCATTTGCAGTCATCCCCTAAATCTTCAACTTCCACCATGTCAGAGGTGTTCCACAAGCCCTCAAAGTAAATGATCGTCAGACCATAGGACTGTTCCTCGTTGAAGCCGACAGCCAGACAAGCCTTGAAGAAACTTCTCAGTGTCCTCGCCATCTGATTATTAGCCAGAAGGGTGTCAGCCTCATTCTCCTTATCTTCGGGCATTCCCTCATACAAGCTCCTCGTCCAGTCCATCTAAGTCCTCCACATTGGGCATCTCTGCCCACGCAATCACATACTCATTTCGGTTTCCACCGTAATCGTAGAAGCCCTCTTTCTTCCTGCGGCACTTCGCATCAAACTCCGTGAAGTAGTCATTGATGTCTATCAGCCGCATGAACGCAAACTCCTCGATTATGAAATACCGCCCGGTGTGTTTCGGTTTGCCTTTCTTCCACTCCAGGCTTTGGGGTTCAATCTCCGGCATTCTCTCTCCCACTCCTGCCGCATTTCTGCGGTCATTATCGAATAGTCCTCACGCTTTAATGGCTCTTGGCTGAGATCGTAGATGCCTATGGCTTCTCTGATCTCCTCTTCCGTGTACATACAGTACTTACGCATCATCCACCTCAGTGTGTGGTGGAGTTGGAAGTAATCCCTTTCCATCTGCGAGCGGACAAATTTGATCGGCAACTTGTCTTTCATAGATAGTCCTTCCCAAACTCACGCATCCATTCATCGTGTCCGTACTTCTCCTCGAACACCATCTGCGCTGTCTGCTCTAGGAAAAGATCGTTCAGGCCTTTATCGTGTAACTGCATATGGCAATGCCTACACAGGTTCACTGTCAGCCCGTACTCATCGGCTTTCTTTCGCCTTATCCCGTGCAGACAATGGTGTTTGTCGGTCGCTTGTCGGTAACACAGGAAACACTGTTCACTGTTCCCGCCCGGAATTATGCTTCTCATTCTGGCAGTCCTAACTTCTCCTCGTAACCAAGGGCTTTCCTCGTGCTAGGCGGCATTCTTCTAAGCTGTCTTTCTCTCTCAAGCACGGAACGATACACCCTCTTGAAGTTGCTCTCGTCAACACTGGTCATCTGCTGCATCGCCATCTCCCTAAGCACATACGCAGTACCTACAGACTTCTGCACCAGAGGGGGAAGTTTCTCCCACTCCTCTTCAGCCCCGTAAATCCCGTTCTGTGCGGCTTTTACGACCAATGCCCACGCTTCGGCTTCGGTCAAGTCCTTGTCATCATCCGGGGCTACTGCAAACTGAATCAACTGACCCGGAACAGGAGCAAACCCGGAAGTGTTAGAAGCCATATACTGCTTCAGTGCCGCAGCCATCTGTATCCCGGTGTAGCCCTCACAGGTAGAAGCCCAAAGGTCAACAAGCATATCCATCCCGGTCTGGTCGATCTTCGCAAAGTGACCGGGATATGCGGTGTCAATCAAAGCGATCAGCGCAGCCGCTTCATTCTTCGTCATAGCAAACCTCCCGCTATCTTCATCAAGTGTTCTCTCCTAGAAACCGTGGCTTGCTGCCCCGGCGGGGCTTTGTCCTCGTAAACAGTCTGCCAACCACGTTCAATGGCGGTGTTGATTAACTGGATTTGCCTGTCAACATTCCCCGGGGCTAGCTTCTCAAGCCTTGCGATAAACAACTGCACAGCCTTATCGGTCATCGGCTTGTGTAAGGCTTTGCGATGCTTGATGAACTCGTTGACAGCATCATCCAACACCGGGTCACCAAGGGGGGATACAGGGGGGTTAGTAATCTCCGTAGGAGATTCTTTCTCCAACTCCATATCCTTATCCAATCTCCAATCTCCAATCTGGGTAGATTTTGCTACATCGCTGCTAGCGTTTGCTACAGTTTTGCTACGTTTTGCTACACGCTTGCTACGTTTTCTCTTAGCATTTTCGGCTTTTGCTTCACCGCCCTTAGCCCCTGCTTCGCATTTGGCAAGGTACTTCTCCGTGTCCTTGTCCATCTGCTGCTTCGCACTCAGGAAAATCCCATAAGCAGTAGCATCATAAGCCGCAAGTTCAGCCTCATCTGTGCCACACTGATAGCGGTACATGATCTGCACAACCTTACCTGCAAGCTCCGGCTCTAACGCATTCAGCATCATCCCGAAGTTCTCATAGATCACGAAGCTCTTTTTATCAGCCATCACTCCTGCTCCTTTAGCAAGTACCACACAACTGCGGAGATAATCGTGTTGAAGTAATCCTCTGGAATAGTCATCAGCCACTTCTGATTGTTCTTCCTGTGAAAGACAACAGGTATCTCGCCGTCTTTCTTCTTGTGCATCTCCCGTATCGCCTGTTCAACAGCAGAATAGATGTTCAACTTCTCCACTCTCTTACACTCGATATGGAAAGGCCACAGCCCCATGACATCCGGCTCGTTGGCAAACACGTTTCCTCGCCTAATGCCTTGAAAGCCTAAGTCCTTGAGGAGATGCACAAGCTCCAACTCTCCTCGTTTTCCTTTGTCTCTCGACCCTTTCCCGGTCATGCCATACTCCATTCACGATTTAACTGGCTCTCAATGACACGCATCTCAAGTTTGATCGCGTTGATAAGCTCCTGTGCCGCCTTGTATTGCGCTTCGGCAACATCTCTGGCAAATCCCGCTCTCGCTACTTCGTCTATCCCTTTGACAACATACGGGATCAACGTGACAGCCATCTGGTCTTTGAGCTTCAGGGTTTCTTTTCTGAGAACGATCCTGTACTCTTTCTCTAAGTAGCCCAAGTCCTCTCCACGCTTCTCGTAGTCCTTGATCGCATCAAGTAACTGTTTGCGCTTCAGTTCAAGTTCGTTCCACAAGTCCATACAGATCACCTGAACGGCAGGTCGTTGTCATCAACAGCCATGAACTCTTCCGGGATCTCTGCTTTCTTACTCTCCATGAAGCCGATCTCTTCACAGATAACATCGGTCGTGTGGATCGTGATGCCGTCCCGGTTCTTGAACATACTCGTCTGAAGTCTCCCGACAATGCTGATCTTCATGCCCTTTTTCAAATACTTCTCGCAGAACTCTGCGGTCTTGCCGAATGCGGCGCAGTTGGGGAAGTCAGCCTCCCCATTAACTCGCCTCTCAACCGCAAGCGAGAACCGTGCCATTCTCAGATCGTTCTTCAAGTCTTTCATCACAGGGTCTTTCGTCAGACGACCGATGATAATCACTTTATTCATGTGCTACCTCCTTGAGCATTTTTAAATAGTCAGCCCCGGTGATCTCAGAGGCTTTCTCATATCCGTAGCTCCCGATAAGAGCCATCGGATCAATCTCGTTCTTCTTACAGATCGCCTGTAAGTTCTTCCACTCCTTTTCGGTAATGCCCTGGTTCGCCATTGCGTTACTAACTTCCTCGAAAGAAGCGACAGAAGTGTCAATTCCAAAGCCCGCCATGCCTAACGCTCTACCTACTGCTGAAGTCTCGCAGTTTTCAATGTACGAAGTCTTATTGATAAAACTGGAACTCTCCTTTTCGTAGGCCGTGCCAGTACCAAAGGTCACTTCGGTAACTGTCCCCTCATCCCAGACCATTTCTCCGACAGCCGCTCGCATTACGCAAATGCCATCCTCAAGGTGGAGTAGTTCAGTCTTGATAAAGCCCATTGGATACACCATTCTGAATGCTTTTATCCGCTGATTGACTTCCGCATACTCCTTGCCCTTGATATTGGTGGTCTGTATGGCGGCATTAGCTCTCTGAATATCTTCAAACGTCATAACTCACCTCACAGCCACGAACCCTCGGCCTGGAGCTTTCTGATAGCACCGATCAACGCATGGTAGATAGCGTTCTGAAGCTCCTCATAGTCGAACCCTTTCTCTGCAACAACTTCCTCGACCTTTTCTTCCGGCTTGGTCGCAATGTAAACACCAAGCGGAATGTCAAGCACCGTGTCGAGCAGAAGTTCTACTCCATGTGACACAGACCCTCTCGTACAGCACTGTCCAAGGTACTTTTCCCCTCGACCAATTTTTCTACTCGCCTCAGAAAGTGTCAGTTCCTTGTCGTAGATGGCATTTTTCAGCCTCTCGGGGTCGATTGCGATTAATCTTGCTCTACTCATAATTAGTCCTCCCAATATTCATGCTTGCAGCAGTCCGTGCAAAACTGCCAAGTGCTTAACTTGTACCTCACCTCGTACCACTCAGCCATGTGACATCCACAACAGTCACAGACAGGGAGTTTTGCCTCCCAAGCCGCCTGTTGTTTGTCGTAGGCATCGAAAAAATCGAAATTGTCACGCAGTCTGTCCATCTTTCTCCTCCACAAAATACATCAGTTCTTTGTGCTTGCCTTGAAACTCCACCACTTCAGCGACAGTGAAGTCCGACAGGCAAGCGAGTTTCGGTCTTTCAGCATCTAGCATCAGTGCGTAGACCTCTGATCCACTCTTTAGCTCATCCCACACTCTCCACTCATACAAACTTCGCCACATTGTATTCCTCCTTTCAGTAGCCTATGTAGTGATCTCCGTGCTGATACGCAAACACTCCGTTTGCGCACCCGTACATGGAGAAATAGATAACTTGTGTGTCGTAGTGATCGCCGGAAAGGGCTAACCTCGCAGCCTCATAACAGTTCGCATCAGCGTTGTAGAAGCCTTGGTCAAGCCGCCCATTAGCCACGACCGAAAACTGCCCCGGTTGGTAGATGACACCTGCGATTGAGTTCGACCACCCAGTACGGAGGCGATTGCACACGCAGTCAGCCACGATCCGCATCCCGATGAAGTCCTGATCGCCCGCCTCTGCCCATACGAGTGCCGCAAGTAAGTCCAAAT
>Ga0310786_10002206_pt1 | contig 30233 bp, 22 predicted proteins | sample AusTroGonzalo_MG_FD_203881 | JGI IMG/M metagenome (GOLD analysis project Ga0310786, IMG submission 203881) | Bovine rumen microbial communities from tropical cattle in Woodstock, Queensland, Australia - Gonzalo_03 (v2) (version 2) | ecosystem: Host-associated > Mammals > Digestive system >...
GTTGCGATGCCTGCCGCAAAGCTTGGAAGCTTCACCCACTACCTTAGCGGCTGCCACGCTTGGAAGCGTGGCCTCCTACAACCGCACAGCTCGGATTTTACTGCTTTTTGATGTTAGGCTGTTGCAGACCGTAGCTTTTGCGGCGGTCTGTATATAGCATGGCTATGGCCACCAACGTGGCGGTCAGAGCCGTGCAGACGAAGATAAGCATGGAGGTGGTGTAGGTGGGGTCGGTCTCGTTAGCACGACCCACGAACATTGGTATGATGGCACGGCCGAAATTCTGAATGAAGAAAATCATGCTATAGGCGGTGCCAAGACACTTCATGGGGATAATTTTGGGAACGCAGGGCCATAGGGCGGCCGGTGCGAGCGAGTAGCCTACACTAAGCAAGACCATGAGCGTGATGGCGACGGTCTGGGGAGTGAGAAGCGAAGAATGAAGTGTGAAGAGTGATGACGGCAGCGAGAAACCGAAATGGACGGCGGTGAGCAGCAGGGCACCGGTGATGACCAGCGTAACACCACGGCCATAGCGGTCGTAGACAAGACCGAACAGCGGTGTGAGCAACATCGTGCCGAACGGCGCAATGCTGGAGAAAAAGCCGGCGATGTCGGCATCGACACCGTATTTCATCACCATCAGCTTGGTAGAGAATTTCAGGAAGGGCGAGACGGCTGAATAGAACAGCACGCAGAACAGCGTGATGAGCCAAAAGCCGGGATTGCGCAGGGTTACGATGATGTCGCTCCAACGGAACTGGTCGTCGGAGTTACTATTTGTCTTACAAGACTCACACGATTCATCCAGTCTCTTGTCCATGACACAGAAGACGAGGAAGGCGAGGAGGCCGATGACGAGAAAAGCCAACGAAACGAGCAGAGGCGTGGAGAGCGCAAAGTGGCGCGCAATGGGAGCCGAGATGCTGAGGGCTGCTGCCGTTCCGAAGCGGGCCATTGCCAGCTGGAGCCCCATGGCGAGTGCCAGTTCATGTCCCGTAAACCAGCGTACCATGGCTTTCGACACGCTGATGCCGGTCATCTCGTAGCCGACACCGAAAATGGCAAAGCCGAGGGAGGCGACTGCCACCGACTGTGGTAGGGAAAAGTGAAAAGAGAGAAGTGAAAAACTAACTACTGCCGTAGGAGAAAAGCCGGCGGTGACGGCATAGTACTTGATGAGCGTTCCTGCCACCATCAGCGAGCAAGCCAGCGTTCCCGTAAAGCGGACACCCATCTTGTCGAGGATGATGCCCGAGAAGAACAACATGAGCAGAAAAACGTTAATGAGACCGCTGGAACCCGAGAAGAAACCGTAGTCGGCGGGCGTCCATCCCAGTCCGCCCTGCGAAGGCGGCATTTCGAGCAGCGTCTCCAACGGCGACATGACGTCGTTGACAAAATAGCCCATCATCATGGCAGTAGCCACGATGATGAGCACTGTCCATCTCGCAATAGGCGAGTTGCTAAGCCGCTGTCGGATTTCTTCGCTCATCTTACGGCGGTAGCAGTTTCCTTATTCCTTGATGTTCGGCTGTTCCAGTCCGATGCCCTTCTTCTTGTCGACGGCCTTGAGAATGAAGCCCAGAATGAGGGCGGCAACGCCGAGGCAGGCGAGCATAACTAACGGAGCAGTGTAGTCGAATTTCGTCGGGTCGGTGACGCCGGGGTTAGTGGCGTCGAGCACCTTGCCGATGAGCAGCGGGAACAGCCAGAGGCCGATGTTTTGAATCCAGAAAATCAGGGCGTAGGCGGAACCTATCACTTTCGCGTCGACCAGCTTGGGCACTGAGGGCCAGAGCGAGGCGGGTACGAGTGAGAAGCTGGAGCCAAGCACAAGAATGGTGACGTAGGCCACGACGATGCCTCCGACTGCCGAACCCTTAAATAGAGGCAGGATGAAGGCAAACGTCAGGTGGCAGGCAATGAGCAGCAACGAGCCGAGAATAAGCATCGAGGCGGCCTTGCCCTTATGGTCGACATAAGAGCCGAGAATCGGTGTGATGAGCACGGCGAGCAGTGGGAACACAGCGAAAATGCTCTCTGCCGACTGGCGCATATAGCCCATATAACAATATACGATGAGAGCGGCGATAGAGATTCCCAGCAAACCGTACTTCAGGTTTGCCTTTTTCTGGAAGTTCGAGGCAAAGCCTGCTGCTGCGACGACGAGCATGATGACATACTGCACGATGGTGACGTCGGGCTGTGCCCAGAACGAGTTAGCGGCTGGCGGGGTCAACGTCAAGTTACACTGCAGCATGTTCACGGCGTACTTCTGGAAGGGGAAGATGGCCGAGTAGTAAAGCACACAGAGCAGGGCAACGAGCCAGAAGCCACTATCGGAAAGAATCTTGCCAATATCGGAAACCTTGAACGGGTCGTCCTTTTCTTCGGCCTCGCCAGTCTGTGCGTCAAGTTTGCTGTCCATGACGAAATAGACAATCGTCATAATGAGGGCGATACACATGAGTACCACACCGAAAGCCACTGAGCGCGTCACGCTGATAGTGCCGCCGAGACGGGCGAAGAACGGCGAGAAAATCATACAGGTGGCAACGCCGAGGCGGGCCAGTGCCATTTCAGATCCCATGGCGAGTGCCATCTCTCGACCCTTGAACCATTTTACTATTCCGCGTGATACAGTGATACCAGCCATCTCACAGCCGCAGCCAAAGATCATGAAACCGCAGGCAGCAAACTTAGCCGAGGCAGGCATGCCCTCGTAGAAGGGCGATACACCCAACTCTTCGAACAGCGGGATGTAGTTCAGGTTATTAGTGAACCAAGTCTCCAGTCCACTGCCCATGAACGATTCACTCACGGCATACCACTTGATAACGGCGCCAACGAGCATGACGGCAGCCGAGAGTACGGCGGTAAAACGGACACCCATCTTGTCAAGGATAATACCTGCGAAGATAAGGAAGAAAGCGAACACATTGAGGAACACCTCAGAGCCTTGCATCGTACCGAATGCGGTGGAGTCCCAGCCTCGGGTCTCCTGCATCAGGTCCTTGATTGGTGAGAGGATGTCCATGAAGATGTAGCTGCAGAACATGGCCAGCGCCAGCAGCAGCAAAGCGGTCCACCGCATGGCGGCAGAGTCGCGCAAAGTCTTTTGAATTGCTTGTGACATATTGCTTTTTGATTATTTTGGTTCAATGACACGGTAGTTGCCGCTAAGGTGCATGAAGGCGAAGAGGCGCAACAGACCGTCGTAATAGGCATCGAAGTAGCCGTCGTCGAAAGGTTCGTGCTTGGCGTTCCACAGCTGGTCGACGAACTCCTTGCTCTTCTCGTGGCTGCACATCAGCGAGGCAGCAGCAGTCGTGGCTACGAGGCCAATACTGTGACGCAGTTTGCGGAAGCCGCCGGCACCAAGTATCTCGTTGCCTTCGGGCAGTGTACCGTCTTTACGATACTGGTCCATGAACTTGTCGACTCCCTGCGAGTAGAAGAAATTCTGTATCTTCTCGCCGTACTGCTGCTGCCATTTCTGGTCAGCGCAGCTCCACTCATAGTCGAGAGTGATGTTCATGGGCACGCGCCAGGAGTCGTAGCGGAAATTATTGTTACCGTTACGGCGGGGAGCTGCGTTCTGTTGCTGCTGGCCCTGCGGACGGCCTGGGAAGCCGAATCCCTGCATCTCTGAGCCGTCGAACTGGCACTGGTCGCCGTTCAGACCTGTATTCTCGTCAGTACACTTATGCAGGAACTCACGACTCTTCTTGGCGCAGTCGTACCAGAAGTCGGAGCGTCCGTCGTCGCCCCATTTTGCCCAGACCTCATAGAAGGCGGGAATGTGATAACTGGGGTCGGTGAAACGCTGTCCGAAACCGTCGGGAGTGAAGGTAATCAGCTTCGTCTCAGGGTCGATGAGGAACATCTTCTGCGGTCCCTGCTGCTGTTGTCCGCCGCCGAAGCCACCAAAGCCACCAAAGCCGCCCTGACGGGCTTCCGGGGTGTACTCGCGTGGCTGTATGCAGTTAAGGATACGCTGGGCCTCGGCCTTGTAGTTGATGCCCGTGTCGTTGCCCCAACGGTTCGAGGCAAAAATGAGGGCGGTAATGAAGTACAGCTCACCGTCGCTGGCGGCACCTGCTGAATTTTGGGTACCATCGGTCCGGCAGCTCCAAGCAAAGTAACCTTCGCGGATACCGCTCTGGTGCTGCATATACTTACGACTCCAGCGCCACAGACGGTCGAAGATGTCCTTCTCGCCGAACTGTACGGCAACCATCAGTCCGTAGCTCATGCCCTCGGTGCGGGCATCGTGGTTCTTGATGTCCGACACATAGCCCATCGTGTCGCCTACCTCGAAGTAGACCTTGTTGGGGCCTCGGAACACGTCGTTGAACACTTCCTTGAGTTTGGCGTCGACGGCGGCAGGCTCGTAGCCCATCTCCACAAAGAGGTTACGGTACTTGCCGGTTTCAAACCCGCCTTTCGTCCATGGCGTCAAGGCCATTGTCTCCGTGCCTGTCATCAGCAGAGCAGCGGTAAAAAGGGTTGTTACGATTCTTTTCATCATGTCAATTTTGATTGTGGCTGATTAGATGGCTGCAAAAGTACACAAAAAAGGGCGAACTGCCAAACTTTTCGCCCTCTTTTTTTACAAACTGACATCCAGCTCGTTCTCTACGATGTTCAACATTTTGAAGGTAGCCTTGATAGCGGCCTCCGTCTGGTCGGCATCCAGACCGCGGGTTCGCAACAGCCGTCCGTGGTCGTTCCAGGTGATGATGGTCTGCACCAAAGCATCGCTACGACCGCCTGGAGGAATGGTGACGGCGTAGTTCTGCAACAGGGGGAACGTGCGGTCCAAATACTTGCGGTAGATATAGCGCAGGGCCTTGACGAAGGCATCGTACTGACCGTCGCCAGTAGCCCCGGCCTCGTACTGCTGACCGTTGATTTCAACCTTAACATTTGCTCCAGGCTTTAGGCCGTAAGCCGTTGAAACGACGTAGCTTAACAGCTTCACTTTATCGCCTGATGTATCGTGCTTCAGCACGTCGCTGACAATGTAGGGCAGGTCTTCCTGCGTGACGATTTCCTTCTTGTCGCCCAACTCGGTGATACGCTCCGTGACACGCCGTAGCTGTTCGGGCGTCAGCTCCAGTCCGAGCTCTTCCAAGTTCTTGGCGATGTTTGCCTTGCCGCTGGTCTTGCCCAAGGCATACTCACGGCGACGGCCGAAGCGTTCGGGCACAAGGTCGTTCTGGTAGAGGCGGTTCTTCGTGTCTCCGTCCGCATGGACGCCGGCAACTTGTGTAAACACGTTGTCACCGATGATGGGCTGATTAGGGGCCACGGCAATGCCACTGTAGCTCTCCACCATGCGGCTGATGGCATTGAGCTTGTCTTCGACAATATTGGTCACGGCATGGAACTGATCCTTAAGAATCACCTGCACGCTCGACAGCGGTGCATTGCCGCAACGCTCGCCCAGACCGTTGACAGTGACATGCAGTCCGCGGGCACCGCTGAGCACGGCAGCCAAGGAGTTCGACACCGCGAGGTCGTAGTCATTGTGGGCGTGGAAGTCGAAGTGTGTGTCGGGGTAGCGCTTCACCATCTTGCGGAAGTACTCTATCACCTGCAAAGGATTCATAATGCCCAGCGTATCGGGCAGCATAAAACGGCGGATGCCACTGTCGACGAGGGCATCCATCAGCTGGTAGACGTACTCTAATGAGTCCTTCATGCCGTTCGACCAGTCCTCCATGTAAAGGTTTACGCTGATGCCCCGCTCACGGGCATAATTCACCGAGTGGCGGATGTCGCTGATATGCTCCTCGGGAGTCTTGCCTAACTGCTGTGTGCAGTGTTTCAGCGAGCCTTTGGCCAGCAGGTTCATCGTCTGGCAACCACAGTCGGCTATCCAGTCGATGCTCTGATGATTGTCGACGAAGCCTAACACCTCAACACGGTCCAGCCGGTCTATCTGTCTGGCGTAGCGGCATATCATCGTCACGGCGTCCTTTTCGCCGTCGCTGACCCGTGCCGAACCTACTTCGAGACGATCTACATTGACGTCGCGCAACAGCATGCGGGCCATCATCAGCTTTTCGTGCGGCAGGAAGCTGACACCGTTGGTCTGCTCGCCGTCACGGAGCGTGGAGTCTAATATCTCAACAAACTTTGTTTCCATGTTCCCATGCTTTTGTCTTGTCCTCATTCTGTACCAAGAAGTCGATATCGTCAAGGCCGTTCATCAGGCAGTGCTTCTTGTAGCCGTTGATGTCGAAGTGCTCACTATGGCCAGTGGCCTTGTTGGTCACCGTCTGACGGGGCAGGTCGACTTCCACCTCGGTCTTCGGGTTTTCCCGGATGCTTTGGAAGAGTTCTGCGAGGAATGCCTCGCTCACTTGAACCGGTAACACAAAATTGTTCAGTTCGTTATTCTTGTGTATGTCGGCAAAGAACGAACTGATGACCACGCGGAATCCGTAGCCCGCAATGGCCCAGGCGGCGTGCTCACGGCTACTTCCCGAACCAAAGTTCTTGCCAGCCACGAGGATGCAGCCCGAGTAGGTGGGGTCGTTGAGGACAAAATCCTCAACCACTGTGCCGTTGGCATTGTAGCGCCAATCGTGGAAGAGGTTGTCGCCAAAGAACTTCTCCTCGCGGGTCGTGGCCTTCAGGAAACGGGCGGGGATAATCTGGTCGGTGTCCACATTCTCTAACGGAAGGGGCACGCAGGTGGATGTTATAACGTCAAATTTTTGTTTCATTGTTTTATGGGGATAATGGGACTTATGGGGCTAATGGGGCCTATGAGGTCTCTGGGATCGGTGATGACTCCTGTTACGGCGGCGGCAGCGGCGGTCAGCGGGCTTGCAAGGATGGTGCGCGAACCAGGTCCCTGACGCCCTTCAAAGTTGCGGTTAGAGGTTGAGACAGCGAGTTTGCCTGCCGGAACCTTATCGTCATTCATGGCCAGACAAGCGGAACAGCCGGGCTGACGAATCTCGAAGCCAGCCTCTGCCAGCACTTTGTCGAGTCCCTCCTCACGAATCTGGCTATCAACGGCCCAGGATCCGGGTACGAGCCACGCCACCACATCCTTGGCTTTCTGACGCCCCTTGACGATGGAGGCAAAAGCGCGGAAATCCTCGATGCGGCCATTGGTACAGGCACCGAGAAACACGTAGTCAACCTTCGTGCCCAACAGCTTCTGCCCGGGCTTGAAGCCCATGTAGTTGAGAGCCTTGGCCTCACCCCCTGCCCCTCTCGCAAGGGAGAGGGGAGTGAATAGACTATTCGTTGAATCTCCGCCTGGAGTGTTTATACTCCCCTCTCCCTCGCGAGAGGGGTCGGGGGTGAGGCTTGGTATGCTCTCCGTTATCCCTATTCCCATGCCCGGATTGGTTCCGTATGTTATTCTGGGTTCGATGTCTTTTGCGTCAAACGTCAGTTCCTTATCAAAGACGGCATCGTCGTCGCTCTTCAAGGTACGCCAATAGGCTACGGCTTTGTCCCACTCCTCACCCTTCGGGGCGTATTCCCTACCTTTGAGGTAATCAAAGGTCACGTCGTCGGGAGCGATGAAGCCGCCACGGGCACCCGTCTCGATGCTCAGGTTGCAAAGCGTCAAACGGCCTTCCATCGACAGCGAGCGAACGACATCGCCAGCATACTCGACAAAGTAGCCCGTAGCACCACTGGTGGTCAGCTGCGCCATCAGGTAGAGTGCCACGTCCTTGGCCGTCACTCCCCTACCCAACTGTCCGTTGATGGTAATGCGCATCGACTTCGGTTTCTGCTGAAGGATGCACTGCGAGGCCATCACCATCTCCACTTCCGAGGTACCGATGCCGAAGGCCACAGCACCCATAGCGCCGTGTGTGGAGGTGTGAGAGTCGCCACAGACAATGGTCATACCAGGCAGCGAAAGCCCCTTTTCCGGCCCTACCACGTGTATGATACCATTGTCCTTTGTGTTCATGGCGTAGTGCGTCAGTCCGAACTCCTTGGCATTACATTCCAAAGCATCCACCTGCGTCTTCGACACTGGGTCGGCAATGGGCTTATCCTGGTCGTGTGTCGGCGTGTTGTGGTCGGGCATACAGAAAATCTTCTCCGGCCGGAAGCACTTGAGACCGCGAGTCCTCATGCCGTCGAAGGCCTGTGGCGACGTTACCTCATGGCAGTACAGACGGTCGATATACAGTTGCGTGGGGCCGTCGTCAACAACCTGCACGACGTGCTTGTCCCAAATCTTGTCAAAGAGGGTAGAACCCACCCCCTGCCCCTCCCCAAGGGAGGGGAGATTAGTTACTTTGTTATCAGCTTCTTTCATCATATTCTATTCCTTCTATGATTAGAACTATTTCAGTTCCCCTCCCGCTCGGGAGGGGTTAGGGGTGGGGTCTGAATTTATTGATACAGTCAATATATGCTTCTACAGAGGCGGTCACGATGTCGGTATCGGCACCAAAGCCGTAGTACAGGCCACCGTCGTACTCCACCTGCATGTGTACCTTACCCACGTCATCGGAGCCTTTCGAGATAGCTTGGATGGTAAACTCCTTCAGTGTCATCTGTTTCATGATAATGCGTTTCAGCGCCTTAATGGCAGCGTCAACAGGGCCGTTGCCCGAGGCAGCAGCTTCGAACTTCTGGCCGCTGATGTCGAGGCCAATGGAGGCAACCGACTTCACGCCCTTGCCCGTCGTCACCTGCAAGAAGTCCAAACGCACAGCATGCTGGTCGGCGGTGTCGGCACCTGCCAGCATCAGCACGTCGGCATCGGCCACTTCTTTCTTCTGGTCGGCCAGCTGCAGGAACTTCTCGTAGATTTTGTCGAGCTTCGACTCCTCTACGTCTACGCCGTTCACGTGCAGACGGTGCTTCAGGGCGGCACGTCCCGAACGGGCGGTCAGCACAATCGAGTTGTCGTCGATGCCCACGTCCTTCGGGTCCATAATCTCGTAGGTGTGAACGTTCTTCAGTACACCGTCCTGATGGATGCCGCTCGAATGTGCAAAGGCGTTGCGACCCACGATGGCCTTGTTCGGCTGCACGGGCATGTTCATCAGACTGCTGACCATACGGCTCGTGGGATATATCTTGGTAGTGTTTATGTTGGTGTCAATGCCTATGCTCTTGTGACACTTCAGAATCATTGCAATCTCTTCAAGGCTGGTGTTGCCAGCCCGTTCGCCAATGCCGTTGATGGTCACCTCCACCTGGCGGGCTCCAGCCATCACACCGCCAAGTGTATTGGCCGTAGCCATGCCGAGGTCGTTATGGCAGTGGGTCGAGATGATGGCTCGGTCGATGCCGTCGACGTGCTCCATCAGGTATTTGATTTTCTCGTAATACTCCTGCGGCAGACAGTAACCCGTCGTGTCAGGGATGTTGACGACGGTGGCACCCGCCTTGATGACGGCTTCCACCACCTGTGCCAAGTACTCGTTGTCGGTACGTCCGGCATCCTCGCAGTAGAACTCCACGTCGTCCACATAGCGCTTGGCATACTTTGTGGCGGCCACGGCGCGCTCGATGATCTCCTCGCGGGTAGAACCGAACTTATACATTATGTGCTCGTCGCTCGTGCCGATACCCGTGTGAATGCGCTTGTGCTTGGCATAGCGCAATGCCTCGAAAGCCACGTCGATGTCGTGCTCCACGGCCCGTGTCAGCGCACAGATGGTAGGCCACGTCACGGCTTTCGAGATTTCGATTACTGAGTTGAAATCACCCGGACTCGACACCGGGAATCCTGCTTCGATCACGTCCACGCCCAACTGCTCCAGTGCCTTCGCCACCTGAATCTTCTCTACCGTGTTCAGTTGACAGCCGGGCACCTGTTCGCCGTCGCGCAGTGTCGTGTCGAAAATAAACAACCTATCCATTAGTTCAATTTACAATTTGACAATTTTCTATTTAATTTCTCATTCTCTCATTTTCTCATTTTCTCAATCTCTCATTCTCTCAATCTCTCATTTTCTCATTTTCTCAATTTCTCATTTTCAAATGAAACAAGCCTTTCGCACTCGGAAGTGAGAAAGGCTCGTTTCATCTTCAATCTTCAATTTTTATCTTGAATCTCCAACACGCTTCATCACTTCCGGCCACCCCTCGGCAGTCGAATAATAATGATGGTGTTCAGTAGGTTCAGACTTTTCATCTTTGTACTCTTTTTTAGAATTCGGCTGCAAAAGTACAACTTTTCCGCGAAACAAACAAATAATTTGTCACTTTTTTCGCGAAACAAGTTGTAATTTGTCACTTTCGGGGTTTCCTACCGCGAAGAAAGGACTTCGCTCTCTGCTGTTATTTCGTATGTCGTTCGTCATCTTCTACACAATAATAATATAAAAAATGCGTTATTATATAAGTTAGCCGGGCTGTCTCATCTTGCTGTGAGCAAGAAATGAGGCGGTTAGGTGTATATATAATTATGTATTAGCGGAGATGAAAGAAGAATACTATCAGACTTTGAAGTCGGTGGAGACTGAGGACTGGCTCGACTACCACGTCATCCGTCCTGCGTGTTTCTATCTGGCACGCTTCCTTGCGCGTTTCGACGTACACCCCAATACGGTCACCATCTGGTCGATGGTGTTCGGTGTTGCCAGTAGTGTGTTTTTTGCCCACGGTTGTCTCTATTACGAGGGGAACTATGGCTTGATGATGAACTTAGTGGCTTTCGTGCTACTGATGATTGCCGATATACTGGACTGTACCGACGGCCAGCTGGCGCGTATGACGGGCAAGAAGAGCCGCATGGGCCGTATTCTCGATGGCATTGCCGGTTTCGTCTGGTTCATACCTATTTATCATGCCTTGGTGTGGCGGTTCTATCAGCACCATGAGCTGGAGTTTTCGTGGTTAGGCATCAGCGACACGCCTGAGAATACCATCATAGCCACAATCGTAGTCTATGTACTCGGCGTTTGTTCGGGTGTCTTGGGTATGGGTGCCCAGCAGCGTCTGGCCGACTACTATATACAGGTACATCTGTTCTTCCTGAAAGGTGAGAAGGGCAGCGAGCTGGACAACTCTGTACGACAGCAGGAGATATACGAGCAGATGCCTGCCAACGCGCCATTCTACGAGCGTCTGTTCCAGAAGTCATACGTAGACTATACACGCAAACAGGAGAAGGTGACACCGCAGCTCCAGCGTCTGCTGGCGGTTTTACGCGAGAAGTTCGGCAGTACGGACAACATGCCTGAGAGTATACGCAGCGAGTTCCATGCAAAGTCGTTACCACTGTTGAAGTGGAACGGCTTGCTGACTTTCAATTTCCGCACGGCGTTCCTGTTCCTGTTCTGCCTGATAGATTTCCCTGTCGGGAATTTCCTGTTCGAGTTTATCGCCATGTCATTCTTGGCCATGTACATCAACCGCCGGCACGAGGCGTTTTGCGCTGCGCTGAATAGCACTGTCAATAAATTGTAAATTGTAAATAGTCAAATTGTAAATTACATGAAGTGGACCAAGCAACGGCTGAATAACCTGTTCTTCTTCATCGGTATTGCTGCTGTGGTGGTGATGCTGTTGACGTTCGACGTGAGTTTCGTCGAGCTTTGGGAACATTTGTGTCATGCCGGCTACTGGCTCATCCCCATCATTGGCATCTGGATATTCGTTTACGGCATCAACGCCCTGTCGTGGCAGGAGGTCATCAAGGGCAACTGTAAGGACTCGCCGTCAGGCGACACATCAACCGTCAATCCTCAACCTTCAACCCTTCAGAAATCATTCCCCAGCTTCTGGCGCATCTACCGGCTGACTATTACGGGCTATGCGCTGAACTACGCCACGCCCGTCGGCGGTTTGGGCGGCGAGCCTTATCGTATTATGGAGCTGTCGAAGGACATTGACAGCCAGCACGCCACGTCGTCGGTCATCCTCTATGCCATGATGCACTTCTTCGCCCACTTCTGGTTCTGGTTTATCAGCATATTCATTTATCTGGCACTGGCAGCCGTCGGCGACTTGCCCATGACCACAGCCATCGGCGTTACCCTGGGTATCATCATAGTGTTCTGCCTCGCGGCGTTCTACCTGTTCTCCAAGGGCTACCGCAACGGACTGGTGAAGTACGTCTTGGGAGTCATCAGCCACATACCTGGTCTGAAGAAGTGGACGCTGCGGCTGTGGGCGCGCCACTCGGAAGCCATTGAGAACATCGACCTGCAGATAGCATCGCTGTACGGAAAAGACCGACAGGCCTTCTATAAGAGTCTGCTCTACGAGTATCTCTCCCGCGTAGTACAAAGTTCTGAGGTACTGTTCATGCTGCTGCTGTTCGGCATCGACAACGGTGGCGGGCTGTCCGGGCTGACCATCACCTTCCTGCACAGCATCCTCATCGTGTCGTTCACGACGCTGTTCGCCAACCTCATCGGCTTCCTGCCCATGCAGCTCGGCGTTCAGGAGGGTGGTTTTGTGCTGTCCATTGCAGCCTTAGGACTGTCGCCTGCACTGGGCATCTTCGTCAGCATCATCTGCCGCGTGCGTGAGATTATCTGGATATTCATCGGCATAGCACTGATGAGACTGAAATAGCCAATCACCAATCAATAGTAAATAGTAAATTTTTAAATAGTAAATTACATGATGAACTATCTCGACAGAAACGAGTTTAACTTTGAACCAAGTCAAAAGGTGGTCGATGCGATCAAGAACTTCGATCCCAAGACGTTGTGCTTCTATACCCGCATATACGATGAGGGTAAGAAGAGTGTCATCTCAGTTCGCGTTAGCGAGATCTACGGCGTGCCTGAAGAGCAGGTGCTCCTGACCTATGGCGGCGAGGATATGCTGAAGAACGCCATTCATTATTTCCTGATGCTGGGCGATAACAAAAAAATCCTCATTCCTGAGTTCTCCTGGTGGTATTACAACCGTGTGGCCAGTGAATGTGGCGGCACTTTCGAGATGTACCCCCTGCATGAGAAGGAAGACACCTTTGCCTACGACATCGACGAAGTGATTGAATTCACCAATCGCGTACATCCTCGTATGCTCCTGCTGGCTTCACCCAACAACCCCACGGGTAACGGTCTGACGCCAGAGGAAATTGGCCGTATCATGGAGAATATACCAGAGGACACGATGGTGCTCATCGATGAGGCATACGCCAGCTTCATCTCAACTGACACTGCCTACATTGCACCACTGGTAAACAAGTACAGCAATCTGATTATTTCGCGTACATTATCTAAGTTCTACGGTCTGCCCGGCCTGCGCTGCGGCTTCGGCTTCATCGGCAAGGGTCACGACCAGTTCCTAAGTTACGTCAACAAGTACTTAGGCTACAACCGCTTCTCTGAGGCAGTGGCACTGGCAGCACTCGACAGCGATGAGCACTACCGCCAAGTGGCCGACGACATGGAATGGGGACGCCAGCTCTACAAGAAGGAGCTGGGTCATTTGCCCGGCTTCAAGGTTTACAAATCGGTGGCCAACTTCATCCTCATCAAGTATCCGCTTGAAATCAAGGACGCATTAATGGCTGCCCTGAAGGTTCAGGACTACAAGATCAAGTTCATGGGCGACAAGGGACTGGAGTCGTGCCTCCGCATCACGCTGGGCCGCAAGGAACAGACGCAGACCGTCTGCGATACCATCCTCAACTGTCTACAAAAGCATTCATAAACTTCAAACATCAAATTTCAAACTTCAAACTAAAAGAATGATTGGAGTTATACTTGCAGCGGGCATGGCCAAGCGCCTGCGCCCGCTGACAGACACAAAGCCAAAATGCCTGCTTGACGTCGGAGGCCAGACGCTGTTAGAGCGTACCGTCCGCGCCATGCAGCAGGCAGGCATCAGTGAGTTCGTGGTGGTTACCGGCTACCGGGCAGAGATGATACGTGAGTTCCTCAAACCACAAACATCAAACTTCAAACTTCAAACATCAAACTTCAAATTTCAAACTTCAAACTTCACCTTCCTTCACAACGCCGACTACGAGCACAACAACAACATCTACTCGTTGTGGATGGCCGGACAGGTGGTGCGGGGTCGTGAGTTCCTGTTGATGGACAGCGACATACTCTGCGACCCTGCTGCTGTCACTTGCATTGCCGGACAGGAGGAGTCGGCATTAGCCGTGAACCGCCACGAGCTGGGCGAGGAAGAGATGAAGGTTGTGGTGGATGCCGACTACCGCATCACTGAAATCAGCAAGACCTGTTCGCCTGCCGAGGCGATGGGCGAGTCCGTGGGCATAGAGAAGATAACAGCCGACTACAGCGAAGCCCTGTTCCGCGAGCTTGACATCATGATAGAGCAGGAGGGACTCATTGACATCTTCTACGAGCGTGCCTTCGAACGGCTCATACCGCTGGGCCATACGTTCCGTGTGGTTGACACGACCGACTATTTTTCCTACGAGTTGGACACGCCCGAAGACTACGAACGTGCGAAAAAGGAGTTTCTTGAAAATACTGCAAAACAGAACTGACTACTCTTTCACGAACCCTTTGTTCTTCCACTTGCCTGACCGCCATCGGCGCATGAGAATGATGCCGCGGATGTTCTCGTCGAGTGCGAAGCCAATCCACATGCCTACGAGGCCGAAGCCCAGGGGGATGCCAATGACATAGCTCAGGCCGACGGCTATGGTCCAGTTGAAGATGATGGCGATAACAACGGGATAGATGGCATCGCCTGTGGCTCTCAGTGTACCCACGGCAAAGATGTTAGACGTTCGGCCAATCTCCAAGAACCAGTCGACAACAAGCACCCAGACACCCATCGTAATGATTTCCGGATTATCGGTAAAGGCACTGAGAATGTTGCGGCCCGCCAGTGCGAGGAGAGCCGAACCTGTGAGCGTGATGACCATCGACCAGCGGAAGAAGTAGTTACCCAGGACGTAGGCCGCCTGATGGCGCTGCTGTCCGACGAGATGCCCTACGAGGATGTCGCCGCCCTGTGTGATGCTGATACAGAACAGGTAGACGAACATGATCATGTTGTGGCAGTACGTCCGCGTAGCCAGTGCCTCGTTGCTGATCTGGTTGATGAAGAACGTGATGACCACCTGCGAGAGACAATAGCTGATGTTCTCGCTCATGGCAGGGATGCCGATATAGAAAAGGTTGCGCAGCTCCTGCCAAGGCATCGGACGGAAGTAGCGAAGCGGAAAACGCGGGATGTGCTTCCTGAAGTGAATGACGGCCAGCATCAACATGGCCAAAGCACGGCAGGAGGCGGTAGCTATGGCGGCACCCTCGACACCCAACTGCGGACAGCCCCAGTGACCGAAGATGAGGGCATAGTTGCCGAGGATGTTCAGCACGTTGACGATGCCCGTTACGACCATCGGATAGATGACCTTGTCGGCACTGCGCAACGAAGCCGAGAACGTCAGCGACAGCGCCTGGAAGAACGACAGTGCGCCCGTCAGTCGCAGATACACCAGTCCGTCGCTCATCAGTTCTGGCCGGAGTCCCATCAACTGCAATAAATGCTCGGCGTAGAAGTAAAGAAGGGCACTGACCGTCAGGCCAAGCATCAAGTTCACCACCAAGGCCATGCCCACTACCTGCACCAGCCGTTTCCTCAGTCCCGCCCCGATGTACTGCGCACAGAGGATGGCGGCACCCATCGAGAAAAACTGATAGACGAGGAATACGAGCGAAATAAGCTGATTGTCGAGACCCACCGCCGCCACGCTGTTGTCGCTGTAGCGGCTTAGCATCACCGTGTCGACAGCTCCTAACATCATAACAAGAGCCATCTCGATGAATACCGGGATAGTGAGTACCTTTAGCTGACGTTTTAGTGACGAGTTGGCCATGAAGTCGAATTTCTTTGTGTTGACGATGGTGAACAAAAAGCAGGTGCGCCGGAAACCATAGGCGCACCTGCCATTTTTTGTATAGGACAGCCGGAAAGGGCTGCCTGACCCGGTAGGGTCAATTATTCAAACACTTCGAGGAACAGAATTTGACGGGCCAGATTACCTTCTGTTGCTTCAGTCTCAGATGCATTACTCAAGTCCTGTCCATCAGTCAAGGTTGAGGCAACCATTTCCTCCAGTTCCATGCCTTCAACAAGAGTTTCAGGCTGCAAATATATTTTCTTCATAATCATTACTTGTTTAATGTTACTTGTTTGTTATACTTACTTAACCATATACTTCTTGCCGTTCTGGATGTACAGACCCTTCTGAGCCTTCACAACACGCTGACCAGCCAGATTGTAGATGGTCTCAGCAGCCTCAGCAGCCTTCACAGTCTCAATGCCAGTAGCCTCACCCTCGAGAGCAATGAAACGGGCACCCGAAGCCAAAGCAGGCAGATAAGCACTGTTTGCACGAACGGTGAAATTATTCACTGTCTTATAGAAGCCAACACCATTTTCACCATTCAACAGAACGAATACGCCTGGCTCAACGCCTGTGTCTTCGAGAACACCAATAAATGCGTTGTCAGGAACATTACCATCTGCAACAACAGGAACATCTGCAGTTTCACCCTTAATCAACAGACCATTCCCAGCAGCAATTGTGCTTGTGAAAGGAGTAAAGGCCACGGTAGTACCATCCATCGATGCTGTATAAGCTGTCAGACCTTCAATATTAGAGAAGTCAAGAGCATACGGGCTGCAATAGGTTGCATAGCCGGCCTCTGAGACAGGGATAGATATTGAACCATTAATACAGGTCAAACGGAAGTTATCAACCTTATACCAGTAAGCATCAACACCTTCAGCACTGATAGTTGCGGTTCCGTCCTCAACAACGAAATACACTTCACCGTCAACACCATCGGTCTTACCTATTTCGCTGGCATTTACAGCTATGCTCTTATCATTTGCAGTCAACAGAACCTGATGACCAGCATCGGTAGCAATAAGCGCTGTCATCTTATAGAGACCATTGGGCAGACCAGTAATGGTCTGACTGATAGGATTACCTGCGGGCCAGATATTAAAGACATAACTACCATCAGCATTATCGATATGGTAAGTGCCATTGCTGTTTTCTTTTACGCCAGTATCTGAACTGTTTTCAACAGCCCAACCAGTAAGGTTACCCGTCTCGAAGCTCGGATTCGTAATAGTGAAAGTCATATCGATAGGACCACCATTTACAGCCCCAACACTTTCAACATACGCTCCAACAGCTTCATTCAAGCCATTAACAACTGCAATAATGTCATCTAAACTTTCAGCTGTCTGCATATTAGCGGCTGCAGCTGCGATGGCACCCTGCAATGCGGTCTTTGCCTCAGGTAAGTCTATGTCATAATCAAGCAGAGTCCGTGCAGTATTTCTAAGAGACAAAACATTAGCACAATAAGCAGCAATTGTATTAGCCTCGGCAACAGCCAGACCAATTTGTCCTATGACTCTTTCGATTGCAGCGTCATTTACGAACTTGCCGTCAACCTGAGTCAAAGCCAACATCTGAGCAGCTTTATTTTCAAACTGGGTCTTATAAGCCACCAATCCGTATGCAGCTACCAAATCATTAGCCAATGCCATAGCATTGTCATAAGCGGTCTGATAAGAGTCGTACAAAGCAATACTGGTGTTTGCAACTCCAATAGCTTCGTTCAAAGTAGCAAGAGCTGCCGAAACATCTGTAACCTCACTTGGATCAACCATTGCGGCCTGAAGGGTTTGTAATGCATCGAGACTCATATCTTCAGTCAGCAGGGCCGAAGCAGTTGCAAACATCTCATTGTAGGAACTCATGTCGAGCGGGCCAAGGTATGAAAGCTGGAAATTATCGAAGCAAGTCCAGTTACCAGGCTGACCTTGGATTCCTATGGTCAACGATCCATCAGTTACAACAACATTCACGCCGTCAACCTGATAATAACCGGCAGAGAAAGAAGCTGAAGCTCCATCCATGCTTGGAGCAGTATTCTCACCGTTTGCATTGCACACACACAGAGGCGCAGGAATTTCAGAGTTCACATATAAATAAGAAATATCTGAACCATTATCTTGGCGATAGAAACCTTGACATTTCACAACGTATGTACCATTGGGAACACTAATCGTCTGATAAATTTTACCACCACCATTTTGGTAGGTTTCAGCACAATGATTTGTATACGAACCGCCACAGAGGTTTTTGTTTGAAGCCTCTACAGTCCAATAGCCTACAAGTGCAGGTGAACTGAAATCAGGGTTGTCTATCAGGACTGTAGCGTCGACAGGACTTGCTTCACTTGCACTTTCCATAAGTTCAAGCGTCTTTGTCTTCTGGTCAGCAAAGGAGTAAATCTTCCATTTTGCATTGTCAGATAGTCCGTCAGCACCTGGGCCGACGATTGTGCTCTCACCACCTTCAGCAGTCAGATAGGCACCGGCACCTCCTGAGTGATTGTCGGCAGAGATAATGTTATAGATATGATTTTCGGCATCCACTTCCGTAAATGTCCATGTAGCCAAAGAATTGCGGGACTGGTCTGTATAGACGGTACCACCTAAGTTTTCCAATCCGTCGTATCCTTCTCCATTATTGCACCCATCTTTGCTAAAATTTGTGCAGATGAAGTACTTACCGTCGCTTACATGTTTCAGTGTAACAGGTATAGCGCCATGTACACCTGAGATACTGGCCTGAGTATTCCAACCATTGCCTCTGGAAAAGTACTGACCTGTTCCAACGTTGTAAAGAAGTGCAAGGCCATCACTTACTGCACTTCCTGTCCACGATTGAGCCTGAACTCCTGCCGAAACGAGCAGAGCCAAAGCCGCCATTAAAAGTTTTGTTTTTCTCATAACTAAAATAGTTTTGTTAATAATTAGGTGAATTAAATTATACTCGTTTTTGATTATATCCCATACAATAAATTGTAGCCGGTTTATAGCCACTTATTCACATTAGTTTATATATTCGCCGCAAAGTTAGTAAATAATCCGCTTGATTGTCCTAAAGAACGGGGCGATTTATATAATTTTTCCGTTTTTTACGGTTTATTAAGGATAATGTGGATATCCGATTACTACTGATGCGATAAAATCGCGTTAAGTTATATATCTATGTTCCGTGAGTATTAACACGGTCAGACCGAAGTCATAGTAGAGAAAGCCGTCGAACAGGAACTGCCGTTCTGAGCTAAATCTGTTTACGTTGTTTCCGATGTTTCCGATGTTTCTGATCTTTTTAGCATGGATGTGTGGGGAAAATATTAACCCCTATATTAAAAGTGAAAATAATCGGAAACATCGGAAACATCGGAAACAAAAATTCGCATTTTTTTCGCGGCACGACGCATTCAGACCTTTAGAGCGTGGCTATTAAAGGCTCAGAGAGCAGCGCTAACACTCTGAGAACGTGTTGCTTGATGTGTCAGAGCGCAGTGCTTGAAGTGTCAGAGCACGGTGCTTGAAGTGTCAGAGCGCAGTGCTCGGACTGTCAAAGCGCTGTGCTTGAAGCGCCAGAGCACGGTGCTCGGACTGTCAAACCGATGCCCCTACATCGGATTCCTGCCCGTTCGGCTGGATTTGCAATCCAGCCGTAGTGAATATTAGGATTTTCAATCCTGGTTTTGCTCTATTTATCGCATTACAAATGCTTATATTCAATGCGGTCGGATTGCAAATCCGACCGAACGACCTTCCGTTCTTCCTGTCCATGCTTGTAAGTGTTTGTCCGATGCCAAATTCGACCAGTCCGATGCTCTCATGAGACAAATTCGTATCCTAAAAGTGAGATAATATGTACTCAAATCAGATAGTCAGCTTGACTCCGAGCTTTTCAAGGTACAGTGCATCCCTTGACGTGATTTCCGTTGTCCACCGTTTATTGGCCAATATGCTTGATACTTTGACGTTCTCGACAGTGTCAAACCACTGCAACTGTAGATAGACGGGTGTGTTGTCTATCCACGCCTTCAGTTTTCTCTCTGCTTCGAGCACGGCCTTGGTGTCATGCTTCTCATCTCCAGTGGGCACTCCGAGTTTTATCTTCAACTGTCGCAGCTGCTCGCTGAAGAACTCATAGTAGCACATGGCAACGAACTGTACGAATATCCTTCCCCTGAGCGTATCAGCGTTCCAGACGCGAGGGCGCAGGCCGTCGGCCGTCTGCTTGTCGCCCCTGAAGAAACATAATTCGACGTATTTTGCGGGTGCAAAGGTACGAAGTCCTTGGCTAATGCAAAATACGTCGAGAATGGGATGGTTACGCCCTACAGGGTAAGCCGAAACCCTGTTCGACAGGGTTCCTCCCCAAAGGCAACTCTATCAAACAAATCCGACGGTTGGGTTCTGAATTCCAACCGTCGGATTTTCTGCTATAAAGTTTTTATGCTATATAGTATTATAAAGCAGAGAGGGGATTACTACTTTGCTTCAACAGCAGCTTGCTCGATGGGCAAGCACTTCTTGTAGTTCTCAATGTAACGCTCGAAGCCGGCGACATCTTCGGCAGTGGGAGCGATAGAGACACCAGTATTGCCTGCGAAGACAACCTCTTCCAGATAGTCGGCCAGGTTCTTACCATTCTTGTTGATCAGGTAGCCAGCCAACAGGGCAATACCCCATGCGCCACCTTCACCAGCAGTCTCCATGACAGAGATAGGACTATTGAGGGCGGCAGCCAGCATGCGCTGACCCACGCCGGCGGTTTTGAAGTAGCCACCGTGACCAGTGATGCGGTCAACACGAATCATCTCGTCCTTGAACAGGATGTCATTACCAATCTTCAGCACGCCAATGGCACCGTAGAGGTGAGCACGCATGAAGTTGGCCAGGTTGAACTTGTCGTTGGCCGAGCGCACGAAGAGGGGACGGCCGTCGGCCAGACCAGTTACAGGCTCACCACTGACATAGTTGTATGCCATCAGTCCGCCGCAGTCGGTGTCGCCCTCGAGGGCCTTGTTAAACAATTTGCCATAAAGCTCGTTCATATCGACAGGTACGCCGAGCAACTGCTGGTACTCCTTGAAGAGACCAACCCATGCGTTGATGTCGCTGGTGCAGTTATTGCAGTGTACCATTGCTACCAGGGAACCGTCGGGTGTGGTCACCATATCAATCATCTCGTATGGCTTACTCAGCGGTTTCTCCAATACAATCATCGAGAAAGAAGATGTACCTGCGCTCACATTACCCGTGCGCTGCTTGACGGCGTTGGTGGCTACCATGCCGGTGCCTGCGTCGCCCTCGGGAGGACAAACGGGACAACCGGGCTTCAGGTGACCAGAGACATCGAGCTTCTTGGCACCTTCAGGTGTCAGGAAACCAGCGCTCTCGCCAGCATTCAGCGACTTAGGCAGGATGTCGAGCAACTTCCATGAGTAGCCCTTCGGCACGATGAGCTTGTCGAACTTCTCAACCATCGTGGCATCGTAGGTCTTCGTGGCTGGGTCAACGGGAATCATACCCGAGGCATCGCCTACTCCGAGGACGAACTCGCCTGTCACCTGCCAATGTACATAGCCGGCCAGGGTGGTCAGGAACTTGATGTCCTTTACGTGTTCATTGCCTTCAAGGATGCACTCATACAGGTGGCTGATGCTCCAACGCAGGGGGATGTTGTAGTTGAACAGCTTGGAGAGTTCAGCGGCAGCCTTGCCCGTATTGGTATTACGCCACGTGCGGAATGGCACCAGAATCTCCTGCTTCTCGTTGAATGCCATATAGCCGTGCATCATGGCTGAGAAGCCGATGGCGGCGAGGCTCTCAATCTCGCAGTCGTACTGCTTCATCACGTCCTTGCGCAGGTCGGCGTAGCAGTCCTGCAGACCGTACCAGATGGCTTCGATGCTGTACGTCCACAGGCCGTCGACGAGCTGGTTCTCCCACTCGTGTGAACCTTGAGCGATGGGTTTGTTCTCCTGGTCGATAAGTACGGCCTTGATACGGGTAGAGCCAAACTCGATACCGAGAATGGCCTTACCGCTTTCTATTACTTGCTTTGCTGTCATAATTTTCAATTTTCAATTATCAATTATCAATTACTTCAGTGCTTTATTAAGCATGAAGTAAACCTCGTTGTTGCGGAGGGTCTGCTTGAAGTCGGCGATGTTCGTCTCCTTGTTGATCTTGACATACTCAATGCCGAGCATCTCAGCGAAGTCCTCCCAGTATTCCTCGTTGATGTCGTAGGAGAAGGCGCTGTGGTGAGTGCCACCGGCCAGAATCCAAGCGGCAGCACCAATCTCGAAGGTGGGCTGAGGAATCCAAAGTGCAGAGGCAACGGGCAGCTTAGGCATGGGCTTCGGCTCGATGCACTCCACCTCCTGAGAAATCAGGCGGAAGCGGTTGCCGAGGTCGACGACAGTAGCCTTGATACCACGACCGGTCTTCGAGGTGAAGACGAGGCGGGCGGTCTGCTGCTTACGGATACCGATGCCGAGGAAGTGTACCTCGAGCTTGGGCTTGTCGCTGGCAATCAGCGGGCAAATCTCGAGCATGTGGCTCTGCAAGCAAGACGAGCGGTCGCCGGCGAAGTTGAGGGTGTAGTCCTCGAGGAACGAGCAACCGATGGGCATACCCTGCTGGATAACCCAGAGTGTGCGATAGAGGCAGGCGGTCTTCCAGTCGCCTTCGGCACCGAAGCCATAGCCTTCCTGCATCAGGCGCTGCGAGGCGAGACCGGGAATCTGGTCGAAGCCACAGAAGTCGGGAGCGTCGATATTGGCATCACCGAGGTCGTCGAAGTTGGTAGTGAAGGCGGTAGCGCCCTCATCCTTCAGCACGCGACGCAGGGCAATCTCAGCCTTGGCCGAGTTCTTGACCTTCTCCCAATAAACAGCTTCACCGCTTTCGTCTATCTTAATGGTGTACAGCTTCTTATACTCCTCGACGAGTGCATCGGCTTCAGTGTCGGTCACCTGCTTGTAGTACTCCATCAGAGAGCTGACGGGATAGTAGTCGACGTGATAGCCCAGACGCTGCTCGAACTCCACGCGGTCGCCGTCGGTAACGGCAACGTTGTTCATATTCATACCGAACATCAGGCAGCGCACGTTGTGAGCGTCAGCCACACCGGCAGCAACACGAGCCCAGACGGCAATCTGCTTCTGAGCTTTCTCGTCCTTCCAGTAGCCGCAAACCACTTTGCGGGCGATGCGCATGCGGGTGCAGATATGTCCGTACTCGATGTCGCCGTGGGCCGACTGGTTCAGGTTCATGAAGTCCATGTCGATAGAGTCCCAGGGAATCTCAGCGTTGTACTGTGTGTGGAAGTGGAGTAAGGGTTTCTGCAGCTGCTGCAGACCCTTGATCCACATCTTTGCGGGCGAGAAGGTGTGCATCCAGGTGATGATACCTACGCACTTCTCGTCGTTGTTGGCAGCCAGCATCACCTGCTCTACTTCCTTCGAGCTGTTAGCCGTGCCCTTATATACAATCTTCACGGGGATATTGCCGCTGGCGTTCAGCCCCTCGACCATCTCCTTTGAGTGACCGTCAACGGCCACAACTGCGTCACCACCATAGAGCAACTGTGCACCAGTCACCCACCAAATCTCTAAATTTTCAAACATAGTTTTAAAATTTTAATTGATAATTGAAAATTGATAATTGATAATTGGCTATCGCATACCTACTTTCGCTTATCATGGTTAATACTAATTGTAATTTATTCGTTATTCTTTGTTTTTAGTGATTTGATAATCGATACTAATAATTTAGTAATGGCTCTGCAATCGGAAATGATACTATCGTACTCGTCCTCTTTTAGATAATCTGTCTTGTGAAGTAGTCTAAGCCAGTAATCCGATTCGTAGGATTCTTTTAGTGCAATGTTCATTTTCGAAAGGAAATCCATGGTACTCTGGGCTTGTTGTGCTTCGCAGACATTTGCACCAATACTTGTACCCGACCGAAGCAGCTGCTTTGATAAGACGTACTCTTGCTTTGTGGTTGTCAAGTACTTGTAAAGATTGACAATACGAACAGAAAAGTCAAAACTTTTCTCTTCTATTGGATTACCTTCCTTCATGTTGCGCAGCCAATTATCAATTATCCATTATCCATTATCAATTATGCCTACTACGATCAGCGTTTGCGCTGTCCGTAGTAAGCATTAGGTCCGTGCTTACGGTTGTAGTGCTTCTCGATGAGCAGCGGATTCATTGTCAGGTTTGGATTGACGCTGAAGGCTACGAAGGCCATCTTGGCGCACTGCTCCATTACCTTGGCGTTGTACACGGCATTGTCAGGCGAGGTGCCCCATGAGAATGGGCCGTGGTTCTTCACCAGCACGGCGGGCGTATGGTCAGGATTAATCTTGCGGATGTTCAGTATCTCGTCAACGATGACGTTGCCCGTCTCCAATTCGTACTGTCCTTCCACCTCTTCCTTGGTCATGTCGCGCGTACATGGGATGTCCTTATAGAAGTAGTCGGCATGGGTCGTCCCGATATTGGGAATGTCGCGGCCAGCCTGTGCAAAGGCAGTGGCGTAAGTAGAGTGTGTGTGAACCACACCCTTGATATTCGGGAATGCCTTATATAATACAAGGTGTGTGGGCGTATCGCTCGACGGGTTCAAATCGCCGTCGACCACCTCGCCACTCTCAAGGTCAACTACTACCATGTCAGAGGCTTTCATCACGTCGTAGTCAACGCCCGAAGGTTTAATGACCACTAACCCGTTTTCACGGTCGATGCCCGAAACGTTGCCCCAGGTGAAGATGACCAGTCCTTGCTTCACAAGGTCCAAGTTTGCCTTGAATACTTTTTCTTTCAGTTCTTCTAACATGTGTCTTATTACAAATAAATTAAAGTTTAAAAGTGGGATCTTCATCGTAAGCCCGACGGTTGAAACGGTAGAGGTATGCCCCGCGCTTCGACCCTGACTTGTCTATCAGTTCGGTCTTCTCGATGTAGTCCATGTCCTTGATTCGCTTGCGGAAGTTACGCTTGTCGAGTTCCTCGCCATTGACTGCCTCATAGAGCCGCTGCAGCTGAGTAAGCGTGAACAGGTCTGGCAGTAGCCGGAATCCTACCGGCTCGGTCCTGAGCTTTTGGCGCATCAGTTTCAGTGCCTCCTGTATCATCTTGTTATGGTCAGAATAGAGCTTGGGCAACTCTGTGATGTTCACCCACTCCACGTCATGCTCAATCCGTAGCTTCTCGTCATAGTCCTTGACGTTGATAAGCGCATAGTAGGCGATAGAGATGACCCGTTCGCCCGGATCACGGTCTACGCTGCCGAAAGCGCCAACCTGCCGCATATAGAGGTTTCGGAGTCCGGTCAGGTCGAAGAGGGTGCGTGAAGCCGCCTCGTCGATGCTCTCGGCAGCGGCGACGAAGCCTCCGTAGAGGCTCCATTCACCGCGTCCAGGGTCCATCTTTCGCCGTCCGATCAGCACCTTCAGCTTACTCTCGTCGAAGCCGAAGATAATCACATCGACCGATACCCAGACTTTAGAGTGTTCGTTATAATAGGTCATTTCCTGCTCTTAGAAGAAATACCAGTAGAAGCAGCCGCAGAGGAAGAGGACACCGAGTGTTCCCACAATGTCCCATACGTCCCAGCTTTGGGCAATCTGCTTGCGGTAATCAGCTGTAAAGGTGATGGCATCTTTCTGTTCGGCTGTGGGAGCGGGCGTGAAGAAGCTCACGACCACCATTAGCAGCACAATGAATACAAGCAGCCAGCACTCGAACACGAGCCAGTTGGTCTGCCAGAACCAAGCGGTGGCATTCCAGAAGGCTCCATCCATCTGAGCTGAACCTGTATCAGTGAAGACGTTGGTCACCAGTCGCAACATACCGATGATGAAACCACCAATGAGGCCCCATTCACCAGCCTTTGGCGTAATCTTCTTAGAGAGAATACCCAGTGTGAAGACGGCCACCATCGACGGAGCCAACAGCGACTGGATGCCCTGCAGATAACTGTAGAGGTTGCCCATACCCATCATGACGGGAAGCCAGAGCAGACCGAGAACAACGACCACGACGGTTGCAATACGGCCGACCAGCACGTAGTGAGCTTCGCTCAGGCCTTTCTTCATGGGCTTGTAGAAGTCCTCCGTGAACAGTGTGGCGCACGAGTTGAAGAAGGCAGCCAGCGAAGTGACGAGGGCGCAGATGAAGCCGATGGTCACGAAGCCTTTAATACCAGCAGGCAGGATGCTCTTTACCATCATGGCGAAGGCTCCGTCGGTATCATGCTGATTGGTGATGTCCATCTGGATGCCGAAGTCGCCAAAGCCACCATTGGCCAGTGCCATAGCCACCATACCGGGGATCAGGAACATAAACACGGGGAGCAGCTTGAAGTAGCCGGCAGCGATGGTGCCGCGACGGGCACGCTTCATTACCTCCACGTTGCTCTCACCCTTCTGCTGACCAAGTACACGCTGAACGATATGCTGGTCAGTACACCAATACCAGAAACCGATGATAGAGGCACCAATGAACACCACGAAACCGGGATACTCATGGTAGAGGGGGTCGGGATGGCCCGATGCGTTGACATCAGCCCAGTGGAACATGTGAGTCGTTCCGTAGCCGTCGTGCAACGTGCTACAGAAGGCCATCATGTTTTCCCAGCCCTGAACGATACTGCCACCACCCAGTGTGTACAGACCGAGGAAGAGCACCAGAAATGCACCTATAATAAGAATAGGTGTCTGGATGGCCGACATGGTCATCACGCCCTTCATACCGCCGAACACGGTGAAGATGGCCGTAACGGCTATGAGGCCGAGGGCGCCCCACCAGAAGGGCAGTCCGATGAGATACTCAAAGAAGATACCACCCGTAAAAGCTGTCACCGAGACCTTTGTCAGGATGTAGGCAACGAGCGTGATGATCGACAGCCACGAACCTGTGCGCTGGGTGTAGCGGAACTTCAGGAAGTCGGGCATGGTGATGATCTTGCCCATCTTGTTGTTCAGAAGCTGATAGAACGGTACGAACAGCCAACCGAGGATGAGAATCATCCAGCCCTGCATCTCCCAGTGGGCCATACCCACACCGTCCTTCGCACCAGTACCGGCGAGACCTACGAGGTGCTCCGAGCCGATGTTGGCGGCGAAGATGGCCATACCGATTACATACCAGGGTTCGCCCTTGCCGAACAGATAGTCCTGAGAGTCGGCACCCTTCATTTTCTCCTTGTCTTTCTTGATGGAGCGGTACACCGCCCATACGATGGCCAACACACCGACGGTAAGCACCGTCCAGTCGAGCCACTGAAACTCATTTGAACTCCAATTCATAATGATATTTACAATTTTACAATTTACGATTTACAATTTAATTTGCCCTATGAAGCAATGATTACTTGATGCTGAACTTATAGGCAGCGTGGCTGAAGTACTTCTCGCCGGGGTTGAGCACGGGACTTGCCCACTCAGGATGGTTGGGGCTGTCGGGATACTTCTGGCTCTCTAAGCAGATGCTGACGTGCTGCGGATACTTCTTACCGAGCTTACGCACGATGTTCTCTTCACCACCGACGCCCTGGAAGTTGCCGCTGTAGACCTGAACGCCAGGCTCGTTGGTGTACATTTCCATGAAGATACCCGTCTTGGGGCTGTAGAGGCTGGCGCAGACCTGCGTGTCGTCGCCCTTGGTGTTCAGGCACCAGTTGTGGTCGTAGCCGTGTGCATTCTTAATCTGGTAGTATTCCGACTTGATGCTGTCGCCAACGGCATGCGGAGTGCGGAAGTCCATCGGCGTACCCTCGACGGGCAGTATCTTACCTGTCGGCATGTAGCTGAAGTCGGCTTCGGTGAAGTTGTCTGCATTGACATAGAGCACCTGGTCGTAGCCGGGATTCTCCAGGTCGCCGCTCAGATTGTAGTAGTTGTGATTGGTCTGGTTGACGATGGTTGGCTTGTCGGTTTCAGCCTCCCATGTGATGTCCAGCATGTTGTCATCAGTAATCTTGTAAGTAGTGATGGCCGTAACGGTTCCGGGGAATCCGTTCTCGCCGTCCTCGGCCACGATGGTCAGTTTCAGCGTCTTGTCATCCAACTGCTCAGCTGCATACACCTTGTTCATCCAGCCAGTGGCGCCACCGCCGTGCAGGCAGTGAATACGGGTGTCGCCATCATGCGGGTCGTTCTGGCGCAGCTGATAAGTCTCGCCATTGAGCTTGAACTTGCCATCGCAGATGCGGTTTGCATAGCGTCCGACGCTTGAGCCATAGTCAGTGGGCGAGTTCAGCGTGTCGGTATACTGGGCAATGTTGTCGAAGCCCAGCACGACATCCGTCGGCTTACCGTCCCTGTCGGGCACAACGAGCGAAACGACGCGGCCTCCATAGTTGGTGATGCACACCTCCATGCCGTTCTGGTTTTTCAGCGTGAAGAGCTTCACGCTGTCGCCGTTGATAATGGTGTCAAACTTGGCCGGGTTGAGTCCCGAAACCGTTAACTGCGGACCTTCCTGCCCGCCAGTACATGCCGTGAACATTGCAGCTGCAACGCCCATGGTCAGAATAATACCTTTAAGGTTTTTCATTGTAATACGTCTTGATGTTTTAAGTTGTTGCTAAAATTTGGGTGTAAATTTACAACTATTTTTTGAAACAACCATGAAAAAGACAAAAAAAGTTGGCGGTAAGGTGTTATTTTTACACCTTACCGCCAATATTTAACGGTTTTTAATTGTCAATTGCCAATTTTCAATTGTCAATTCTCAATTCTTCAGGTTACTCGCCCTTCTCCATCTTGGCTTTCAGTTCAGCCAGGACGTCGATGTCGCCGAGCGTGGTGCTGGCAGCCACATTCTCAATCTTCGGAGTGTCGTCCTTCTTGGCGGCACGCGGAGCAGCCTTCTTTGCTGCGGCCTTCTCCTCACGCTTCGGATCTTCGAAGGTGCGGCTGTGGCTCAGGATGATGCGCTTGCTGTCCTTGTTGAACTCAATCACCTTGAACGGCAGCTCCTCGCCCTGCTGAGCCTGAGTACCATCCTCCTTGACGAGGTGCTTCGGAGTAGCGAAACCTTCCACGTTCTCATCGAGCTGTACGACGGCGCCCTTCTCCAGTAACTCAGTTATCTTACCTGTGTGGACGGAACCAACGGTGTACTTCTCTTCGAAGACGTCCCAAGGATTGTCCTCGAGCTGCTTGTGGCCAAGGCTCAGGCGACGGTTCTCCTTGTCGATGTCGAGCACGACAACGTCGATGGCGGCACCCACCTGTGTGAACTCTGAAGGATGCTTCACCTTCTTGGTCCAGCTCAGGTCGCTGATGTGAATCAGGCCGTCAACGCCTTCTTCCAGTTCAACGAATACACCGAAGTTGGTGAAGTTGCGAACCTTGGCGTTGTGCTTCGAACCGACGGGATACTTCACTTCGATAGCCTCCCATGGGTCTTCCTTCAGCTGCTTGATGCCGAGAGACATCTTGCGCTCATCGCGGTCGAGAGTCAGGATGACTGCCTCTACGTCGTCGCCTACCTTCAGGAACTCCTGAGCTGAACGGAGGTGCTGGCTCCACGACATCTCGCTGACGTGAATCAGACCCTCAACACCAGGCTGGATCTCGACAAATGCGCCGTAGTCGGCAATGACGACAACCTTACCCTTGACATGGTCACCGACCTTGAGATCAGCATCCAGAGCATCCCAAGGATGCGGAGTGAGCTGCTTCAGACCGAGGGCGATGCGACGCTTCTCGTCGTCGAAGTCCAGGATAACGACATTGATCTTCTGGTCGAGCTCGACAACCTTCTTCGGATCGTCGACGCGGCCCCAGCTGAGGTCGGTAATGTGGATGAGTCCGTCCACGCCGCCCAGGTCGACGAATACGCCGTAGCTGGTGATGTTCTTGACGGTACCTTCCAGAATCTGACCCTTCTCGAGTTTGCCGATGATTTCCTTCTTCTGTGCCTCCAGCTCGGCCTCGATGAGAGCCTTGTGTGAGACGACCACATTGCGGAACTCCTGATTGATTTTCACAATCTTGAACTCCATGGTCTTGCCAACGAACTGGTCGTAGTCGCGTATGGGGTGAACGTCGATTTGCGAACCGGGCAGGAATGCCTCGATGCCAAACACGTCGACAATCATACCGCCCTTTGTGCGGCACTTGATGAAGCCCTGTACAACCTCCTGCGACTCCAGAGCAGCATTGACGCGGTCCCAAGCCTTGCTCAGGCGAGCCTTCTTGTGCGACAGGATGAGCTGACCTTTCTTGTCCTCGGCGCTCTCCACGTAGACCTCAACGATGTCACCCATCTTCAGGTCGGGGTTGTAACGGAATTCAGAAGCGGGGATGATACCGTCGCTCTTGTAACCGATGTTGACAACAACTTCCTTCTTGTCAACCGAGATGACCTTACCGTCAACTACCTGATGGTCGGCTACTTTGTTCAGGG
>Ga0310786_10002207_pt1 | contig 30224 bp, 22 predicted proteins | sample AusTroGonzalo_MG_FD_203881 | JGI IMG/M metagenome (GOLD analysis project Ga0310786, IMG submission 203881) | Bovine rumen microbial communities from tropical cattle in Woodstock, Queensland, Australia - Gonzalo_03 (v2) (version 2) | ecosystem: Host-associated > Mammals > Digestive system >...
CTTCTGACGGTCGTTGGCCATCTTGGCATTCTTGTCATCGAAGAAGTGGTACTCCAGTGTGGCACGAAGTTTGGGTGTGAACTCGTAACCGGCTGCCACAGAGAGCAGGGCGGGCATATCGTAACGGGTGTGGACACCGTCCTGATAAGGAGCAGTGTAGGCACCAAGCTGAGTCTGCAGAGCGGCCAGCTTAGCCTGAGCACCCGTCGGGTCGGCAGCCATCATAGCGGCGATGGTGGCAGTGCCCAGTCCTGCATCCAGGACGTTGGTGTCGTTCTTGGGGTTGACCTTGGTGCGGAACTCATAGCGGGCCGTCAGTGTGAGGGGCCCCTGATGGTAGTTGACGCTGACCATCGGCGTGAATCCCCATCCTTTCTGATCGACGTCGAGCAGCAACTTGGCCACCTCACCCAACTGGGGATGGTCTTTGGCAATCACGTGGCCGCGATAGTAGCCGTCGTAGTAGTTGGCGCGTATGCCTACGGCTGCTGAGAGGCAGTCGATGATTTTATAGGTGAAATTGAACTGTCCGCCATAGATATATTGCTTGCCCTTCATCTCGGAGTCAAGGGTGTACTGGTTGGGCATGATGCCGTTGGCGGCGAGCATACTTTGCAGGAGCACGTTGAACATGGGCACACCGTTGTCGTACTTCACGAAGCCGCCGCTGCCCACGATGCCAATCATCGACGAAACGGCCCAGCGGTCTTTCTTGTAGGAAGCGAAGAGTGCCGGCACTATAGGAGCCGAGGCCACACCCTCGTATTTGGTGTCGCCCAGCGTGATGTCGCGGTTCTGCCAGGGTTTCTGGAAGTTAAGCGACAGTTGCCAGCCCTCCTTGGTCCACGCCAGTCCGGCGGGGTTGCTGTAAGCGGCATCGATGTCGAACGTAGCACCACGGGCCATCATACGGTCGAACGCGATATGATAGTTGGTATTGGTCATTAGTCCGCCTGCACGGACGGTGGCAATGGCACCAAGTGCCAGCATGGTTAGGGTCAGAATTTTCTTTCTCATTGTGAATACAGTTTAGTTGAGGGTGCAAAGATACAAAAAAAATGTGAAGCGCAAGAAGTGAATAGTGAAAAATTTGCTTTTATGTTGGACAAACATCTATTTCTTTCATCATTCAGTCCTTTTCTGCACAAATTTCGGCTGGTCCCAAATTTCCCAATCGCATCGTTTCACGATTATTTTGATAAGTTTAAGAACGTGTCAGAACATGGCGAATGTGTCTGGCTCTTGAAAGAGGTGAAACGTGAGGTTGAGCGAGTCAAGTTCGAGTCAAATGTTAAGCTCAACATCCGTGCGTTCATCAAAGAGCATAGTGATGATCTGAAAAACATCAATTCTGGATGATAAAGAATAACATGATAGAGTTCTCATTCCTTGATGTTGAATAGCCTTTCTATAGCTAAAGAGATGAAAATGGTTAAATGTTGATAAAAAGGTTGTAAGTTTACAACCATTTCCAAAATATTTTTATAAATTCGCAGCATCATTTAAAATAGTAACATCGAATGAAGTATTTGAATATTAAAAAGGCGTTAGAAGCGTGGCAGGCTCTGCAGCCACTATCGGATAAGGATCGGGAGAGGTTGAGCCGTCGCTTTACTGTGGACTTCAACTACAACAGCAATCGCATCGAGGGCAATACACTCACCTATGGTCAGACTGAAATTCTGTTGCTCTTTGGCAAAGTAATAGGCGAAGCCGACGTACGCGACGTACAGGAGATGACTGCAAGCAACGTGGGATTGAAGATGATGACAGAGGAAGCTGCCATAAAGGAGATGCCGCTGACACAGAACTTTATACGCACCCTACATAAGACATTGTTAAGAGAGGATTATACTGTTTATCGCAATCTCCCTGATGGTCAGCAGACAAGTTACATTATCCATGCTGGACAATACAAGACGCGCCCTAACAGCGTGATAACTCGTTATGGAGACCGATTCGAATATGCCTCGCCAGAGGAAACACCTGGATTGATGACAGATCTTGTGGATTGGTATAACAAGGCTGAGCAGGATGGGAAGCTCTCACCAGTAGAATTAGCTACGCTGTTCCACTATCGATATATCCGTATTCACCCGTTTGAGGATGGAAATGGGCGTATAGCCCGACTGATGGTAAACTTCATTCTGATGCGCCACGATTATCCGATGATAGTTGTTCGTAGCCGAAAGAAAAGTGAATATCTGGAGGCATTGCATCGGGCAGATTTAGAGGTGGGGCCAGTACCCAGTGATGGTGCTCATGCAGATATTAAGGACATTCGCCCGTTTCTGAAGTACTTCAATGAGTTGGTGGCTACTGAGATATATAATGACGTGCTGTTTGTGAGCGAAAAAGATGAAAATGTGTGGTGGTATGACGGGGAGCGCATTGCATTTCGTACACTAAATTACACGAGGATTCTCAATGCCATGCGCACAGAGCCAACACTTACGCTTGCGGATATGAGAGATGTAACGGGTATCAGTATCGCGGCTATTCAGAAGCTCCTTAATCAGTTGATTCAGAAAAAATATGTGGAACGCGGAGAAAAAGATGGTAGTTGGAGAGTGTTTGTTATACAGTAAATGTGCTATATGATTTGTGAAATAGAGTTTACAATATGCAAGTAGATTATCATTATCTGAAAAATGAAAATGTTGCAGATTTTTTGGTTGTAACTGCTACTGAAGTGGAGACTGCTAACATAGTTCATTTAATTGAACCGATATCTGAACACCTCGTGTATGGCGTAATACACTAATATTCAACTGCAGGTCATTGGTCTGTTCTCAGATCGATGGCCTGTTCTTCTTTGTGGTTTCTTAAAAATGTGGAAATTGTTTGGCTGTTTCACGATTTTACTATAACTTTGTTGCCATGAACCAGGCGACGAGAGAATTTATCCGTGAGCATGCTGGGGAGGATGTGCGGCAGTTAGCACTTCGGGGGACGAAAGACCCGGAGGTGGATCTGACGTTTGCGCTGGAGCAGATAGCAGGCAGACAGAAGGCGAGGACGAAGTTGCCGAGTTGGGCGGCCATCGACGGTATCGTCTATCCCCCACACCTCCCGATGGAACAGTGCTCCAGTGAGCAGACGGCCAGATACAAGGCGAGTATTGCCGGAAGAGGGGCACTTGTGGTGGATCTGACGGCTGGTTTTGGCGTAGATCTGGCTTCTGTCTCGCAAGGCTTCCAACGGGCTGTCCACGTGGAACTTCAGCCGCAATTATGCGCCATTTCATCGGGGAATTACAGACTTTTGGGCCTGCATCACATCGAAGTGATCTGTGGCGATGGAATCGACTATCTGCATCAGCTGGATCATGCCGACCTGATCTTCATCGACCCAGCCCGCCGCAACGAACACGGAGGACGCACCTATGGCATTGCTGACTGTACGCCCAACGTTTTGGAACTGATGGACGAACTGACCGCCAAGGCCGACCGCATAATGATAAAACTCTCTCCGATGCTCGACTGGCGGAAGGCCGTTGCTGACATCGGCTGTGTCAGTGAGGTTCATATCGTATCGGTGGATAACGAGTGTAAGGAACTGCTGGTTTTGGTGGAGGGTAAAAGGTGGAAGGTGGAGGGAGATTACTCTGTGCATTGTGTGAACCTGCTTCCCGACGGAACCGCTCAACAATTTTCTTTCCACCTTCCACTCTCCACCTTCCGCCTTCCGCCTTCCACCCTCCAACTTCCACCCTCCACCCTCTGCGAGCCCAATGCCTCCATCATGAAGGCTGGCTGCTTCGACCTCCTTGCGGAGCGGTTCGGCATCCAGCAGCTCGACAAGAACAGTCACCTGTTTGTTTCAGGGGCCCCTGTGAGCGACTTCCCAGGCCGGCAGTTCACCATCATCACAACCACCTCAATGAATAAGCGTGAGCTGAAAGAAGCAATGCAGGGCATCGGCCGCGCCAACATCGCCGTCCGCAATTTCCCCCTTTCCGTCGCAGATCTCCGCAGACGCCTGAAGCTCCATGATGGCGGCGACATCTTCATCTTTGCAACGACTGTTACAGGGATGGGACACCGACTCCTTATCTGCCGCAAGGACACAAAAAATCTCTAAAAATTCCCGAATTATTTGGTTTTTCGCCCGAATTACACTATCTTTGCAGAGTTTTAATACTTAAACAACAACGCGATGTCATCAATAGTCATTAAGAAGGTGACAGACAAGAAGAGTCTGGATGCCTTTATTGAGTTCCATTACGAATTGTACAAGGGCAACGAGTATGATGCCCCCAACCTGTATAGCGACGAGGTGAAGACCCTCAGCAAGGACAAGAACCCTGCCTTCGAGTTCTGTGAGGCGGAGTACTATCTGGCCTATAAGGACGGGAAGCTGGCAGGCCGTGTGGCCGCCATCATCAACCACCGCTACAACGAGCAGTGGAAACGGCTGGCCGTGCGCTTCGGATGGCTCGACCTCATTGATGACCTTGAGGTGATGAAGGCCCTACTGGGTGCCGTCGAGGACTATGGCCGCCAGAAGGGAATGACGGAGATTATCGGCCCGCTCGGCTTTACCGATATGGATCCCGAAGGTATGCTGACCTACGGCTTCGACCAGTTGGGCACGATGGCCACCATCTACAACTACGCGTACTACCCCCGTCTGATGGAACAGATGGCGGGCTACGAGAAGGACAATGACTACGTGGAGTACAAGGCTTTTGTGCCTAAGGGCGATATGCCTGAGAAGTTCTCGAAGGTGGCCCAGATGGTAGAGAAGCGCTACAACCTGCACTGCCCGCAGCTCAAGCGGAGCCAGGTGTTCGGCCCCGATGGCTACGGCCGCAAGGTGTTGGAGGTAGTGAACAAGACGTTTGGCAACCTCTATGGCTACTCGCAGATGACGGACCGCCAGATCGACACCTACGTGAAGGAATATTTCAAGTTCTTCTCGATGGATATGCTCTGTGTCATCGAGGACTGGAACACTCCCGACCATCAGGTTGTCGGCGTGGGCATCAGCATCCCGTCGCTGACCCGTGCGCTGCAGAAATGCCGCAAAGGCCGCCTGCTGCCCTTCGGCTGGTGGCACCTGTTCCAGGCCCTCTACCTGAAGAAGACCGACATCGTGGACTGCCTGCTCATCGGCGTGCTGCCCGAGTACCGCACGAAAGGGGCCAACTCGCTGCTCTTCTACCACCTCATACCCATCTACCAGAAATACGGCTTCAAGTGGGGCGAGACCCACGTCCACATGGAGAGCAACACCGCCGTACAGGCCCAGTGGCAGTATTTGGAGAATGAGCAGCACAAGCGCAGAAGATGCTACAAGAAACAATTGACAATGGATAATTGATAATTGACAATTATGGCAGAAGAGAATATCAACCCGCAGATTACTCCAGAGTACGACGAAGCTAACATCCAAACCCTGACAGGACTGGAGCACATCCGTCTGCGTCCTGGTATGTATATAGGCCGCCTGGGTGACGGCTCGTCGCCAGAGGACGGTATCTACGTCTTGCTGAAGGAGGTGTTCGACAACTCCATCGACGAGTTCAAGATGAAGGCGGGCGACCGCATCGAGGTGAATGTGGAGGACAATCTCCGCATCTCAGTCCGTGACTATGGGCGCGGTATCCCCCAGGGCAAGCTGATCGAGTCGGTCAGTATCCTGAACACCAGCGGTAAGTTCGACTCGAAGGCCTTTAAGAAGAGTATCGGTCTGAACGGTGTGGGTGTGAAGGCCGTCAATGCCCTCAGTTCCCACTTCGAGGTACACAGCTACCGCGAGGGAAAGGTGCGCAAGGCCGTCTTCGAGTGCGGACAGTTGGTGAGTGATGTCACAGAGCCGACGCAGGACGAGAACGGTACCTATATCTTCTTCGAGCCGGATGCCACGAAATTCCAGAATTATCAGTTCCACGATGAGATTGTGGAGAACATGCTCCGCAACTATACCTACCTGAACATCGGCCTGACCATTATGTATAACGGTCGCCGCATCCTCTCGCGTCACGGCCTTGAGGACCTGCTGAAAGACCGTATGACCAGCGATGCACTCTATCCGATCATCCATCTGCAGGGCGATGACATCGAGATTGCCTTCACCCATGCCAACCAGTACGGCGAGGAATACTATTCCTTCGTCAACGGCCAGCATACAACGCAGGGCGGAACCCACCAGAGTGCCTTCAAGGAGCATATCGCCCGCACGATCAAGGAGTTCTACGGCAAGTATGAGTATGGTGACATCCGCACGGGTATCGTGGCGGCCATCTCCATCAATGTCGAGGAACCCATCTTCGAGAGTCAGACCAAGATCAAACTCGGCTCTACGGTGATGTCGCCAGAGGGTGTCAGCATCAACAAGTATGTCGGCGACTTCATCAAGCAGGAGGTGGACAACTACCTGCATATCCACAGCGACGTGGCCGAGGTCATCGAGAATAAGATCAAGGAGAGCGAGCGCGACCGTAAGGCGATGGCTGGTGTCACCAAACTGGCCCGTGAGCGTGCCAAGAAGGCCAACCTCCACAACCGCAAGCTGCGCGACTGCCGCATCCACTTCAGCGACGTGAAGAACGACCGCAAGGAAGACTCTTCCATCTTCATCACCGAGGGCGATTCCGCCAGCGGCAGCATCACCAAGAGCCGTGATGTGAACACGCAGGCTGTCTTCTCACTGCGAGGCAAGCCCCTCAACTGCTTCGGCCTCACCAAGAAGGTGGTTTATGAGAATGAGGAGTTCAACCTCTTGCAGGCAGCCCTCGACATCGAGGATGGCCTCGACTCCCTCCGCTATAACAAGGTGATTGTGGCTACCGATGCCGATGTCGACGGTATGCATATTCGCCTGCTCATCATCACCTTCTTCCTCCAGTTCTTCCCGGAACTCATCAAGAAGGGCCACGTCTATGTGCTCCAGACACCGCTGTTCCGCGTCCGCAACCGCCGTTCAAAGATCAAGAACAAGAAGGTTCTGGCCGATGAAAGTTCAAAGTCGAAGGCTCAAGGCTCAAAATCGACAGACTTCATTACCCGCTATTGCTACAGTGAGGAGGAGCGCCTGAAGGCCATCGACGCCCTCGGCCCCGACCCTGAGATCACCCGCTTCAAGGGTCTCGGAGAGATCTCGCCCGAGGAATTTGCCGGTTTCATCGGCCCTGACATCCGCCTGGAGCAGGTCACCCTCCACAAGACCGACCAGGTACAGAAGCTCCTCGAATACTACATGGGCAAGAATACGATGGAGCGCCAGAACTTTATCATCGACAACCTCGTCATCGAGGAAGACCGCCCTGAAGAAGACCAATATGAATAAGAATGTTATGTTTACAGCGATGTTATCGCTGTCCACCCTTTGTGCTTCGGCACAGTTTCGCATCGATAATAGTGAGAACTCTCCGCTCCGCAAGCTGCAGTTTGCGGAAGTGGCCATTAATAACCTCTATGTTGACAGCGTCGATGAGGTGAAGCTGGTGGAGGACGCCATCCGTGGGATGCTCGACAAGCTCGACCCGCACTCCAGCTATTCCACCCCCAAGGAGGTACAGGCCCTCAACGAGCCGTTGAACGGCAATTTCGAGGGCATCGGCGTGCAGTTCAACATGATGGACGACACGCTGATGGTCATCCAGCCCGTCACCAACGGCCCGTCGGAGAAGGTGGGCATCATTGCCGGCGACCGCATTGTCTCTGTCAACGATACCGCCATTGCCGGCGTGAATATGTCGAAGGAGGAGATCATGAAGCGTCTGCGTGGCCCCAAGGGCACGAAAGCACGTCTGGGAGTGGTGCGCAGCGGCATCAAGGACAAGCTGCTCTTCACCGTCATCCGCGACAAGATCCCCGTGAAGTCCATCGATGCCACCTATATGATACGTCCGGGCATCGGCTATATCCGTATCGGCAACTTTGGCGCACAGACCTACGATGAGTTCAAGCAGAGCCTCGACCGTCTTCACGAGCAGGGCATGAAGGACCTGATCCTCGACCTGCAGGAGAATGGAGGAGGCTATCTGAGAGCGGCTGTCGATATTGCCGACGAGTTCCTTCAGAAGAACGACCTGATCGTCTATACCGACGGGCGCCGTACGCCGCGGTCTGAATACCGTGCCCACGGTGGCGGGAAGTTCAGCGAGGGGAAGGTCGTGGTGCTCGTCGATGGCTATACGGCCTCTGCTGCTGAGATTGTCACTGGTGCCATCCAGGATCACGATCGTGGCCTTGTGGTGGGACGGCGCACCTTCGGCAAGGGGCTTGTGCAGCGCCCCATCGACCTGCCTGACGGTTCCATGATCCGCCTGACGGTAGCCCATTACTACACCCCTTCCGGCCGTTGCATCCAGAAACCTTATACGAAAGGCGATGCAAAGGACTATGCGATGGATATGATGAACCGTCTGAAGAGTGGTGAGCTGACGAATGCCGACAGCATCCATTTCGCCGATTCGCTGAAATTCGAGACGCTCCGTGAGCACCGCACCGTCTATGGCGGCGGCGGTATCATGCCCGACTATTATGTGCCCCTCGATACCACCGTCTATACGTGGTTCCATCGCGAACTGGCCGCCAAGTCGGTCGTCATCCAGTCGAACCTGCGCTATGTCGATAACCACCGCAAGGAGCTGAAGCAGCGCTGGCAGTCGTTCGACGATTACAAGCAGAACTACGAGGTGCCCCAGTCGCTGGTCGATGAGGTGATCTCAGATGGTGAGAAGAAGAATGTCAAGCCGAAAGATGAGGCTGAGCTGCAGAAGACGCTTCCCTATCTCCGCCTTCAGTTGAAGGCCCTGATAGCCCGCGATCTATGGGATATGAGTGAGTATTTCTCGGTCATTAACGAACAGAACGAGACGGTTCGTAAGGGCCTGGAGGTTATAGCAGACTGAGTGCCTTGTCCTCGGCGGCTTCCATGATTTCGCGCTCGCCGGGGCCTTTGTCGTTGATGCCGCAAAGGTGCAGGATGCCGTGGATGATCACACGGTGCAGTTCTTCATCGTATGGCCGACCGAATTTGTCGGCATTGGTAAAGACAGTGTCGAGAGAGATGATGATGTCGCCGTTCAGGATCTTTCCCTCGCTGTAGTCGAAGGTGATGATGTCCGTATAGTAGTCGTGGCCGAGGAATTGCTGGTTCTTCTCGAGAATCGCGTCGTCATCGACGAACAGATAGCCGATTTCACCGACCTTCTTGCCGTAGGATTCAGCCACCTGGCGAATCCACGCCGTTGTCTCACGCTTCTTGATATTGGGGAATCTCACTCCCTCAGCCTCGTATGAAATCATCTCTCAACTCTTTTTGGGAAGATATGCACTGATGTCAACGCCGAAGTGCTCCAGTTCGCGTAGAGCGCTCGACGAGACGCTGGCCAACTCCGGCTCCGTATAGAGCAGGATGGTCTCTATGTTGCCTATACGGCGGTTGAAGTCAGCCTGCCACTGCTCGTATTCGAAGTCGCTGACCGACCGCACTCCTTTTACTATAAACTGCGCTCCCTCGGCCTTGGCGAAATCCATTGCAAGACCGAAGTAGGGCTTTACTTCGATGCGGCTTTCCCCGTCGTAGAGGTCGCGGATTGTCTTCATGCGCTGCTCTGCCGACGGCATATCGGGCTTGTGGACATTGTCGCCCACCACACCGATGACCAGGCGGTCAAATAAGGGTAGGGCACGACGCACAATGGAGTCGTGCCCTACGGTAAAGGGATTGAAGCTACCGACAAAAATGCCTGTCTTCTTCAATGTTCTGTTTACTTAATAGTAACGTTCTTGATGGCTACCCAGTTGAAGGTCGGCTCAGTCAGTGCCACACCGAGGATGAGGTTACCGTTCTCGTCGGTTGTGCCCTGTGCTGTGTAAGTGCCATAGATACCCTTCATGCCGTTGTACTCGAATGCTGTGCCCTCAGAGATGTCCTTCTGGCTGTCGCCAACGAAGAAGGCAGCACCGCTGATGTCATTGCCAGCCTCGCTGTAGCAACGGATCAGAGCAGAAACAGTATAGGTCTGGTTGGGGTTCAGGCCGACCAGTGAGTAGTAGAACTCAGTGCCTGCAGGCAGAGTGCCGTCGTTCTTGTTCATCCAGTTCTCAATGAACGGAGTGGTCATGCCAGAAGGATCGTTACCCTCGTTACCCTCAACTGACCAGGTGTTCACGTGGAAAGCCTTGTCGTTGGTGCAGTTCCAGTTAGCCATGTTGTCAGTAGGAATGACACCAGAAGCAACAATCTTGAAGCTCTCGGCACTCATCTCAGCGTATGCAAGAGCCAAAACAAGGGCCTCAAAGTTCTCAAGGGTCTTCGGAGCGTTCATTGCCTCCTGGAGAGCCTCCTCAGCAGCGTTACAGATCATCATGTTCAGCATACTCTCTGCCTTGGGGATAAGAATTGCATAGGCGTCAGCCAGCTTCATCTTGCCAAGGAGCGACTTGATCTGGATGCTGTGCCAGTTGGTACCACCCTTCACCTTGTCCAGACCGAGGGTCAGCTTGCCGTCAGTCACATCCACTTCGAGGGTGTAGAGACCGTTCTCAGGAGTTGTCTCGGCAACCTTACAAACGATGGGAACTCTTACCTCGTTGGCGAATACGAAAGCCACGTCAGTAGCGCCGTCAGCCATGTCAGAGTCGAAGCCACGGTTAGGTGTGTACAGAGAGTTGGCATACAGCTCCACTGTGTAATGACCATTGGGAATCTCAACAGTCTGCTGCATGATGATACCGGTAGCGGCAACGCCATCGTTGCTGCCGACATACACCTCAGCCATACCGCTGTGACGACCATCCTCGGTATCTACCTCGGGAGCAGCCCAAGCACCAGCAAAACCACCCTGTCCCCAGCCGTCAGTTGCGACTTTGATAGTATAATCGGTCACAACGTCCACATCGGGAACTGGCTCAGGGATAGGAGAGTCAGCGTTACTACATGCTCCAAAGAGCAGAACACCAAACATGAAAGCAGAACTCTTCAGGATAAAAGATTTCTTGATCATAGATTTAAAAAATGTCTTGGCTCACTTACGTTATACACCCCCAGGCAGAGCCTTTTAATCCTGAGAGTGCGTCTTTACTATTATTAATAATGTATATTCTGGGGGCAAAAGTACAATTATTTTCTCATTTGACCAAGAAAAAATCGAAATATTTCTTAAAAAAAGTGATTTTCGGCCTCATTTAGCCCTCATCAAACAGATTCGGCTGCATAATGTTACCTCCGTAGGGGTTGCGGCCGAAGTGTTTGTAGGCCAGTTCCGTCACCATACGTCCACGTGGTGTACGCTTGATGAAACCCTCCATGATGAGGAAGGGCTCATAGACCTCCTCCACCGTGCCGGCATCCTCGCCGACGGCTGTGGCGATGGTGGTGATGCCCACTGGGCCGCCCTTGAACTTGTCGATGATGGTGAGCAGTATCTTGTTGTCAATCTCGTCGAGACCGTACTTGTCGATGTTCAGGGCCGTCAGGGCCACCTTCGTGATCTTCGTGTCTATCTTGCCGTTGCCCTTCACCTGGGCAAAGTCCCTCACCCGTCGCAACAGGGCGTTGGCGATACGGGGCGTTCCCCTCGAGCGGCTGGCTATTTCGTACGAGGCATCCTCGGTGATGGGCACGCCGAGAATCGATGCCGAGCGCTCGATGATCTTCTGCAGCGTCTCAGGGTCGTAATACTCCAGGTGCATGTTGATGCCGAAGCGCGCCCTCAACGGTGCCGTCAGCAGACCGCTGCGGGTGGTGGCACCCACCAGCGTGAACGGGTTCAGGTCAATCTGTATCGAGCGAGCCGAGGGGCCCTTGTCGATCATGATGTCGATGCGGTAGTCCTCCATCGCCGAGTAGAGATACTCCTCGACGACGGGCGACAGACGGTGGATCTCGTCGATGAACAGCACGTCGTTCTTCTCCAGCGAGGTGAGGATGCCCGCCAGGTCACCGGGCTTGTCGAGCACAGGGCCCGAAGTGATTTTGAAGCCCACGCCCAGCTCGTTGGCGATGATGTTGCTCAGGGTGGTCTTTCCCAGTCCGGGAGGGCCGTGCAGCAGTGTGTGGTCGAGGGGCTCGCCACGGTATTTGGCAGCCTCTACGAACACCTCCAGATTCTCCACCACTTTCTTCTGTCCGCTGAAATCGCGGAAGGCCAGTGGGCGCAGGGCATTCTCAAAGTCCTTCTCGCCCTGTGAGAACCGTTCCTCTCTTATATCGAAACCATCGTCCATCATAACTTGGCTGCAAAGGTACAAACTTTTCACTTTCCAATTTTCGCTTTTCCCTTAAAAGATGTTAAGGCGAAGCAGTCTTTTCGCCTTTTTCTTATCTATATATATGAAGGCTGAAAGAAAATGTGCTATTTTTGCAAAAGAATCAGAAGATGATGAGCCGTTTGTTGGTGATAAGTGCTATGGTACTGTTGCTCTTGCAGAGTGCCGCTGTCTGTGCACAAAGCATGGAGAGTGGACATCTGTATGCCGTACTTGTCAACGGAGGGCGCAACCGTTTGACCAACCACGAACGCTACTGGAACGACTGTGCCTTCCTCTACCGCACGCTGCGACAGACCTTCCGCATCCCGAAGCGCAACATCACCGTACTAATGAGCGATGGTGGTAATCCTGCGGAGGATATGCTGAGGACCGACGGACAAGGTTTTATCTCATCTTCGACAGACCTTGACGGCGACGGACAGGCGGATGTCAATTACCCTGCTACAACGGAGGCGTTTGCCAATGTTCTACTCAGTATGTCGAGGCGTTTGAACGAATACGACCACCTCTTCCTCTACTTTATCGACCACGGTGGCACGTATGGTATTAGCGAAGATTCATACGTTTGGCTTTGGAACGACGAAAAATTGAATGACTACTTCCTGGCCTCGCTGCTCAATAGGTTCAGGGTGGGTTCCATCAATATCCTGATGGGACAGTGTTATTCGGGCGGATTTGTGTCAGACCTTATGGACGAAGGCCGCGTCATAGCCACAGCATGCAGCGGCAAGGAACGATCGAGTAAATGCCCTGACCGTGCCTATGATGAGTTCGTTTATCAGTGGACGTGTGCTGTCAAGGGGGCCGACGAGATGGGGAATCCTGTATATGCTGACACCAATAGAGACGGGGAAGTCTCAATGCTGGAGGCGTTTCAGTATGCCCAAGCACACGACCGAGTGCCCGAAACGCCACAATACGCCTCCTGGCCGGAACAACTTGGCCAGCAGTGGACGTTTACGCATGCCTACCTTGGGACACTGGGCGTTGAAGAAGTGAAAAGTGAAGAAAAGAATAGTGAAAAGGTATCCGCCATCTGGTCCGTCTCTGGCGTCCGCCAACAGGACATTAAAGCGCACTCCGTATATATAGAGCGGCGCGGTGGAAAAGTAAGGAAGATAGTTAGATAAAGATATAATTAAAAGAGAAAGATATGAAAAAGAGCTGTATTAATTTGGCATTCGCCTTGCTATTTGCTTTAGGCGCTTGCGACGGAGTGAGTGACAACCCTACTAAGGAAGAGCCGACACCTATCGGACTGAAAAGCTTCGCTAATACCGGCTGCAAGGACAATGCAGTCCGTACAAGATCAGGTGAATATGTATGGACGGCTGTTTTCGAATACAGTTGCATTCATGACGGCTATCTCTATGTGACGCACAAGGACGCCGTATTCAATTGCTGCCCAGGCGAATTAGGGGCAACTGTCAGTACTGAGGGAAACAATATTAAAGTCACCGAATGGTCTACCGAGGATGACTGTGATTGTATCTGTACTTATGACCTGAGTTATGAGATCGGGCCATTGGTGGAGGGTACCACTTATTCTCTGTCTGTTGGAGGCAATCAGGTGGCAGAGTTTGAATTCCACAACTCAATGTCAGGTATTTGGGAAATAACAGAATAAAGGAATATAGAATGATTATGAAGAAACTTTTGACTTTATTAGCAATGGCAATGATGGTCATTGGTGCAAATGCCCAGGCTGTTATTGCAGAGGTTGATTGGACGCAAGAGTCTGATTATTACAATGATGTGTACTATTCTACAGCAACCATTGCTGCTTCTGTAACCTATGAAGGTCTGGTCATACAATCTACTCCACCAGAAGGTGCTAATATTGGGGATGCCCAGATACCAATCATCGCACACATTAAAGAACTCAAGGCTGGCAGACGGTATCAGGTTAAGTTTACCGTTAATTCTACTGTTGCCGGAGAATTACATGTAGACTTGATGAGTTGGGATGGAGCAGAATATCCCAATAAGACTACAGAACTGAAGGAGGGTCTTAATGAGATTACGATTGATTTTCTGGATTTTCCTAATGATTGTGTTGACGCCATTGTAAGGTATCAGTGTGGCAATTTACCAGGAACCCACATTATTAAGACAGTCCAGATTATCGATTTGGACAGTAAGCTTGTGGGAGATATTATTTACAATTTGGACAAGAACAATAAGACAGCAGAGGTAAAAGGTGCTGCCAAGAATTACAGTGGGAAAATAGTCATTCCAGAATCTGTCGTTTATGATGGAGAGGAATATGCAGTTACAAAGATAGGCGACAAAGCTTTCGAATCTTTAACCGATTTAGTTGCTGTAACTATTCCGAACAGCGTGACCTCTATTGGTTATGATGCTTTCTATAATTGTTCTTCCCTTATCACTTTAGACATTCCTGGCAGCGTGACTTCCATCGACCACGATGCTTTCCGCTATTGTACCAGCTTAGCTTCCTTGAACATTTCCAACGGTCTGACACACATCGGCACATGGGCTTTCGCTCATTGCAGGAGTCTGGTTACTCTTACCATTCCTCAAAGTGTGACTTTTATTGCAGATAGGGCATTCGCTACTTGTAGTAGCATGACATCTGTAATCTTTCAAGGCAGTCAGACTCGCCTCGGCTCGGAATGTTTCTTTGGTAGCCCTATTAATGATATAAAAATAGTTGTATCTGATTATTCTTTATTTAACAAGAATTTCATTTTATATCAAATGGCGAAAGAATACAATAGTAGCCCTGTAACTTTATTAGACACTGACGGAAATGAAATAAAAGAATTCGTTATCCCCAGCGATGTAACCTCTATCGGCAATGGTGCCTTCTATAATTGTAGAGGCTTAACCTCCATAACCATCCCAGACGGGGTGATTTCCATTGGCGAATCAGCTTTCAGAAATTGCTATGGTTTGTTTACCGTAACTATCCCAAACAGCGTGGTTTCTATTGGAGAAAATGCTTTTGAGGCCTGTTTTGGCCTGACCTCTGTAACTTTGCCTAATAATATTGCAATTATCAGGAAGCAAACCTTCAATGGTTGTATTTCCCTTGAAAAGATCGTCATTCCAGCTTCTGTGGAATACATCTACCAAGAAGCATTTACAGGGTGCGAAAGATTAAGGAAAGTATATATGTTGCCAGAGAATCCGCCATTTGCCTTTGAAGAATCCTTCTCCAACTATTATATAAACCTTTATGTGCTTGAGCCATCGAAAGAAAAGTATATGAATACTACCCCCTGGAGCAAGTTTGCCTTTATCAAGATTTGGACGGGAAATATCGATGAGCCAGAGATCAGGTGCGCTACGCCAACCATCAGCTACGAAAACGGGAAACTGACATTCGAATGCGAAACAGAAGGTGCCGTCTGTGAGTCGACTATTACCAATGAAGACATCAAGTCATATATAGGTAACGAGGTGCAACTCGCCGTAACGTATCACATCAGAGTCTATGCCACAAGACCTGACTGTGACAACTCTGAGACGGTCACTGCCACACTCTGCTGGATAGATGTTGACCCAAAGATGGAAATAGGTGATAATACCACCATAGCCAGCGTACGGGCCAATCCTGTGCTGATCCAGAACTTTGGCAGTATGCTTGCCATCTCAGATGTTGCCGCTGGAACAGCTATCAATATCTATGACACGGCAGGCAGATTGGCTGGCTCAGCAAAAGCATCCACAGGCACAACCACTATCGAGACTTCACTCCATAGCGGTGAAATCGGAATTGTAAGGATTGGCGAAAAAGCAGTAAAAGTGGTCATGCAGTAAATCAGTGTAACAATCATTAAATGAGCGGACAGAGTGTGAGGCAAATCGTTGAGCGATGCCAGCGGGGCGACCGCGAGGCATACGGACAGCTCTACGAAGTCATGTATAAGCGGCTGCGTAAGGTGTGCCGTCACTACGTGGCCGACGAGAATGCCGTCGACGATCTGCTTCACGACTCGTTCCTCCTGATATTCAGTAAGATTGACTCCCTGAAGGATACCTCCAAGGCTGGGGCCTGGATGCAGAAGGTGACGCAGAACCTGGCGCTGGCCTACGTGCAGAACCATAAACAGCAGTCAACAGTCTCGCTCGACGAGATAGAGCCGTCTATGACTGCCGTTGCCCCCGATGCCATTCCCATCACCTACGACGAGATCCTGAATCTGGTGGATGCCCTGCCTCAACGCTACCGACGGATATTCCGCCTGTCTGTGCTGGAAGGTCTGAGCCATCAGGAGATTGCCGCCCTGCTCAACATCGAGCCTCACACATCGTCATCGCAGTTATATCGTGCCAAGCAGATGCTCCGTCAGTCGTTAGGCATCATGCTGCTCTCTCTGTTAGGCATCTGCCTGCCGTTGGGGGTCTGGTATTCCTTGCGGCAGCCGTCAGAAACGACCTCATCGCCAGAAAGCAGCAAGCCAACAGCCTCTGCAAAGCCTGTTTACGAACAGGATGGCAGTGAGAAACAATTAGTTCCCAAGGTGGGAACAATTCATTCCCAAAGTGGGAACAACAAGTTCCCAAGGTGGGAACACCCAGTCCATACGGCACAAAGGATTACCCAACAGGCAATAACAACAGATTCCACGATATCCAATCCTATAGAAACGTCGGAAACGGACACGACAAAGACTCAGGAAAAGCCTCAGCGCCAGATATTGGAGGAGATAAATACCATTGCTGAGACGACAGACCTGCCCGCCATCACCCTCACCCGTCACCACGACTGGACTGTGGAACTGGCTTATAGCGGCATCAATGGACAGAAGGCATTCAACCTGCCCTACGGAGAAAAGGATATGAACGATCCTGTGCTGGATACCATCACCCACCACCGTCTGCCACTGACCGTCGCCTTGCAGGTGAACAAGATGCTCAGCAAGCGGCTCTCCATAGGGTCAGGACTGCAATATACGTACCTCTATTCAGAGACGCATCTTGGAAACACATACGCTTGGGATGAACAACAGCAGCGACTACACTATCTGGGTATTCCATTGAGATTGTCGTGGTATCCCGTCAGAAACAGCCATTGGAGCATCTATGGTACAGCCCAGACAATGCTGGAACTGCCGCTGCATTCGACACAAAAGATATTCAGCTTTGTCGAAGGTCATCAGGTTGAGGCGAAGGAGCTGAAGCTTAGTCCTTCTTTACAATGGTCTGTAGGCCTCGGCGTAGGTCTGGAGTACCGTCTGACACCAGTCATCGGCATCTATACTGAGCCTTGTCTTCAATACTTCTTCAAGGCCAGTGATGCCCTTGACACCTACCGCACGGCCCACCCTGCCGCCTTCTCCGTACCCTTCGGAATCAGAATCACAATAAATGGTCAAAAGTAATCATAAAGTTCAAAGATATATGAAAAGGATTGTACTGATTGTAAGTGCCATGATGATGGCGATGGTCTCGTTGGCTGACGATGAGCCGAAGGACATTTCACTGACTGCCGAGGAACGGGCGCTGGTGAAGAGTAACAATGATTTCGCATTCAACCTGTTCCGCACGGCCCGTTCGGAGCAGAGCCAGATTCTCTCGCCGCTGAGCATCACCTACGCCTTGGGGATGCTGAACAACGGGGCTGCAGGAGAGACGCTCAGGCAGATCAATGAGGTGTTGGGAGTCAGTAGCCAGGCGTCGGGAGACGGCGGGAATGATATGGAGGTCCTGAACAGCTTCTGCCGCAAGATGCTGACGGAGGCACCTGGTCTGGACGAGCAGACGAAGGTAATGATTGCCAACAACATCTATGTGAACGAAGGCCAGGGCTTTGCGCTGAAAAATGAGTTTGTCGACAAGGCAAAGCAATATTACGATGCGGACCCTGAGAGCCGTAACTTCGCTGACGGGAAGACGTTGGACGCCATCAACCAGTGGGCCAGCGACCACACGGAGGGGATGATTCCCAAGATCCTCAGGAAGGAAGAGTTCAAAGACGACGCAGCCAGTTATCTGCTGAATGCCCTTTACTTTAAAGGAGCCTGGATGCTGAAGTTCGATGAGGCAGAGACGCAGTACGGTGAATTCAATGAGTATTATGCCTTGCCGATGATGCATCAGGAAAAGTTACTCTCCTATTTTGAGAATACCAACTACCAGGCACTGACGCTGCCCTACGGCAACGGAGCCTACCAGATGACCATCCTGCTGCCTCGTCAGGGAAAGTCTGTTAATGATGTGCTGCAGGGTCTGACGGCAGAGAAATGGGTGAAGAGCCTCCAGCAGACGGAGCAGGCTATCGTCGATGTGAAGTTGCCGCGATTTGAGTCGAGGACCGAAATGGACCTGAAGGGTGTGATGACGAAACTCGGTATGCCTGATGCCTTTGATGAGTATAAGGCGGATTTCCCCAATTTCTGTACCAAAAATGGTGTCGATACGGGTTTCTATATCTACCTGATGAAACAGGTGGCAAAGATCAAGGTGAACGAGGAAGGCACGGAGGCTTCGGCTGTCACTATCATTGGTATGGAAGATACAGAAGGTATCGGCGATGATCAAGAGCCCCGTCACGTCAATTTCCATGCCGACCACTCGTTCCTCTACGTCATCAGCGAGCGCAGCACAGGCTCCATCTTCTTCATCGGCCAGTTCATGGGCGATACGGATATGAACCCGCGAGGGACCATCTCACTGACCTCAGAGGAGAAACAACTGGTGAAGCAGAACAACGACTTCGCCCTGAACTTCTTCCGCCAGGCTCGTACAGAAGGAGATCAGATCCTCTCGCCGCTGAGCATCACCTGTGCCCTCGGTATGCTGAACAACGGGGCTGCCGGGAAGACGCAGCAGGAAATCAACGAGGTGTTAGGCTTCGGCGATGCCGGCGCGGAGGCCATCAACAGCTTCTGCCGCAAGCTACTCTTCAAGTGCCCTGACCTCGACGCAGAGACGAAGGCGATGATCTCGAACACCATCTACGTGAACCAGCCCTGTCAGTTGCAGGCTGACTTCACCAAAAAAGCCCACTACTATTATGATGCCACTCCCGAGTCGCGCGACTTCCACGATGGTGAGACGATGGACGTCATCAACCAGTGGGCCAGCGACCATACGGAGGGGATGATCCCTAAGGTGCTTGACGAATTGACGTTCGACCCCGATGCCGTCAGCTACCTGCTGAACGCCATCTACTTCAAGGGCGTCTGGACTAATAAGTTTGACAAGGCCAAGACGGAGACGGAGATTTTTGAGCATGCCGGACCAGACAAATATCTGCTGTCGGTACCCATGATGCACCAATACGGTGAATTTGATTATACGGAGAATAACGCCTATCAGGCCATCAGGCTGCCCTACGGCAACGGGGCCTTCCTGATGACCGTTTTCCTGCCCTGTGAAGGCAAGACCATCAGCGATGTGTTATCCCAGCTTGACGGGCAGAACTGGCAGTTCAGAGGCCAGACCTACGACATCGACCTGAAACTGCCGCGCTTCGAGACCGACACCCAGGTCCGCCTGAATCCCATCATGTCGGCCTTAGGTATGCCGACGGCATTCAGCACAGACGCCGAGTTCCCATATTTCTGTAATATTGACGGCATTTTCATCTCCAACATGGGGCAGGTTGCCAAAATCAAGCTCGACGAGGAGGGCACGGAGGCTGCTGCGGTCACATATATCGATATGGCCGCCAGCGCACACAATCAGGCCGACTTCCACGCCAACCGCCCGTTCCTCTATATGATCAGCGAGCAGTCGACGGGTGCCATCTTCTTCATCGGACAGTACACAGGAAAATCAGAAGGACAAGACCCCGATTCAATCCTGAATCACGCAACTTGTCCTTCTGATTCTGCGAAAGATATCTATAGTCTTTCCGGCCAGCGGCTCAGCACGCCGCCCACTAAGGGCATCTACATCCGCGACGGCAAAAAGGTGGTGGCTATCTGACGCCACCGCCGAAGCCTCCGCCTGAGAAGCCTCCGCCGCCGCCTCCCCATGAGGAGTGGCCGCCGCGGCCTGAGGCACGGGCCTCGCGGGCTGCCTTGTTGGCCACAGCACGAGAGGTGCTGGAGTGCATCGTCGAGTAGATCATCGGCAGGGTCATGTTGTCGGCCATCTGGTTGGCCACCTGGTCCATGTTGAAGTACTCGGGGTTGATCTTCTTCATATCCTTGATCACCTGGTCGGCAATGCCGAAGAGGGTGGCGTAGATCATATAGTCCTTCCACAGCGCCACCTCGTTGACGTGGCGCTCGTCGAGCAGCGAGAACTCCTTGAGGAACTTCTTCAGGCCGAACACCTGGCGCACCTCGTCGAGCTGGTGCTTATAGTGGTAGATGCTGGTCTTGGTGTGGAGGGTGTTGATGAACGAGTCGGTGACGCTCTCGTTGGAGCTGCTGCGCATGAACGACTTCAACTCGCGCGGCTCGAGGATGGTGTCGCTGCCTGCCGCATTCTTGAAGATCGAATGGATCTTGCGCAACAGTACCGGCTGGTCGCCAGCGTCGGGCAGATCGTGGATGACGAAGTTCTGCTCCGACTTGCCCTTGGCGTTGAGGCGCTGCTCGATGCTGATGGCTCCCATCTCGATGAGTTTCAGGATGCAGGCAGAGAGCAGGTTGTTGTAGTCGGCCCCGATGTACTTATAGGCGTTGAGCATGTCGTTGGCCTGCTGGAGGTTGCCCTTCAGCGGGATGTCGCGGTACCAGAGCAGGTCCTTGTTGACCTTCCTGCGGGCTCGCCAGACATAGAGGAAATACCAGACGCCCATGATGACGGGCAGTACGAAGAGGCTGATGGCCATCATGACGAGGGCAAAGACGTCTTCTTTTGTCAGCTCGTCGTCATCATAGGTGTAGTCGCTGCCCTCGAGGGCCTGCTCCTTCTTGGTCTCGAAGGTTTCTTCCTCCTGGATGGCGGGCTCGAAGAGGCCTTTGTCGAAGCGTACCATTACGTATAAGGCACCGCTGCGGCCGAACGACTCCGTGTTCTCTACCACGATCTTACCGTCCTGGAAGTAGAGTTCGCCGCCGAAGCGGAATCCCCAGATGCCGCAGTTCTCGGGAGTCAGTGAGTCGGGTGCCTCGATGGTCACGCAGGCGTGATCGGGCTTCGGCGACACGTCACTGTCGAGGAACACGTGGCGGAGGGCATCGGCATCGGGGTGGGCGTGTACCATATTGGTATAGGTATAGCTGGTGATGTAGGTGCGCTGTCCGCTCTCGCCGAGTCCCCAGCAGAGCTCGTAGCCGCCGTGCTTGGCGACGATGCCGCACTTGCCTTCCTTCCAGCTGCGGCTGCGGTCGATGTCCCAGCTGCCGATGTTCTCGAACTTGCGGCCCGTCTCGTCGCTGACCTTCAGGTCGCGTATCTCGCTGCCCTCGGGTGTTCCTATGCCGATGTAGCACTCGGTGCCCTCGGAGTCGATATCCATCTGGCGCGTCTCGGTGATCGAGGCGTCACCGCTCTTGCTCAGCACCACGCGGATATCCAACCGGTGAAGAAGTGGAGAAGAGAAAAGTGAAAAGTGAAAAGTGAATAGTATCAGCAGGCAGAGTATTCTCCTTCCACCTTCCACCATTAACCTTCCACCAAAAATCCTATTTCTTAAATGCTTCATCGAGATCGGGGTAAGACTTTTTCTTTTCGTCATCAACCTTCAGGTAGTCCTTCTGGTCGAAGTGGAGCATGGAGGCGACGATGCTGGAGGGCCACTGGCGCACCATGCGGTTCATCTTCGTGGCAGTGTCGTTGTAGATCATACGCGACATGCGGACGTTCTCCTCATACTGCTTCATTCCCTCCTGGGCTTCGCGGTAGAGGTCGCTGGCCTTCAGTTCGGGATAGCGCTCGAAGACCACGTTCAGGCGACCCATCATCTGGGTGAGCAGGTCGCTCTGCTGGTTGATGCTCTCAGGAGTGGCGGGCTGATTGCCGCCGCCCAGGTTGCCCCCACGGGCCTGAACAGCCTGGATGATGGTCTCTGACTCATGCTTGGCATACTGCGCAGCCGTCTTGGCCAAGGCGATCACGGCATCGAAACGAGAGTTGAGCTGAACCTCAATCTGGCTCAGGGCGTTCTTACACAATTCATCGAGATTGACCAGCGAGCGCTGGGTTGACACGAAGTAGCCTCCTACGATGACTACCAGAGCGATAATGATAAGTAATGCTGTCATAATTTTGAATATTTATGGTTCTTTGGGCGCAAAGATACGAAAAAAAGTGAGAAGTGAGAAGTGAAAAGTGAAAAATTTAATCAAAAGTCGTCGAAAAATTCCCAGGAAGTCGTCGAAAGTTTCTTTGAACCGAAGAAATATCACCTTAACTTTGCACCGGAATTCTTCGAGAATTGAGAATTGAGAATTGAAAATTGATAATTAAAAATAAGAATATGAAACAGATTAGATTTTTCTTCGTGATGATGATGCTGACAGTGTCGGCAGTAGTAATGGCCCAGACAACCACCGTAAAGGGTGTGCTGATGGACAAGACCTTAGGCGAGGCAGAGCCGTTCGCCACAGTGCGTATCTACAAGGCAGGCACGACGGAAAAGCCCGTCGCCATGTTCCTCACCAACGAGAGCGGCCAGTTCTCGCAGGAGGTGAAGGGCAAGGGCAATTATGATGTCGTGATCAGCAGCGTGGGCAAGGAAGACCTCCGCCAGACCGTAGAGCTGGGCAACGAGGCGACCCTCGATATGGGTACCTTATATATTAAGGAGAACGAGAACATGCTGGCAGGTGTGGAGATCGTCGCCCAGAAGCCGTTGGTGAAGATGGACGTCGACAAGATGAGCTACAACGTGCAGGAGGATGAGGACTCGAAGTCGAACACCGTGCTCGACATGCTCCGCAAGGTGCCTATGGTGACGGTTGACGGACAGGACAACATCACCGTCAACGGCTCCTCGTCCTTCAAGGTCTATGTCGATGGTATGCCCAATGTGATGTTCTCTTCTAACCCCTCGATGGTGTTCAAGAGTATGCCCGCCACCGCCGTGAAGAGCATTGAGGTGATGACCAACCCGGGTGCCAAGTACGATGCCGAGGGTGCCGCCGGTGTGCTGAACATCGTGATGAACAAGCAGGAGATGGGTCAGGGTGCCGCTGCCAGCAGCATGAACGGCTACAACGGTACCGTCCGCGCCTCTGCCGGCAACAAGCAGCTGGGCGGCAGCGCCTTCGTCAGCGGCCAGCAGGGCAAGCTCTCCTACAGCGCCAACGTGATGACCTCTTATAACAAGCCCGGCACCACCACTACTGAGATGGAGCAGGTTCAGGAGACAATTGACAATTCGCAGCTGATGACTTCGACCAATGACGTGAAGACCCCGTTCACGATGGGAAGCCTGACCCTGGGCTATCAGATCGACGAGATGAGCGCCATCAACGCCACCGCCCAGATCAACAATATGACGATGAAGAGCACCGGCACTTCGACCACCACCGTCAGCCCGACCTACAGCTACGACAGCAATACGGACATGAAGAACTCGCGCACCTCGTTCAGCGGCAGCATCGACTACCAGCGCTTCTTCAACAAGGAGCACACCCAGTCGCTGGCCTTTACCTACCAGCTGAACTACAGCCCCGCCACCACCGAGATGACCAACGACTTCGGTGGACTGGGAGAGACCCGCTACTCAGAGAACGAGGACAAGACCACGAACCACATCTTCCAGCTCGACTATACGATGCCCATAGCCACAGGCCAGAGCTTGAACTTCGGCGGTAAGCTGCAGCTGCACGACGCCACTTCCGACTCGAAGTACTATCTGAACAACGTCTATGATGCCGGCTCCAGCAGCGAATACGAGTACAAGAACTCTATCCTCGCAGGCTATGGAGAGTATGTGGGCAACTGGAACAAGCTGGGCGTGAAGGCCGGTCTGCGCTACGAGTACACCTGGCAGGATGTGGAGTATCACCTCGGCAGCGGCAACGACTTCAGCACCAGTTACGGCAGTCTCGTGCCTACCGCCAGCCTGCAGTATAACCTCGGCATGGGCAGCAACCTCGGCCTGACCTACAATATGCGCATCAGCCGCCCGGGTATCTCCTATCTGAACCCCTATGTCGACAGGACTAACCCCATCGCCCTCACCTACGGTAACCCCGACCTCGACGTGGAGAAGGCCCACAACGTGTCGCTCGTCTATAATATGTTCACCTCAAAGCTGATGGTCAACCTCAACCTGCACCACAACTTCGTGGACAACGGTATCTCGCAGTACAGCTTCTACGACAGCGACAACCTGCTGAACACGACCTACGGCAACGTCATCCAGCGTCACCAGACGGGCTTGAGCGCCTACGTGAACTACCTGCTCACCAAGGACACCCGCCTCTTCCTCAACGGTAGCCTGAACTACACCGACATGAGCAGCGACGCCCTCGATCAGAGCAACGGCGGCTGGACGGCCAACGCGATGCTCGGCCTGCAGCAGACGCTGCCCTGGGATCTCAAGCTGAGCGCCTTCGCCATCACCTCAACGAAGAGCTACACCCTTCAGGGCTGGAGCAGCGGATTCAACCTGCTCACCGCCAGTCTGTCGAAGTCGCTGCTGAACGACAAGCTGAACCTCAGCGTATCAGGCCTGATCGGCCTCAACGATGGCGGCAACGTGAATATGGAGACCTACAGCAGCGGCAAGGACTTCACCTCAAAGACCAATATCACGGTGCCCATCTGCGGTGTGACCTTCACCGTCAGCTACACCTTCGGCAACTCGAAGATGGCAGCCAAGCAGCACACCAGCCGCGTGCAGAACGACTTCATCGAGCAGCAGTCGCAGGGTGAGATGATCAACAGCGTCAGTTCAGGCAGCACAGAAACAAGATAATGCGCAATAGATTTGGTCGTTTCAAAAATAATGCCTAACTTTGCAGCGATGAAGCAAATTGAAAAGAAAGACCTCTGGTTGTTTGCCGCACAAGTGGCCGTCTGGCTGGTGATCCTGTTCGCCATGCCACTGGCCACTTATCTCAGTACGCAGGACGCCCACGCCACCCGTACCTCGTTCTTCGTGGTGTGGGGTCTGTTCCAGTCGCCACTGGTCATTTATTTCCTGAACTTCTACGTGCTTGGCCCCTGTCTCTTCTTCAAGCGTCGCTTCTGGTGGTTCACACTTCTCAATCTGGTGCTGATTATCGGGCTGAACATACAGTTCTTCTATGTGTTCTTTAATCGTAACAACCTCCCCAACATGCCCGAGATGTCGTCAAACATGTGGATAGGCTTCTTCAGCGGATTCCTCATGTTCCTGGTGCTCAACTGTCTGGTGGCCGCCATCGCCATCGGCATCCGCCACTTTATCCGCATTCGCCAGATCAAGCAGCAACTGAAGGACGAGAAGGCCAAGAATACCGAGGCCGAGCTGGCGTGGCTGAAGAACCAGATCAACCCGCACTTCCTGTTCAATACGCTGAACAATATCTCGAGTCTGACTCAGATCGACCCCGATGCTGCCCAGGACGCCATCGCCCAGCTGAGCGACCTGCTGCGCTATGCGATGTACGAGACGAACAAGAAGGTGGTTCCCATCCAGGGCGAGGTGGAGTTCATGCGTAACTACATCTCGCTGATGAAGCTGCGCTGCAACGAGAAGACGGAAGTCAATTATCAGGTGTCAATTGTCAATTACCAGTTAACAATCGCGCCGTTGCTCTTCATCTCGCTCGTCGAGAATGCCTTCAAGCACGGCGTGAGCAGCAGCCGGCCCTCGAAGATCGACATTCGCCTGGAGCAGAATGATGACGAACTGGTGTTCACCTGCGACAATACCAACTACCCCAAGGACGATGCTGACCGTAGCGGTTCCGGTATCGGACTGGAGAATACCCGCCGACGTCTGGAACTGATTTATCCCAACCGTTATGTGTGGGAGCAGTCTCTTGAGAATGATATCTATCACGTTAAGATAGGAGTGAGGAGTGAGGAGTGAGGAGTGAAAAGTGAGAAGTGAAAAGTGAATAATATGCCGCTTTCTTGTATGATCGTTGATGACGAGCCGTTAGCTGTCAAGTTGCTGGAATCGTTTGTTACCAAGACACCCGACCTGGAACTGCTTGGCAGTTTCACCGATTCTGTCGAGGCCATCAATGCCATCAAGTCGCAGAAGCCTAACCTGCTCTTCTTGGATATCCAGATGCCCGACCTCAACGGGATGGAGCTCGCCCACATGATTCCTGACGGCACGCGTGTCATCTTCACCACCGCCTTCAAGGAGTACGCCTTCGAGAGTTACGAGGTGAGCGCCCTCGACTTCCTGCTGAAGCCCATCCGCTATAATAAGTTTATCGCTGCCATAGATAAAGCAAGGGAGTGGTTTAATCGGACAGTGGAAAGTGGAGAGTGTACAGTGGAAAGTTATGATTACTCTCAAGGCGTGCAAGGTTATCATAACTCTCCACTCTCCACTGTCCACTCTTCACTATACATAAAAGTCGATGGCGAGTATCGCCAGATAGCAATCAGCGATATCGTCTATGTCAGCGGGATGAAGGACTATGTGATGTTCTACCTCAATGGTGAGCGCAAGCCGCTGATTACCCACCTGACGATGAAGGCCGTCGAGGAGATGCTGCCACAGGAACGGTTCATGCGTGTCCACCGCTCCTATATCGTCGCCCTCGACAAGATCCGCAAGGTTGACCGCAACGACTGCATCTATATCGGCGAGGAGATCATCCACGTCACCGAGGCCTACCTCGACAATTTCCAGAACTATCTAAAACGAATGATGATATGAAACAAACTCTTGTCTCCCTGTTGCTGGCTTTGGTCAGCGTGAGTGCCTCTGCCATTGTGACGGCTCCCCTGAAAGGTTCCGTCATCAGTCCTGCCGACCAGCATATCCGCTATATGGGACGTATCAGTTTTACCAATCCAGAGCGCCCCGCGTGGAACTATCCTGGCGTTCAGATCATCGCCGCCTTCGAGGGCACCTCGCTGCGGATGATGGCCAAGCCCCGCAGCGGCTATTTCATGGCGCAGATCGATCAGGCCGAGCCTTTCAAGGTGGCCTTCCGTGGGGAGCGCGACTCTGTGGTGACGTTGGCCACAGCCCTTCCTGACGGGCGGCATACCGTCCGGCTGATGTATGTCATCGAGGGCTATGAGTTCTTCCCTGAGTTCTGGGGCTTCGTGCTCGACGAGGGCCGACAGCTTGTAGAGACACCCGTCCTGCCGTCAAGAAAGATCGAATTCATCGGCAATTCCATCACCTGCGGCTACGGTAACGAGGGACTGAATAAGTTTGAGCATTTCGACTACGCGACGGAGAACCACTATTATTCCTACGCCTCCATCACAGCCCGTAACCTCGACGCCCAGCATTGGGTGGTCGCCCGTAGCGGCATCGGTGCCTATCGTAACTACGACGGTCCGAAGACCGGAAATCCCGAGTCGAATATGCCCGCACAATACGAATATACGGGTTATGCCTGGCAGCCTGAGCTCCGTAAGGAGCCGACATTCTTGAAAGAGAAGTGGGACTTCAGCCGCTATCAGCCCGACGTCATCTGCATCAACCTGGGCACCAACGACCTCTCTACCCCCAACTACGACCTGAAGTTGCTGAAGCAGGGCTATCAGAAACTGCTGAAGATGGTGCGCCAGCACAATCCCAAGTCGAAGATTGTGTTCCTGACGGGCTCAATGCTCTACAATCAGGAGTTGCAGATAGCCGTTCAGATGCTCAACGAGATAGCTGATGAGGCCCAGAAGGCTGGCGATAAGGAAGTCTATCGTTTCGATATGGCCCACATCGAAGGTGATGTGTTCTTAGGCAACGACTGGCACCCTAACGTCTATCAGGACGAGAAGATGGCCGGTGAACTCACGGCCTACCTCCGCAAACTAATGGGTTGGTTCTGATCGTCTCTAAGATTTCCAGGAGTTCCGGCATCGTCTCAGCACGGAGCATGGCGATACGGGTCTGACGGAAATTGGGAATACTTTTGAATATCGGTGTAGCAGCGAGGTGTCTTCTGGTATGGAGGATGCCTCGCTTCTCGTCGATACGTTCCACATTGATGCGTAACTGCTCGATGAGGATATCCAGTTTCTGGTTGAAGTCGAGAGGATTTTCACCCGTTTCATCGAGGAAATCGCGCACCTCCTTGAAGATCCAGGGGCGTCCGAAAGTGGCTCTTCCGATCATGATGGCATCCACGCCGTAGTTGTCGAAAGCGGCCTTAGCCTCCTCCGGCGAGGTGATGTCGCCATTGCCGATGATGGGGATATGGATGCGCGGATTCCGCTTCACCTCGCCGATGAGCGTCCAGTCCGCATTGCCCGTGTACATCTGACTGCGGGTACGCCCGTGGATGGTGAGTGCCTGGATGCCGCAATCCTGCAGCTGCTCCGCCAGTTCGGTGATGATGAGTTGCTCGTGGTTCCAGCCCAGACGGGTTTTCACCGTGACGGGCAGCTTCACCGCCTCCACCACCTTCTGCGTGATCTCCAGCATCTTGGGGATATTCTGGAGCATTCCCGCTCCGGCACCCTTGCCGGCCACCTTCTTCACGGGACAGCCGAAGTTCAGGTCGATGAGGTCTGGGCCCGCCTGTTCCACAATCTGCGCCGCTTCGACCATCGCCTCGATGTCGCGGCCGTAGATCTGGATGCCTACAGGGCGTTCCTCATTGCTGATGGTCAGCTTCTGGATGGTCGATTTCACATCCCTGATCAGCGCCTCGGCACTGACGAACTCCGTATAGACCATCGATGCTCCGAACCGCTTGCACAGCAGTCGGAAGCCGATGTCCGTCACATCCTCCATCGGTGCCAAAAACACAGGCCGAGGACCGAATTCAACGTTTCCTATCTTCATTTCGGGTGCAAAATTAAAAAAAATCCCCGAATTATTTGGATGTTTTTGGAAAAACCATTATCTTTGCGGCGAGTTATTTCTTAAATTGACGCTATGGAACAATTACTGCATTATGTGTTCAAGCACAAACTGTTCCCACTCAGGGAACTGGTGACAACCGACGGCAAGTTCGTCGAAGTGATAGACCCAGGACTGCACAACCGCAACGCAGGTCCCGACTTCTTCAATGCGAAGGTGAAGATCGGTCAGACGCTGTGGGTGGGCAATGTGGAAATCCACGACAAGGCCAGCGACTGGTATCAGCACGGCCACGACAAGGACCCTCGCTATAATAATGTGGTGCTCCATGTGGTAGGAGTTGTGGATACCGATGTCCAAAATGCCAACGGCGAATTTCTTCCCCAGTTGCAACTCGATGTGCCCAAGAATGTCAAGGAACATTACGAGGAACTGTTGAAGACCGACAGTTATCCGCCCTGCTATAAGGTCATCCCCGACCTGACGCGGCTGATGGTTCATGCGTGGATGGCGGCTCTCCAGACGGAACGCTTGGAGCAGAAGACCGAGGCGATACGCCATCGTGTCGAACAATGTAACGGTTCGTGGGAGGATGCCTACTTTGTCACTCTGGCCCGTAACTACGGCTTCGGCATCAACAATGACGCTTTCGAGGAGTGGGCGCGCCATATCCCGCTCATGGCCGTAGCCCATCATCGTGACGACCTCTTCCAGATAGAGGCCATCTTTATGGGACAGGCGGGACTGCTCGAACTGGAGACCGTACCGGAGTATTACCAGAAGGATGCGCTCAACGAGGGCTACTTCGCCAAACTCCGGAACGAGTACCTCTATCTGGCCCACAAATTCTCGATGAAACCGATGGATTTCAGACTTTGGCGGTTTCTCCGGCTGCGTCCGCAGAACTTCCCCCACATCCGCATTTCCCAGTTGGCCAGTCTCTACTACCAGCAGAAAGCCGGCCTGAGCCAGCTCATCGAATGCGAGACGATTGAACAGTTGAAGACGCTACTGAGTTCGCACGTGACACCCTATTGGGAGACGCACTACACCTTCGGCTCCACGAGTTCGAAGAATGAGAAACACCTCTCCTACGGCTCCCTCAACCTGCTGCTGATCAATACGGCCATCCCGATGCTCTTTGCCGTCGGCCGTCATCAGGGCAAGGAAGTGCTCTGCGACCG